>Ga0209582_1000080_pt1 | contig 103433 bp, 85 predicted proteins | sample KloWWTmetKNB5Kit_FD_187176 | JGI IMG/M metagenome (GOLD analysis project Ga0209582, IMG submission 187176) | Active sludge microbial communities from Klosterneuburg, Austria, studying microevolution and ecology of nitrifiers - Klosterneuburg... | ecosystem: Engineered > WWTP > Aerobic digester...
ATTGCTAATACCACCCGTTGTGTTGTGAATTGCTTTCAAGTTTTTATGATCTTTGGTCTTTGACATCTCAATTCGACCAAAGCCACAACAGCAAAGGATTACAGGATGTCATTAGCATAAAAAAACGAGCCGAATAGCTCGTTTTTTTATTTCTATTGGCTCATTTTTTTATACAAATCGAATCTCATAAAATAACCTTCCAGTACTATCAACCGCCTCTACCACTTTGTCTATCCTAGTGCTCAACCGAGCTACCTCATTTACATTGGCTACTAAAAAGCCTTCCTCATCAAATAAGTGGTTCAGCAATATTTCACCTTCTTTTAGGGCATGGGTAATATCTTTCCCCTTCAAGTCGGCCGGCAATTTGTTTTTATTAACCACCAGACGACCTTCATAAATCATCTGTTCCCATTCCATTTCGGGAGATAATCCTTGCCGCATTTTGTCTTTCACTGCTTTACCGTTTGTGCTTTTTCCCAATTCCTCAAAAAAATCATCTACATCCAATAGTTCTTCCTCCTCGTCATCTCCATAATAAATATTTACTACGCTGTCTTCTGATAATTTCAGGCTGTGATAATGAGGAGTTTCCAAAACTGTTAAATATTTTGCGGTTTCAGGTAGCGGATCCTTCAGCTCCTTGAGTACAAATACGGCTACATGTACATTCTCCCAAGCCTGGGCTGCTTTTTCTAAATGCGTAATGCCCGCCTGCAAATCTACTACCTCGGCGTCCATCAGCTTACTGAGGATTTCATTGTCTTCCTGTGGAAGAAAACCAATTTTACGATTATTGAAAAAAAGAGCGATAGCATGGTCATCGAATTTATTATCCGGTTCCCGCTTTAGTTGCAACAGATCCCCTTCCTGCATCTGATCCAGTAATTTTGGCCCTTCATAAAATCTAAACCCTCGTACAAAACTCTGTAGTAAATAAATTCTTTGGTACTGTTTTACCATTTTACTAGGTAGAGCCGAAACGCCTAAAACACCAATAATTCCACGAATAAATTGTGATCTTCTCATCATTAAAATAGTTCTAATTGTTGTGCCGGAATGGGACTGTCGGCAGTTTCCTTTCCATAAAATATTTCCATTTGCCCAAATTGTTTATCGGTAATACACATAATACCTACATGACCTTTGGATGGTAAAATTTTCTTTACTCTTTGTATATGAACGGTTGCATTTTCCCGACTCATACAATGCCGAATGTACATACTAAACTGAAACATACTAAAACCATCATCTAAGATTTGCTTCCTAAATTTTGCATAACGCTTTATCTCGGCCTTGGTGGTGGTTGGCAGGTCGAACATTACAAGTACCCACATAACACGATAAGCATTTAAACGTTCAAAATTCATCTCAGTTACATTGAAGCAGATAAAACAGGAAACAGCAGTTTTCTGGTATTTCCTTCAAAACATTTGGCCAAACTGGCCGTAGTACGTTGCACAGCATTCATCAACGGACTTTTTTCATCATCTATCATCACATCTATCACCGGAATACTCAATAGCTGTTGCTTCATTGTCGGTGTCAACTCTAAAAAGTTTCCATTGTTCCTTACGATATCATACACTACTTTATCCACATAAGGACGATACGGCTCCATCATATCATCTGCCAGACAATAGGCATTGTATTGGTTTCGGTGAAAGATACCCAACGTGGGCAACAAGCCACTACCGACAAGATTTCTGGCTACTACCGCACGTAAAATAGCATAGCCGTAGTTGAGCAGATTATTGGGCGGTGCTCCTTCCCTATGCCTTCTAAAGTCTGGGAAAATGGGGAAAATGTTTTTCCAATAATAGCTGGCAGCCTGGGCTTCGCAATTATCACTGTCGCCACTCTTCACCTGAGTTACCAGATTAATGAGTCGCTTGTTGGCAATCCGGTATTGCCCCAGCAGGTTGGCCTGATTGACGATTTTGGCCATTACAGTTTGTTGCCACAATTGTTTCTTCAAAGGTACCGACGCATTTACCTGATGCTGAAACCGCTGGCTTTGCAGGGTATGACCATCCAGATTAAGCATCATACCGGTAGGCAAATGAATATCGTTGCAGGTAATGAGTGCTACATTGTGATGGAGCAATTTGGCAATGACGGCATGGGTGATGGTTATTTGCTGATGATCTAAAATCAAAATCCCGATATCTTCAATCGCTGCAGTTTTCACTTCTCCCTGTTCGGGAAGTTCCACCACCAATTGCTCATTCTTTGTTCTTAAATAAGCCGGATTACCAAAATAGAGGGTGCGCTTTATCATAACAAATTCAGGTCAATTCTGATTCTAAAATTTGATACTCGTTAAACTCCCGTTGTCGGTTAATGTGTTGTTCTTTATAGTTATCAACAGTTCCAAACAGGCGATTGAAAAGCTCAGGTTGTTTGTCTGGAAAATGATTATAGGAAGTCCATTGCCAATCCCGGTTCCTTGAAACAAAACCATGTTTAACCGGATTTAGTTGAATATACAGGAGCAATATTTTCAGATACTCATCTGTGGCTACTTCTTTGCGTTTGAAATTTTTTATAAACAGCGAACCTCTTCTGCTATAAACTTTATTGAAAGCTTGCGAGTAACTGCTGAAAAAGTTAGAAAACTGTTTGCTGACGAATTTCGATCGATCTTCAAACTTTTCCAAAGTTTCAAACTTTGGAAAGGTTGAAGCTACTTCCGCTTCGCGTTTTATTTTTACTAGTAGATGAAAATGATTCGGCATCAAACACCAAGCTACGGTATCGGCTATTGGGTCAATATGCTGATGGTATTTGTCTAAGAAAAAAGAATAATTCTTTTCCTCCCGAAACAGATTATCATCGCCATTGGCGTGATTGAAGATGTGGTAGTAGGTGGAGAATTGGAGCATTAGAATTATAGTTTAATATTCACCAATACTTACGATTTCACCAAGATGATTAGTGCGTACTTTAACTAAACTAAATAAATTCAATGGTGTTCTTATATTTTCCCAAGTAATCGATCTTGTCATATTTTCATCAATCAATTGGGATTCTAAGTGATGTCGAAACATGTAATTCTTTGTAGCAATCTTCTGCACCCTAAATAAATTCGGACTTATCAATTTTCTGCTTTTTGGATCAAGCAAATTAATTTCTACCGGGTTAAATCCAGTTTTTTCATTGGGGAAAACAAAGAGTTCGTTTTGTTTCATGGTAAATAAAAATTGCCAGCCAATGGATTGATTAAAGCCTTTGTCAATAATGGGCAAACCCTGATTAACCCTTTCTACTGCTTCATAAAACGATACTACATTCTCCTGCAAAGCATCGTTTTCATCTTTATAAATTGCCACATGGTGGTTGTTGCCGGTGCTTACAAAATCTACCGGTATTTTTTTGCCATTGTTATCCAAAATCAATTCTCCAAAATGATTCTTTTTGTAATGCAAAGCTTCGGCATTTTTAATACCACTTATGGTTACTCTTTTAATGGAAATACCTTTTTCTTGGTTCAGCCAAATTGGATTTTTTTCTAAATCGGAAAAGGCTTTTTTAGCATCGCCACCAAAAGCACTTAATCTGGCTTTAAGTACACGTTTTGCCCCCTCGTCTAATACTTTGTCAATAGTTTTTTCATCCTTAAAATTATCAGGTGTTATATCCTTGCGAATGGAAAAATCTTCCTCAAGCCATACTATCTTAACGGTTTCAGGCAAAGTAGTGGTTTTAGATTCATATAAATATATGGGTTGTTTACTTAGCACATTCTTTCCGGCAAATGATTTTTTGGGGTCGTTGTTATTGGCTTCTAATCTTTCTAATAATAACTTTCTGAAAAGTGGATTGGATACTTTCTGTGCCGTTTCTTTATCAAACGAAGCGGTTATTTTTACTTCCTTTTGCTCGTAAAATTGGTAACGACCATACACCGTTTCTTTGTGCAATTGTCCTCGGGGAGTAAGCGTTTGCTGTACGATTTGTTTACCGGCAACTTTGTTTTTCCCCTTACTTACTACTTTATTTTTGGCTTTGTGAGAAATAATCACATGCTCTAAATGCTCTTTTGCTACCTGCCTGAAATTAGGAATGGGTTGCTTAAACACTCGTTTTTTATCCCCATTATCATCCATTTTTATTTCGGTTTCTTTTGTCTCAATGCCAATAATATTTCCATGTAATTTGTGCTTCTCATTTTTTCTGGCATTCAGGTAATTGAGGTATTGAATATAGCTGTGCTTGGTAAAAGCTACCGTTAAAGCATCCATGGCATGGTGGCGATGGTCGTTTCTTTTTGTCCAATCTTTTATTACTTCTACTTTTTGTCCATATTTCCTTTCTTCCATCTCGGTAAGTCCTAATGCCCTATACTTTGGCAAATTCATTTCCTTCATCACATTTATCAAGCCCCAGTCTTCTCTAAGGCGGTCGGTAATTTGGCCGGAGGTAGATACTACTGCTTTGGTAATGGTAAATAAAATTTCTTTTGCTTTTTTAGCTATATACTGGCTATCTCTTAAATCTCTCTCGATAAAACCATCGCCAATTTCGGATTCGGGCATCAATAATTTTTTGTACTTGGCTTTAGAGATAACCTTTGTTTTAAATAGCTCTTCCACTCTTGTTTGATAAGCTGTTAAGCCCTCTGCTCCAAATTTTCTATCCATGTAATCATAAGCAGTTTGATTGCCCTTGTCTAGATTATCTTTTCTATACACGACCGTTTTGTTGGAAAAGCTATCATCAAAAAGGCGTGATTGGGGAATGATATGTTCAATGTCAATCTGTTTGCTAAATAACAACTCCTTGGGAATGTAAGTATCGGTATATAAATCTTTGTACCCCGTGATTTTCAGTTCTTCATATAAACGGTAGCGGATGATATCGTTTCGGGTAGGATTGGCAACCCCAAATTCCTTTTGCAATAGCTTTACAATTTTTTCATGTTCCATTTTTGCAGCATTAATATTGCTGGTCATCTCCGCTCTTTCTTTAGCATTCTTCTTTAGTTCACGTGCCAATTCTATTCTAATTTCATCAAAATGGAAATACTTGGTTATGTTGCCTTCAGCGTCTTTCTCTGAATTTTTTAGGATTAAAGTATTGACTACATTAATCATTTGATTTAATATTTTTTCAACTACCGGATTTCGCAAACTGTTTTTGGGGAGCAAATCCAATTTGTCATTCAGTTTTCTGTTTTCCAATTCCTCTTTGGTAAGCGAATGTTTGGAATGACGATAGCCGGCTAGTTCGCAAGCCTCACTAAATTTATTTTCCTTTATATGAGGAAATATTTTGCGCATGGCTTTGGCTGATAAATTTCCGTAATCGTCTTGCAAATTAATGTTTGCCAATACGCTGGCATACTCCTTACTAAAGCCAAATTTTTCTTGTAAAAGCGCATATAAAGTTTCATTGCCGGAGGTAGAATTGTCGCCTTCATAAGCGTACAACAAATGCCATAATTGATAGCAGGCTTGTTGTTCAAAAGCCTTGCCTTCCAACATGGCATCAAAATCAAGTATGGCTGTATTAATACCAATAGTTGAAAAAATTTCTTTTACTACTCTTTTAATTTCAGTAGCCGATACATCTAAATCTTTTAATTCTATTTCGTCTTTGTTTGATTTTATTTTCAAAAAATCTCTTAAATCATGCCCCGATATTTCAATAATTTTTAAGTATGCTTCATATAATGATTGTTGCGTTCTATTGCCTTCTAAGGCTGTATAATTCATTTCCCATTCATTGGCTTTATAGCCTAAAAGTTCAATGACAGCCGAGGCTGTAAGGTTTCCTTTCAGGTTCAATTCATCAAATAATATTTGTTTGGCTTCTTGGTCAAAAACAAATTCATTTTCATTGACAAATAATTCTTTCTGATCATTTTCTTTAGAAGTATTTCGCTTTGTTGTTCCCTTTTTTCGAATGACTACATTATGGAGCATTTGCCAAATCTTAAACTCCTGAAATAATGGAGATGATTTTGGTGCAACTCGTAGCCCAATGGTCTTTTTTACTTGCTGTCCGTTTTTATTTACTTCTATTTCCTTATTCTCCAACTCACAGAAACTTATCAATCCTTTTTGAGATTTTAATTTTCTTTGGTAAAAAATGATAACATCCCTTATTTCTTCTTTTAGTTCCTTAGTCAATTGTGGGTGATATTGAGTCTGGGTTTCCCATATTTTTTCAAACTCATCTAAATAATCCTGTCTATAAAAAACTTGATTTTTTAAGCTGGTGTGTGGGTTTTTCTTGAGTTGATGATATAAATACTGACCTACTGTTTCTTTGTTAAAGTATAACTCTTTGCTCCTGTCGGAGATGGCACCTAAATATCCACTTGAATTATTGAGGTTGTTATTTATCTCGGTGAGCACAAAAGCCATTTGTTCTTTTTCTAAGGGAATGGAAACTGCATCATTTCTCCATTTATAAGCCTGCAATCTTTTCTTTTCCCTGTTGGATAACTTGATGGTTTGTTCGTTTTTTAAGCTATCCTCTATGTCTTTTATATCGGCAGTATTAAATTTATATTTTGTCCAAAATAAGGCAGCAGTGGCTCTTTGCCCCTTGCCTTGCAGTTCTTTATAAAATTCATCGGTAAGTATGTCTGAATGCGTTCGCTTTTGTATTGCCCAAATTTTATCAAATTCAGCTTGTAAATCAGATCTATAAAATTCGGGAACGGTCTTCTTTCCTTCTTGTAATAAATGATAGGTCAATTGTCCCGGAGTCAACTTATCTTCATACAATCGCTTTGCAATGGCCATGCCATCAATGGCTTGTCCTTCATCCTCATTTTTGGCTTTACGGCTGCTTTTATAACCTCTTTTCAAATTAATAGCAAATAGCACTCTGGCAAATTCATCCAATTCAATTCTTTCGGTGGCAGCCTTTGCTCTTAACCTCCAGGTTGAGTGAGTGGTATTAGCACCATCTTCGGTTAATTTTGTTTCCTCATTAATAATATTTGAAGACTTTAAAATCTCCAACAATTGTTCTCGCCTAAGTTTAAAACGGTCTAAATTTCGTCTTGCACCTCGTTTTAGCGTTCTGTCAGCATTTGTAGTTAGCGGTTTGCCTTTCTCAAAATTGGTTTGTTCATCTACCGTTAAAGGATTTACTCGTACCCCAATCTGTTCAATAGAGGATTGGTCAGGGTTTTCTCCTTCTTTTATATACGCCCATCCAATACTATTAGTCCCTAAATCCAGCCCTAGTATCCTCTTATTCATATCTGTTAGTTTTTGTAGTTAATTTTTTTGGAAATTACAAAAAACAATCTACTTTCATGGCTTGAAAGCAATTCACAATAAGGATTATTCCGTTGTGAAAACATTCAAGGCGGGGCAACTCGCCTTTCTTTTTCACCTCCCTACCCCACCACAAAATCCTCTCATCCTATTCCCTATGGATACAATAAATATTTCTTTCGCATTTGCCTGTAGCGGCTCAGGCCTGGCTCCCAGCTTTGACGGATGGCGGCTTCGGAAACGCCTGCCTCTATTTGTTTTTTGAACTCATACACGCCAGCCAGTTTATTGATGTCACCGATTTGGTTGCTCTGTGACCTATCAAAGAATTTTGCTTTATCTGGAAAGGCTTTGTATAGTTCCATCATCCACTGAATGTTTATCTTTTTGGATTGCACCAATTGGTTCACATCATATCTCCTCAGGTCCAACCCATAGCAGGCCTGATCCTTGTACAGTGGGGTTTCAGCCATTCCATTGATGCCTTTGGGTGTAAATGAAAACTCATATTTTCCTTTGAGAGCAGGCGCCCCCAATACAGTAAACGGAAACAAGGTGCCTCGCCCCAAATTGATGGCGGCCCCTTCGAACAGACAAATGGACGGATACAACAATATGCTTTGCTGTGTATTCAAATTGGGCGATGGTTTCACAGGCACTGTGTACATCATATCATGGCTATAGTTAGCAACCCGTATGATTTTTAGTTTACATTTTTGTTTGCCTGCCAGCCAGCCTTCGCCATTGATCATTTGCGCAAGCTCACCAATAGTCATACCATGAGCAATAGGAATAGGATACGCCCCAATACCACTCTTTAGTTTCATATCCATCACAGGACCATCCACCAGATAGCCATTAGGATTGGGTCGATCCAGTATCAACAGTTCTTTGTTGTTCTCTGCACAGGCTTCCATTATTTTTCCCAACACATTGATATAGGTATAAAACCGGCAGCCCACATCCTGCACATCATATATCATTATGTCCACATTAGCCAGGTCATCTCTGGAAGGTTTGCTCTTGGCACCATACAGTGAAATCACCGGTATTCCCGTTTTTGTATCCTTGTCATCAGTTACCTTTATCCCTGCCGATGCGTCGCCCCTAAATCCATGTTCGGGCCCAAATGCTTTCACTACCTCAATGCCTTTTGCCAACAGGGCATCCACCAGGTGTTTATCACCCAGCACCGTAGTAGGATTGGCCAAAATGCCTACCCGCTTACCTTTCAGGTAATCCATATAAAGTGCTGGCTGATCAGCACCAGTAATAATCTTTTTCTCTACAGAAGTTGTTGCCGGATTTTTGAATGCACAAAACGCAAACACAAACATCAGCGAAGCAATACATAATACTTTCATTAGAATATTTTTTTAGGTTGGATGCAATCGTCGGCACACACACGCAGTGGTAGGTGAGTCTTTTTTACCACGATTACAAATTCATATTTAGTGAAACTCAAATATACTACTCCAAACCCAATCCACTAAGTCCTTAAAGGGCACCATATAATTTTTTATGGTGCCAGCAAAAAACACATGGCATCGATATTGCCACGCTCGGTTCATAGTCCCGATTATATGGCATCCTATCTGCTACTGGCTGTTGAAAAGGCAGAAAAACAAAAATGTGATACACCCAATTTGATTCGCGCCATTGGGACGAATAGGTGGGATGCCATCTGCACCGCAGTACAAGGGAGTGACACAATAGCGATGCCATCTATTCTGAAGCCGGCTTCATTAATAAAAAACGGGCTTTATACCAACGAATCATTCGAGAATACTTAGTTTCGATTTGAGTTTTTCTCCATTACATTTGCATACATTTAAAACAGGCTATATGAACGAAAAAGAAGTGTACATTATTTCGGCCGTACGCACACCCATGGGCAGCTTTGGCGGATGTTTGAAAGAGGTATCAGCCACTCAATTGGGTGCAGCAGCGATTGAGGCAGCAGTAGCCAAAGCAGGTATAGATCAGGCGCAGGTGCAGGATCTGCTGATGGGCTCTGTGCTGCAAGCCAATCTGGGTCAGGCTCCTGCCAGACAGGCGGCTAAGTTTGCCGGCCTGCCAGACGAAGTAAACTGTACTACCATCAATAAAGTATGTGCCAGTGGCATGAAAGCAATTGCATTGGGTGCGCAAAGCATTTTGCTTGGCGATGCCGATGTGGTGATTGCCGGTGGCATGGAAAGCATGAGCAATGTACCTTTCTATGTACCCAACATGAGATGGGGCCAAAAATACGGTTCAGCCAACTTGATTGACGGATTGGCAAAGGACGGTCTGACCGATGTGTATGACGGACAAGCTATGGGCATGGCGGCAGAACTTTGTGCCAGTACCTGCGGCATTAGTCGTGCCGATCAGGATGCTTTTGCAATAGAAAGTTATCAGCGAAGCCAGTCTGCCTGGAAAGAGGGCAAATTTGACGAAGAAGTGATTGCTGTTTCTATTCCACAACGCAAAGGCGATCCGCTGATCGTGAGCAGAGATGAAGAACCCTTTAGTGTAAAATTTGAGAAGATCCCATTGCTGAATCCGGCTTTTAAGAAAGAAGGAACCGTAACGGCTGCCAATGCCAGCACCATGAACGATGGCGCAGCAGCCTTGTTAATGATGAGTAAAGAGAAAGCTATGGAACTGGGTGTGAAACCTATTGCAAAAATTTTGGCTTATGCCGATGCCGAGCAACAACCGGAATGGTTCACTACTACGCCATCCCTTGCCGTGCCCAAAGCGGTAGCCAAAGCCGGATTGAACATGGAGGACATTGATTTCTGGGAATTGAACGAAGCGTTTAGCGTTGTAGGCATAGAAAATACCAAGCGTATGCAATTGGATCCTTCCAAAGTGAATGTGAATGGTGGAGCGGTTTCACTGGGTCATCCATTGGGTGCTAGTGGTGCCAGGATCATCGTAACACTGATTCATATTCTGAAACAAAACGGTGCCAGATATGGGGCAGCAGGCATTTGCAATGGGGGCGGAGGTGCCAGCGCCATGGTGCTGGAAAGGATTTAGGTGGTGTAGGAAGCTCAAGAGGTTCGAATGGTTTAAGAGGTTCAAGAAGTTCAATTTTCAATTCTCCATTTTCAATTTCATGTATTCATACAGAACAGAAACAGGCCATACATTAAAATTGGCATTGCCCATCATTTTTGGTGAGCTGGCACAGATGAGTCTCCATCTGTTGGACACGGCTATGATCGGCTATACCGGATACAAGCAACTGGCCGCCGCTTCGCTGGTACTGAACGTGATCAATATTCCCTTTGTATTTGGATTGGGCATTACGATATCGGTGGCACAAATGGTTTCGCTGGCCCATGGCAAGCATGATAAACAACAAGTGTCTCATTTTTTTTACAATGGTTTTTGGTTGTGTACCCTCAGTGCCATATTGATTACCGCAGGATTACTATTAGGTAAAAATGTGTTGAAGCACTTGGGGCAGGATCCTGACGTGGTGCAATTGGCGATGCCGTTTATGAATTTGATGAGTTTATCCATCATTCCAATGGTATTGTTCATGACACTGAAACAATTTGCCGATGGATTGCAGTACACCAAAACAGCCATGACATTATCCATAGTAGCCTTACCGCTCAACGCCTTTTTGAACTGGTTGCTTATTTACGGGAACTGGGGATTTCCAAGACTAGAGTTGATAGGTGCAGGATACGCCACACTGATCACGCGTACCTTCATTTTTCTGTTATTGGGTGCTGTGATTCTCAAACACAAAGTGTTCCGAAAATATGTATCAGTAGCCAAAAACCAATGGCATATACATTGGGACACGATCAGGCAATTGTTGAAAATAGGCATTCCAAGTAGCTTGCAAATAGGCATGGAAGCAGGCGCTTTTGCAGGGTCGGGTATTATTATTGGTACCATCGGCGCTGCTCCCCAGGCCGCACATCAGATTGCTTTGAGTTGTGCTTCCTTTGCCTTTATGGTTTCAATGGGTTTGTCACAGGCAGGTTCCATCCGGGTGAGCAATGCCTATGGGGGCAGCAACTGGACACGAATATTGATGATTGGAAAAAGCACTACAATGCTGGCTATAATTTATGGCACACTAAGTTGTACCCTGTTTATGCTTTTCCGCAATCAGCTACCTGTTTTGTTCAATGATGAACCCATGATTGTGCAAACCGCTGCCGGCCTCCTGTTGCTGGCGGCTATTTTTCAAATACCGGATGCCATACAAGCCACCAGTGCCGGACTATTGCGCGGCATCAAAGATGTAAACACACCCACCTTATATATTTTCGTCGCTTACTGGGTGCTAGGTCTTCCTTTGGGATATCTGATGGCCTTTCATTTTGGCATGAACGAAAAAGGAATTTGGATCGGCTTTATCAGCGGCCTTAGTTTTTCGGCTGTTATGCTCACCATCCGGTTCTTAAGAAGAGCAAAAAGAAATAGACAACCCAAATCGGTATAACCAAGTGAAATTTTTTCATTTCATGCTGACAATCTGACTTTCCACAGCCCTACGGTATCAATTTTGATAAAGAATGGGAAAATTATATTTTATGGTTCAGGAAAAAGGAACGATTTCGATACACACGGAGAATATATTTCCCATTATTAAGAAGTTTTTGTACAGCGATCACGAGATTTTTTTGCGCGAGCTGGTTTCAAACTCGGTAGATGCCATTCAAAAAGCGAAAAGACTAGTATCCCTGGGACAGTTCAATGGAGAATTGGGCGATGCTCTAGTACAGGTGAAGCTGGATAAAGAGGCGCAAACCATCACCATTTCGGACAATGGAATTGGGATGACTGCCGAAGAAATAAAAAAGTACATCAACCAGGTGGCTTTTTCGGGAGCCAGTGAGTTTCTGGAAAAATTTAAGGAAGCAAAAGATGCCAATGAAATCATTGGTCAGTTTGGGCTTGGTTTCTACTCCTCCTTTATGGTGGCTGACAAGGTAGAAATTCAAACCCTGAGTTTTCAGCCAGATGCGCAACCGGTAAAATGGTCTTGCGATGGCAGTACCGCTTTTGAAATTAGCGAAGGCAGCAGAGCCGAACGCGGTACCGATATTATCCTTTATGTGAATGAGGACAACAAAGATTTTCTGGAAGATCAAAAACTACAATCCATTCTGGATAAATATTGCAAATTTCTCCCCACCCCTATTCAGTTTGGTACCCGAACAACCAGCGAACCCGATGGTGAAGACGAGGAAGGGAAACCAAAGTACAAAGAGGAAGAAGTTGCCAATATCATCAATACCGTAAATCCAATTTGGACCAAAGCCCCTTCTGAATTAAAAGACGAAGATTATCTCAATTTTTATAAAGAACTATATCCTTATACAGAAGATCCGCTTTTCTGGATTCACCTGAATGTGGATTATCCTTTCACCCTGACAGGTGTATTGTATTTCCCAAAAGTGAAAAATGATATTGAGCTACAACGCAATAAAATCAAGTTGTTCAGCCGTCAGGTATTTATTACAGATGATGTAAAAGATATTGTGCCTGAGTTTCTAATGCTATTGCATGGCGTGATTGACTCACCGGATATTCCACTGAACGTGTCGCGCTCTTTCTTACAGGCCGATGGAAACGTGAAAAAAATCAATACTTATATCACTAAAAAAGTAGGAGATAAATTAGCCGATCTGTTTAAGAATGACAGAAAGAACTATGAAGAAAAATGGAGCGATATAGGTGTTTTTGTAAAGTACGGTGCCATTAGTGAACCCAAATTCTGGGATCGGGCTAAGGATTTTGTGTTGTTGGAAAACACTAAAAAAGAACTGGCTACCCTCCACGAATACAGAGAAAAAGTAGCTCCAGCACAAACTGACAAAAATGATCAGATCATATATCTGTATTCTCCAAATCCAGCCAAACAGGACAGCTATATTCAGGCTGCTTATAAAAAAGGTTATGATGTTTTATTGCTGGAAGGTCCGCTGGACAATCACTTCGTGTCTTTTGTGGAGCGTGAACTGGAAAAAACAAGCATCAAACGGGTGGATGCCGATGTGATCGAGAAACTGATAGACAAAGATGAAAAAATAGAAAGTAGTCTGAGCGAAGAGCAAACCAAGGATCTGGAAACGATCTTTAAGGAAGCCATTCAAAAGCCGGGTATGGAAGTGAGCATAGAAAATCTTTCAGCCGATGCCATGCCGGTAACTGTGACGATGGATGAGTTCATGCGTCGTATGAAAGATATGGCAGCTTTTGGCGGTGGCATGAATTTCTATGGAACGATACCAGACAGATACAAAGTGGCAGTAAATGCCAACAGTCCATTGGCGACAAAAATTCTGGCAGAAACAAACAAAGATGGACAAAAAGCATTGGCACATCAGGCTTTCGACCTGGCCTTGTTGGCACAGGGAATGCTCACTGGCCCAGATCTGACTGCTTTTGTGGAAAGAAGTTTGAGGATGATATAGTGGTTGGTTGAATAGTTGATTGGTTGACTGCGAATTGAGTCCTAAGCACTAAATAACCAGTACACTCACTATTTGATCGATTGAAAACCGTTTCACATTTATTTACTAAATAAAAAACGCCGGACATTTCTAATTTGTCCGGCGTTCTTATTTTTATACCTCTTTGAGCTTACACTTTCCCCATTCCACCTTTCAAAAACTTGTTGGCTGAGGCTTCCTTAAAACGAGCTTTTTTCCCGTCCCAATTCAGCGTTTTACCAGGAAAGCGTGCAGCAATTACTCCCAGCAAAATCACTTCGGTTAGTTTGGCAGCATAGCTAAAAGGGGCACTGCACTTAGCTTTTCCCAGACAGGCATCTACAAATTCGTGGTAATGCTTTTCTCCTTCCACATCATAACTGACAGTAGGTTTTCCTGCTTCTCCTTTTGTATCGAACTTGGCAATATCAATGGTTTGATAGGCATCCTCAATGATCAGTTTTGGCAATTGCATAAAATGCGGCAATAACAAACGTCTTCCGTCTTCGCCAATAAACATCGCACCCTGATCTGGCAATTTATCTCCATTGGGCAGCATCAAATCTTCCTGAAGAGCCGGTGCGCCTATGCCATCATACCAAACCCACTCCAAGCTTTTGGAAGTATATGGCGTACCCGGAAAAATATACTGCACATGATTTTTTTCAGGATGTCCAAAATCATTTGGTTTTCTGCAATTGTTTTTTACTGTCAATGGCACACCTAACTTTAAGGCATTATATGGTGTATCAAAAATATGCACCCCCATATCGCCTAAAGTACCACAACCATAATCAATACATTTTCGCCAGTTTCCCTGATGGTATAATCCTTTTTTATATGGTCGTTTCTTAGCATCACCCAACCACAAGTCCCAGTTCAATCCGGTAGGTACAGGATCAGCACCCGTTGGAGCTGCTCCATCATAACCCCACACTTTTGGCGACCAGGCAATCACTTTTTTCACCTTCCCTATTATGCCTCCTCTGATCAGAATCGTAGCTAATTTATAATCATAAAAAGAATGCACTTGAATCCCCATTTGTGTAATCAACTTTTTCTTAGCGGCCAGGGCATCCATTTCTCTCGACTCAGAAATATAGTGAGTCAAAGGTTTCTGACAATACACATGTTTATTCATGTTCATGGCCATTAAAGAAATAGGTGCATGCGCATGGTCGGTGGTAGAAACTACCACGGCATCAATATCTTTACCCATAGAGCGGAACAATTCTTTATAATCCGCGAATACTTTAGCCTGAGGAAAACGGTCCTTCACTTTATCCACCAGGTTCATATCCACATCACAAAGGGCAACAATTTCTGCATTGGGATGCGAAGCAATGGAGTTTAAATCAGAAACACCCATCATGCCCAATCCAATTTGTGCAATTCGAATTTTTTTTGATGAGCTGAAGGCCGAAACAGTACCCGGCAACATAAACACCATGGATCCCGCTGCTGAGGTTTTTAGAAAACTTCTTCTTTTCATGAGTAATTTTTAATTGATTTAGATTACACGGAATTTGGCATAAAAATTTTATTCACAATGAAAATGAATTTAGTTGTAAATTTTTATGGTCATTTCATGTTTATTTTAAATATAGATTTTCCTGAATTACAAGCACTTTTTAGTAAAAAATAAAACTAAAAATACTATAAAGAAATTAGAAATCAGGAACAAAAAAGCAATAGGTGTTTTAAGGCCGATGAATAAGATTATTCTGAAAAAGCCTTTGATGCCGTTGTTTTTCAAAATTGGAAAATTCAATAGGCATCCTCCTTGCGTTTCCCAATTCCTTCGGTAGCAAATTTCCTTTCAAGTAGTAGGAAATATTGGCTATCCCTCTGGCTCAATTCACCTAACAAATTTAGGATGAAAGGAATAAAAGAGACATGCCCTCTATCCCTTACCTTAGGGCCATTTGATGCAAGATTACAGTTAATAAAGACTGTAAAATCAAAAATTCAGTCAAACATCAAACAACCTGACCGTATTTAGTCAGATCAGATCAAACAGGCAGCATCCCAAATCAGGTTTCTCCTTTTTTCATTTTTAAAATCATTGGAAACCGGTTGCCAAACCAGCACAATCCTGCAAAAGAACAGACTAAACCTCTTAAAAAAACATACAAGCCCGCCCTATTTTAGGAAAATTAAAAAATTGTTAAGAAAAATTTGGAAAACGAGCTTAAGCCACCTTATATTTGTTATGTCATACATAATACTTTAATTTAAAACGATGCTTTATGCGGCTAAAATCACTTTACTCGGGCCTGCTATTTTTCCTGCTTTTTTCCAGCTTGTCAGCAATCTCGCAGGTAAAAACTATTACAGGAACGGTGCTAGATCAAAGTACCGGATCAGCACTTCAAGGTGCCACGGTTGTTGTAAAAGGAAAACCAAACTCCACTACCACAAATGATGTAGGGGAATTTACAATTTCCGCAACGCCCACCGATGTGCTGGAAATTTCATTTACCGGGTATGAAACTAAATCTGTCACAGTAGGTAATCAAGAGCAAATTATGGTTACCCTTGCATTATCATCTACCTCCAAACTAGATGAAGTGGTGGTCATTGGTTATGGTACTACCAAACGATCCAAACTTACCGGATCGGTATCCAAACTAGACAATAAGATTTTGGAAACCGGTATGCGTTCTAACCCGGCCCAGGCTTTATCCGGAACCATTCCGGGGGTAAGAGTAAGTACAGGTACTGGTCGTCCGGGCTCTTTACCCACCATTGTATTAAGAGGTGGTACCAACTTTGATGGTAGTGGTAGTCCTCTAATCTTAATTGATGGACAGGTAAGAAGCTCTTTAAGCGATATCAACCCTGAGGAAATTAGCAGCATGGAGGTTTTGAAAGATGCCTCTGCTACGGCCATTTATGGTGCCAGAGCCAGTAATGGTGTTATTTTAATTACTTCTAAAAGAGGCAAAACCGGCACATCTTCCATCAACCTGAAAGCTAAAGTGGGTGTAAACTATCTAAATATGCCTTATGAATTTTTAAGTGCTGAAGATTATGTTGGCTGGTCCAGAAGAGGAGTGGTAGAGGCTATTAAAAACGGAACACTAGGAACAGTTGCAAACAATACTGCTTTAAGTGCTGTGGGTCCAAGAGCCACTGGTAATCTGTATCTCGATCCGGCAACAGGCAAACCCCTGGATGGCAACTATGATACTCGTGCAAGATGGAGTGTGATGAGACTAAATGACCAGAATAAATTCCTACTTGATCAGGGTTGGAAAACAATGAAGGATCCTGTGCTTACTAATGCTGCGGGTAATTACGACCCCAATGGTACAAACTATGATCTGATTTATCAGGACTTCAACTATGGACAGTTTGCTTTTAAATCTCCAGCTATATCACAGGACTATAACATTGGATTAAGTGGTGGTAACGAAAAAGGACACTATTTCTCCAACCTTGGTTATTATAATGAAGATGGTTTGTCATTGAACACCTTTTACAAAAGGTTCAATTACACATTGAATGGCGACTATAAGATCAATGATTGGTTAACTACAGAGTCTGGCTTTAATTTCACTAAAGCCAATTGGAACGATCAATCTCTTCAAAATGGCGAAGACAATTTCTGGGGTCGTATGCTTTCTGCCCCTCCTACCCTAAGAGACAAAAGCCCAATAACCGGAGACTGGATACTGGGAAGAGATGCCAGTGATGGCAACCCACTTATCAATGCGGATAAATACATTCGTAGAAACCAGTCGGATAAGTTCACCATGAACCAGGCTTTTATTGTTAAACTTTACCAAGACCTTAATTTAAGACTAAACGGAATTCTGTATTATTCCGAAGGACACAACGAATCATTTAATAAGGACTTCAGAACAGGATTCTTGAGTTATACAAACCCCAATGCAGGATGGAGCCGAGATAGAAGTAGTTCAGCCAGTTTTGGACGTGCTGTAGATCAAACCTACAATGCAGTATTGAATTATACAAAAAGTTTTGGACTACATAGTGTAAATGCAATGGCCGGTGCTGAATTTTACGACTCTTATTCAAAAGGATTAGGTGCCAGTGGCCGTTTAGCACCTACGGATGATTTCATGGATTTGGAATATACCTTAAACAATTCAACCTCTCAAACCAGAGGAACAGATTCGTATCACAACCGTGAGCGTATTCTTTCTCAATTTGGTCGTATCAACTATGATTTTGACGATAAATACATTGCTTCTTTTAGCATCAGACGAGATGGAGTTTCAAGACTTAGTGCAGATACTAGGTTTGGTAATTTTCCAGCCTTCTCTTTAGGTTGGGTAGCCAGTAAAGAAGAATTTTGGAGCAATATGAAGGATTGGATGAACTTTCTGAAATTAAGAGCAAGCTGGGGTAAAAATGGTAATATTGGTATTGGCACCAGCAATGCCATTGGTTTATATGAAGTTCAAGGTTCTTATCAAAACCAAACAGCGTACAATGGAAATGCAGGGTTCTTGTTATCTGCCTTATCTAATCCAACCTTAATGTGGGAAAAAACCAACACCATCGAAGTAGGTGCCGATATGGGATTTCTAAATAACAGAATCTATGCAACTTTGGCTTATTATGACAGAAAAACGGAAGACAAGTTAGCCTTTATAGGTTTGCCAACATCATCAGGATTCAGCAGCAACCGTACCAATAATGGTAGCATGCGCAACCGTGGTGTGGAATTGGATGTAACTGCCAAAGTGGTTCAAGGATCAGATTTCCAGTGGAGTGTAAGTGCCAATGCAGCCTGGAACAAAAACACGGTATTAAAACTTCCTTTTAATGGCAATGAAAGAAACAGACAAGGCGGACAAAGAATTTACGATCCAAAGACTGGAACAGTGATTTGGGTAGGTGGATTCCAGGAAGGCCAGGAATGGGGAACCATTTATGGATATGTAACCGATGGGGTAATCAGAACCGCAGAAGATCTTGCCAACTATAATAAAATAGATATTACCGCGGGTGAAACTCAAGCTATCGGTGGTGCCGCAGGTAAAAAAGTAGCCAGTCAAAAACTGATTACTGAAAAAGGTTTGACCAATCATCTGGCTACCCAGTTGGGTGATATGAGATGGAAAGATTTTGATAAAAATGATACCATTGATTTTAGAGATATGCAACCCATGGGCAGAACTCTTCCTAGGTGGACTGGTGGAGTAAACACAACTGTTTCTTACAAAGGTTTAAGTCTTTTCCTACGGGTTGATTTTGCTTTGGGACATGTACAAATGGATCGTCAGCAAGTTTGGTCATTAGGTTCCATGCAGGGTGAGTTTAACATGACAGAGATCGTTAAAGATACCTGGACTCCGGAAAATCCTAATGCCACCTACCCCAGATTTAGTTGGGCAGATCAGTTGAACATGAAAAACTTCGATAGACCAAGTAATATGTTCTATGTGAACTCTTCCTACCTTGCTTTCAGAGAAGCGTCATTGAGTTACGACCTTCCAAAAGGATTAATTAGCAAGGCTAAAATGAAAGGAGTTTCACTTTCGGTTACTGGACAGAACTTAGGATATCTTTCTAATAAGTTACTGAACCTACCAGAAAGAACAGGTTTCCAAAATAGTGCCTACACAATTCCAACTACTTTAATTTTTGGGGCAAATATTACTTTCTAAAAAAATGTTCAATAATAAATTTATTACAATGAAGACATTTAAAATAATAACCGGAGTAATGCTTATCTTGGTAAGCTTTTCTTCCTGCAAAAAATTGTTAGACCTTACTCCTGAAGACTATTTTGGTGAAGGCAACTACTGGCAAAACGAAACCCAGGTCAGTACTTTTATGAACGGAATGCACAATCAGTTCAGAGGCAATCAATTCCAATTTTACCGTTTGGGTGAAATGCGTGGTGGAAGTTTGGCTACTTCTAGCATAATGCCCGTTTCACTAAACGAACTAAACGTAATTCAACAAAATATATCCGAATCGTCAACGGGTGTGGGTAGTTGGGGTGGCTTTTATAACCCCATTCTGCAAGCCAATTTGTTTATTTCGAAGGTGGAGCCCATTACATATATCGAAGCCAACCGTAAGAACTATTTGCTGGGTCAGGCTTATGCACTACGGGCTTACTACTATTTTCATTTATTAAGAACTTATGGTGGTGTACCGCTTCGTATATTGCCTGATGTAACCACAGACAAACCCGATCAGGTGAAACTAAGACTAGCCCGTTCTTCTGAAGCTGAGGTTTTAGCACAGGTAAAGGCCGATGTGAATAAAGCTTTAGAATACTTTGGTACACAGGCTTCCACAGATAAAACCCAATGGAATCCCAATGCAGCCAGAATGTTGAAAGGAGAAGTGTGTTTGTGGTCGGCAAAGGTTTACAACAACACAGCAGATTTAGCTGATGCAAAAACTGCATTAAATGCCATTACTGGATATACCTTACCAAGTTTTGCCAACACTTTCACCACAAAAGGAAATAGTGAAATCATATTTGCTATTCGTAATGTAGTAGGCGAAACAGAAATGTCTGTGAGTGGTTTCCTTTACGATCAACCTAATTTTAATACACAGTATTATGGTGATTCTTCAGGAACAGGAGCTGCATTGAATGATCCTTTAAATATTGCCACAGTGAATTTAAATGCTGGTATTCAACGTTACATGTATAGTTTTGATTTGTATAAATCATATACCGCAGGCGATACCAGAAGAGATGCTACATTTATGGCCTACTATGGTGTAAATAAAACCACAAATCCGGTAAAAGTTACTGCCAGAGGAACTATATTATCTAAGTTCATGGGAGAAATAAATGCCAACAAACGCTACTGGACCAGCGACTGGCCTATTTATCGCGAAGCAGACAGACAACTGATGCTGGCAGAAATCACCAATGCCGAAGGTGGCAACCCTGCCTCTTATATTCAGGCTATTAGAAACAGAGCTTACAACAATTCCGACCCTACTCCTTTTGTAAATGGCAATAAGGATCAAAATGAACTAGCCATTTTTGCAGAAAGAAGTAAGGAGTTCGTGTGGGAAGGAAAACGCTGGTACGACCTTCGCAGAATGAAATTTGGCAGCGATCCATTGGTATATATTTCTGCCAATCAACCTTATGGTGTTATCAATAAAGCAACAGAACCTTTCAAAACTTTGTGGCCTATTGAAACAGCGATCTGGACTAACGACCCATTGGTGGATCAAACACCGGGTTATCAGACCGCAAAACCATAAATATCAAAATAGCTTTTCATTTAGCAAGCATACACAATCGTTACCCGGGGGTGTTCTCACCCCTGGTATTTTTTTTTGATGTAGTTTAGAACTTGTTTTACATGTAAATTATTTTTTATGATGAATATCCAACCACTTGTAGGTCTGATTGCAGCGCCCTTCACACCTATGAATGAAGACGGCAGCCTGAACACAGCCCTGATTTCAGATTATTACCAGTTTTTAAAAAAGAATAAAGTTATTGGTGCTTTTATCAATGGCTCCACGGGCGAAGGGGTTTCTCAAACCAGAGAAGAAAAGAAATTGATAGCAGAAGCCTGGGCCACTGCCACAAAAGATGATACAGATTTTAAGGTCATCAATTTGGTGGGCGGCACTTCCATTCAGGATTGTATGGAAATGGCTAAACATTCCGAGGAAATTGGTATTGATGCCATTGCCTTTACAGCTCCTTTTTATTTCAAACCCGGATCACCACAGGCATTGGCCGAGTGTTGTGCACTGGTAGCCGGTGCAGCACCTAATTCGCCGTTTTACTATTATCATATTCCTGTGCTTACTGGTTGCAATATCACCATGTATGACTTACTGAAAGCAGTAAATGGCTCCATTCCAAACTTTGCTGGCATTAAATATACCCACGAAGATTTTATGGATTTCCTTTCCTGTATGTATGTTGATAATGGCCGATACGATATGCTTTGGGGTCGCGATGAAAACATGTTATCAGCACTTGCATTGGGCAGTTTTGGCGCAGTAGGCAGCACCTACAATTATGCCGCACCTTTGTACTACGACATGCAGGAAGCCTTTAAAAATGGCGAACTGATTAAAGCCCGCGACTTGCAACAAAAGTCAATTGACATGATTAGGTTGTTGGGCAAATATGGTGGGATTGCTACTGGCAAAGCCTATATGAAATTGGTGGGATTGGATTGTGGTGGTTTCCGGTTGCCAATAAAAAATATGAGTGCAGAAAGTTTTGAAGCCTTTAAGAAAGATGTAGAAGGCTTGGACTTCGACGCTTTCAAATCGAAATAATCTATTAATTGATGAATAATTTAGACTATTCAAATTGAAATAAAATCACTCCCTCTCAGGCTGTGTCCGCCAAAGGAGGATGAGGTCTAAATAAGATTCAAATCGAATTAACAGCTTTGTAATTTAGCTGGTCATTATTCTTAAAACAAGATTTCATTGGAAGTTGCAGGATGGTTTACCATACTGCATCTTCCAATATTTTCTTTTGTCTGCATTATGATAAAAAAAATTGTATACCTCCCCTTATTAACATTGCTCCTGATGAATACTAAACTTATTGCCCAACCTACCATTCAATGGACAGTGGCAGCCAATATTATGAATGATGACCAGCCTTCCATAGGTTTTGCAGGAATGGTAAGCGGCATCAACAAAGATGTGCTACTGGTGGCAGGTGGTGCTAACTTTCCCAATGGAATGCCCTGGCAGGGCGGAAAGAAAAATTATTCCAACCAGATATATGTTTTAGAAAAAAACAAAACCAGTTTTCAGTGGAACTCAAAAAACACTTCAACCCTGCCCCACTCTATTGCCTATGCAGGTTCTGCTACAACCGAAAAAGGTATGGTGATTGCTGGAGGAGATAATGAAAATGGAATATCGGCAAAGGCCAATTTACTACAATGGAATGTATCCAAGCAAAGGGTGGAAATAAAATCACTGCCTGATCTTCCAGTGGCTGTAACAGCACCAGCCATGACGGCAAATGGAAATACAGTATACGCACTCTGTGGGGATGAAGCAAAAAATTCATCGAGCAAATGTTTCTACCTGAACCTGGAAGATAGAAAGCCTGTTTGGAAATCTTTGCCCGATGCCCCCATTGCGCTGGCCAATGGAATGGCTGTATTTCAAAACAAAAAATTATACCTGTTGGGTGGACGAACCAAGTCAGCTACCAGCATCAGTGATTTACATCCTACAGTTTTTGCCTTTGACTTTAAAACAAATAGCTGGGGGCAATTGGCCGATATTTTTGATGGCAAGACCAAAACACCTTTCACTGCTGGTGCTGCATTTGCAGTAGGTGCAAACTATATTGTACTAGCCGGTGGAGACAAAGGTGATGTGTTTCACCAGATTGAAACTTACTTATCCCTGATGGCAAAAGCTACTTCGGAAGAGGTAAAAGCAAAACTAACTGCTAAAAAAAATGAACTGGTTTTGCATCATCAGGGATTTAGTACAGATGTATTGTTGTATGATATAAAACAAAACAAGTGGAGTAAAATCGGAAACCTGCCTGTGGCTGCACAGGTAACAACTACCGCAGCAAAATGGGGTAAGGATCTGGTGATATCCAGTGGAGAAATAAGGCCGGGTGTGCGAAGCCCAAAAATAATAATTGGAAAAATAAAATGATAATGAGTTTTCGAAAGAAACTTTTTCTAACTTGTCGTTTATGTATAGGAGGCAAGTTGCACAAGGGTTGAATTGAGTCCCACCGTTTGGGATAAACTGATGCAAGCAAGATGCCATATATTCTTCTGTTGAATTTTAAAAAATTAAGCCATGCCTGAAAATAATTCAAACATCAAAACCCAAACCACAAACAATTCTTATCCCTGGGTGGTGGTGGCACTTCTTTGGGTGGTGGCCTTGCTCAACTATATGGACCGGCAGATGCTGAGTACCATGCGCGACTCCATGCAGGTAGATATTGCCGAGCTGCAAAGTGCTGAAGCCTTTGGATTTTTGATGGCCATCTTTTTGTACATCTATGGATTTATGAGTCCAATTGCGGGTACCATTGCGGATAGGGTAAATCGTAAATGGCTAATAGTGGGTAGCCTGTTGGTTTGGAGCGCAGTTACTTATGCCATGGGCATTACAAACGATTACCAAACACTGGTTTGGCTAAGAGCGTTAATGGGTGTGAGCGAAGCATTGTATATTCCAGCAGGACTGTCAATGATTGCCGATTATCATACTGGCAAGACCCGTTCACTGGCCATTGCCATCCACATGACAGGTTTATACACTGGCCAGGCTTTGGGTGGATTTGGAGCTACGGTGGCCGAGGCGTATAGCTGGCATACCGCCTTTCACTGGTTTGGAATTATTGGTATGTTTTACGCCGTGGTGCTGGCCTTTTTTCTTAGAGACATAAAGCAAGAACCGGTGCTATCAGATAATCTCAAAGGAATATCAACGCCTAAAAAAATTCCACTGTTGAAAGGACTTTCATTGTTGTTTTCAAATATTGCGTTCTGGGTTATCCTATTTTATTTTGCAGCACCCAGTCTGCCGGGATGGGCAACTAAAAACTGGTTACCCACCTTGTTTGCTGATAGTTTGAAAATACCCATGTCGGAAGCCGGACCGCTTTCTACCATTACCATTGCAGTATCTTCTTTTGTGGGTGCTGTGTTTATTGGCGGCCCATTAAGTGATCGCTGGGTACAGAAGAACATACGCGGGCGCATCTTCACTGGTGCCATAGGGTTGTCCCTCACCATACCCTCATTGGTATTACTTGGTTACGGCACTACTTTTGTTTCTGTGGTAGGTGCGGCTGTACTTTTTGGTGTGGGATATGGTATATTCGATGCTAACAATATGCCCATTCTTTGCCAGTTTGTCCCCTCTAAATTAAGAGCCACGGCTTATGGGTTTATGAATATGGTGGGTGTGTTTGCCGGCGCTGCCATAACACAAGTTTTGGGAAAGTTTAAGGATGAAGGAAATTTTGGTTTTGGCTTTGCGATATTAGCGGCAGTGGTGGCCTTGGCATTGTTGGTGCAAATAACCTCGCTGAAACCAAAGGTGCAAAATATGGAATAATATATTCATACTATTATTTTGATGAAAGAAGATTGTTCTTTGACTCACAAGATCTCACTCACATTCCCTCTTCCGCCCCAACAGACAAAGACGGAGAGGGGCGTTGGAACCCTTCGCCGGTACAGGTTATAAAAGGTGTACACTACTTTGAACGAACATCAATAATTTATTTACTAAAATACGAATATCATGGTTAAACTTTTGTCGAAATTAAGACTACAGAAAATTTCTTTAAGCTTATCTGCTTTTGTGCTTTTGATGCCATTGTTGATGAAGGCTCAAAGCAAGGAAGTGCCCGTGTTTGTGTCTGGCAAAGAAGGACACAAGAGTTATAGAATACCGGCCATCATTGGATTGCCCAATGGGGACCTACTGGCTTTTTGTGAAGGCAGAGTCCATGATGCAGGAGATTTTGGTGATATCGATATTGTTATGAAACGTAGCAGCGATAAGGGTAAAACTTGGGGTGCTTTACAAATAGTAGCTGAGTTTGATACCCTTCAGTGCGGTAATGCTGCACCAGTTGTGGATCTTACCGACCCATTGTACCCTCAAGGCAGAATCTTTCTTTTTTACAACACGGGCAATGACCACGAAGGCGAAGTCAGAAAGGGACACGGATATAAACAATCCTGGTTTAAAACATCTGCCGATGGCGGAAATACTTGGAGCGAACCAGTGGATATTACTTTGCAAACGCATCGTCCGCTTAAACCACAAATCAACCCTGCTTTTAATTTTTCCGACGACTGGAGAACGCTGGCAAATACACCAGGCCATGCGATGCAGTTTCAATCAGGAAATTATAAAGGAAGAATGTATGTAGCCGCTAATCATTCGGCCGGTGGGCCGCAAAACCGCGGTACCGACTATGATGCACATGGATTTTACACCGATGACCACGGCAAAACATTTAAGTTGGGGGCCAGCCTACATCTTCCGGGAAGCAATGAATCCATGGCAACAGAATTAAGCAAAGGAAAGTTGATGTTCAATAGTCGCAATCAGAAAGGAGATATACGAGCAAGAATTGTAGGCATTAGTAGTAATGGTGGCCAAACTTGGGACACCGTTTATTTTGACCACAATCTTCCGGATCCTGTTTGCCAGGCAAGCATCCTCACCATTGGTAAAAAGAAAGGCAAAAACATTTTGGCATTTTGTAATGCGGCAGATGCTAAGAAAAGAGATAACCTCACACTTCGCATCAGCAAGAATGATGGGCATACCTGGAGCAGTGGTTATGTCATTTATAATAATCCTAAACAAGCTGATGCGGCAGCCTATTCTGATATAGTGAAAACAGGTAAAAAAAGTATCGGTGTATTGTATGAAAAAGATGGCTACTCCAAAATTGTGTTTACGGATGTGAAATGGAAATAAGTTCACAGCCAATGTTTTCTTTTAAAATAAAATAATGATGTCTTACACTCAAGAAGAATTAATTGCCTTAAAAGATTTTTATAGCAACCAATTATTAAACGATACCGTTCCGTTTTGGTTTCCCCGTTCTTTCGATACAGAACATGGTGGATTCTTATTGATGCGTGATGCAGATGGTTCTTTGATTGATGATGATAAAGCAGTTTGGATTCAGGGGCGTGCTACCTGGTTATTAGCCACATTGTACAATACCGTAGAACAAAAACCAGATTGGCTGGAAGGGGCAAAACTTGGATATGATTTTTTAAACAAACATTGTTTTGATAGTGATGGGCAAATGTTTTTTCATGTAACAAGGGATGGTAGCCCCATTCGCAAACGACGGTATTATTTCTCCGAAACCTTTTATGTGATAGCTGCTGCGGCCTATGCCAAAGCCAGTGGCGATGAGCAGGCTGCCGAAAATGCAAGAAGGGTTTTTGGTGAGTGTATTGCTTATGCCACCGGCGAAAAAAAACTTTCTGCTAAGTTTACCGGCACCCGTCCATCTAAAGGGATTGGTGTACCCATGATTATGACCAATACTGCCCAGCAATTGCGAGAAACCATTGGCGATTCTAGGTGTGATGAATATATTTCTACCTGGATAAAAGAAATTGAAACTTATTTCGTAAAGGATGATATTCAATGTGTGATGGAACAGGTGGCACCCGATGGTAGCATCATAGATCATATTGACGGACGCACTTTAAACCCCGGTCATGCCATTGAAGGTGCCTGGTTTATTTTGCACGAAGCCAGACACAGGAACAACGATCCACACTTAATTGAATTGGGTTGCAAGATGCTGGACTATATGTGGGAACGCGGCTGGGACAAAGAACATGGCGGTATTTTATATTTTAGAGATGTGTATAACAAACCCGTGCAGGAATATTGGCAGGATATGAAGTTTTGGTGGCCACACAATGAAGTGATCATTGCTACCTTGCTGGCCTACCTAATGACCGGTAATGAAAAATATGCCCAATGGCATAAGATGGTGCATGATTATTCCTACGAAAAATTTCACGACAAGCAACATGGCGAGTGGTTTGGCTACCTGCATCGGGATGGAAGCATCGCACAGCCAGCCAAAGGCAATATGTTTAAAGGACCGTTTCACATGCCTCGGCAGGAATGGTATTGCGTGCAATTATTAAATGAATTTACAAAAGCATAAACCCTTGATTAAAAGATATCCTTTTTTTTGTTCTGCAGTTTTGCTTCTAGGTGTTTTACTTTTTTCCTGTAAAAAAAATACGGGTGAAATAAAAAAACCCAATCCACCTCAACCCCCTGTGTCGCTAGCAGTAGTATTAAAAACTGCGGACAGTACACAGGTGATCGATGAAACGCTATCGGGGCCGAAGGAAGCCACCCGACTGGCACAAAATATGCCTGCCTCAGATTTTTACACTACCGGTTTTTATTTACCACCAGGTTCAGAGATGAAGCTGGAACTTACTGCCATCAATGGTTCACGCCTGCCTAAGCTGTTGGTGGGGACTTACTCCCGCTACAATTCGTTTTGGAATCCTAATACCTACAATTTAGTTACCGGAATAAATTCAATTACGGATGCTACTGGTGGCATTTTGTATTTTAGGTTTCATAATGACAGTCCGGATGGAAAAGTGCAAATAAAATTCGTCTCAGGAATGAGACCAATGCCCTTTTTTCAATTGGGCAAAACCACACAGGAAGATTGGGTGAAAATGGTGGACAATATTACCAATGTACCCGACGTGCAATTGGTAGGAAAGAAAACCATTATCACTTTTTCATTGGCGAATGCGAAAAATAATAAAACCGAAAATCAAGAGGCCCTTGTAAAAAAGGCCGACAGAGTAATAGCCATTGAAGACAGTATCAGCGGATTGTTTGGAAATGACCCCATGGATCAACCCAATGTACACAAATACTTATTGACAGAAACAGACAATGCCGACTATTACATGGCCGCTACTCATTACCGAAGTTTTTATAGCATGCCATCCGGTGGCGCATCAGCTATTTTCAAAGCAGATAATTTCACCTGGGGTCCCTGGCACGAACTGGGACACATGCACCAGCAAGGTTCTTGGACATGGAGCGAGCTGGGCGAAGTAACAGTAAACATATACAGCATTGCAGTAGAAAAAGCATTTGGCATTACCCCTACCCGATTAACCAAGGATGATGAATGGAGCAAGGCAGCATCCTATCTGGCAAGGCTGGATGCAGAACGTGATTTCAATGGCAGCAACGCCAGTGTATGGATCAGACTTTGTATGTTTCAACAACTGAAATTGGCTTTTGGTGATTCGTTCTACCATGACCTACATCGTCAGGCCAGGAAAGAAACGAATCGGCCCAATAATACCGATAGCAGAATGAAATGGTTTATTCTAAAAGCCAGCACCATCAGTGGAAAAAACCTGTCAGGCTTTTTCAAAAAATGGGGACTTAAACTTTCAACAACTTCAGCCACTGATGCTTTGTATGCTGATTTAGACAAATTAGGATTACCGAATCCATCCACAGATTTGACCCTGTTAAAAGATTAGCACATTTTAATCTACCGGCACAAACGTAAACATCCATTTCACCGAATTTTGCCAGTCCTTTCCTTTGAAGGAGGCTACTGGTAATTTGATCAGGACTTTGTTCCAGCCTTTCTTTAGAGCAATGCTGGTGGGTTTTCGACTTTCATAACTTTCATCTATCAATGGAATTTCCAGATTCCCTTTTTGTCCACCCCGAACCCAGTTGGGTGGTGAAACAATTTGCTGATTCACCCAAACCTTACTACCTCTATTATCCCATGCACCTACTGGCGGACTGTCCGTAGCCTGCGATCTGGAAATATTATAAAAGCCTATCCAAAAGTCTTTGGTTGTATTTTCATCGCTCCAGCATTCGGTGCTGGCATACCAGGTTGTATTTTCCTGAGGATTAGGAATAGCACCTTTAATGAGTGGTGCCCACCAATGCCGAAGTACAATAGTGCCCCCCGTTGTAGTTATCTTTTCTTTTATTGGCAAATCCATTTTCAGTTCGGGTTCAAATTTCTCTTCCACCTTTCCCTGATTTGGATAGGGTCCGACTAATTTCCATTTTATGTTAATCTGCTTTGTATATGGAAAAGGAATCCCTTTGAAATATTGGGTTTTATGGTCTAACAATTTTTGCTCAAATTGTGCAAAGGCATTTTCATCACCATCACTAATATTGGATACCCAGCCTTGCACTCCTCCCCCTTTGTACATCTTTTCTGCAAAAGCAATGATACCCGGATAAACTTCATTCATATTGATGATTTCTTCATCTCTAAAAACCGCCCTGTCGTGCCAGGTGCAAAGAGTGGCTCCAATCATGGTGGCATCGCCTTTATCTTTATTCCCAATCCTTCGATTGAAAATAGAAACCACTGCCTCCAAAGGATCCATGTGATTAAGATACAAATGCCTGGAATCTATATATTGAATGGCTTTGCCATCATCCTCATCCAATTTTTCTTCCATCCACAATTGCCGTAGCGTACTATTGGTGAAGTTTCCACCGGGTTGCCAGCCTATTACTTTTTTACCCATACTTTCCAAAAATTTAGTCATCTCTGGTATAAAATTCTGGTTAGTAATTTTCACTTCATCAGCTCCAATATGAATGTATGGCACATCAAAATTGTCGCAGAACTCTTTCAAAATATTTTTTATATATGCCACACCCGAATCGGTTTGCATATCCGTTTTCATGGCCCGCCGGAAGGCAGCACTATGTCCCGGCATATCTATTTCGGGTAGAAAAAGAATATGACGTTCCTTGCAGTATTGCATGAGTTCTTTGATCTCTGCTTTGGTATAATACATGCCTTTGTTGCGCAACATATTTTCTGGAGCTGTCAATTGAGGATACAGTTTGCTTTCTATTCTCCAAGCAATATCTTCTGTTGGATGAAAATGAAAAACATTGAGCTTGTACTGGCTCATCACATCAATCTGTTGTTTCAACAAATCCATTGACATATAGTTTCTGCCTACATCAATCATATATCCACGCCAGGCAAATGCCGGTGCATCTTTAATCTCACAAGCATCTATCATCACGCCATCGCGGCTAAGTTGTCGTAGGGTTTGAATACCATAAAAAATGGCTTGTGGTGTGGCACCCGAAATCACTATCTTATTTTCATTGGCTACCAATTCATAAGCCTCATCATGAATCCCTTCTTTTTTGGGTATAAGTTTTAACTCAATGTATCCTGTTCTGGATTTAGTGTGCTTCACCACGTTGGCATGGTAACCAATCTGCCTGATTAGATCCTGCAACAGCCTGGCTTCTTTTTCAATACCAGATTGAGTAAGCAAAATTTCCTTACACTCATAAAGTTTAAATGCACTCTTGTTCCAGGTTAATTGTGAAGGCGAAGGAAGTATGGCAGCTCTTTCACCTAAATCATAAACATAAGGATAAACCAAATGTTTCCAGAGCAGGTATCCCTCTCCTTTCAAATGCAATCCATCATTGGTTAGGGATGACTTTAAGAGTCCTCTTCCATCTGCAAAATGTTCGTAGAGATTTATAAAACGGTAGCCATTGGCCTGAGCGGATCTGGCCAATTCATTATTTATGAAAACAATTTCTTTCCCCTTATTGGTATGGGTCTTAAACTTATCATAAGCAGCATTGACGGGTAGGATGCTTTGCACAAACAAATTGGTAGAAGGCGAGCCTGCGGCGATAAACTTAGCAATGAGCTGAATATTTTTTATGATACTATCGGGCCTTATGCCTCTTGCCAAATCATTGGTACCTATCAGCAAAAATACCTTTGCCGGTTTTCTGTCAATCACTTCTTTCAATCTGTTTAGTACCCCTACCGTCACATCGCCACTAATACCTCGATTAATGATATGAGGATTCTGAAACATCTCGGCCCACTCTCCTCCATCGGTGATGCTATTACCCAAAAAAACAATTTCCCTTTTGACTTCCGGAAGAGAAGCAAAATGTGTGGTTCGCTGATGGTAGTAGGTGGAGAAAACAGAATCAGGCCAAGTGGGGATTGGAGACTGTGCAAGAGTTGGCTGAACTATGAGCAGCCATGCAAGAATTTTTAGAAGGTTTATGATCTTAGTTGCCATTGCTTTCATACTAAATTGGGCTTTGTATTGAGAAAAAATGTGGATGCTCCCTATCTCAAATATAGACATTCTAACCCTTCTTGGGCGATTCCTAATCGAAAGATAAGACACTCAAGAATGGTTTTTTTATTCCGATCAATAAAAAAACGCTATGGTGTTTTTTAGCACATTCAAAGGATTTCAAAGCACGCAATTATCATTACCCATTCAACCTCAGAAAATGGTTTTCCAAATGGTTTCTCATACCCGTTCTAAATTCTTCCGGCGTGCCATTCTCCAAAATATCTACCAATTTCTTATGAGAGACAAACTTCTTGGGATTGAGTACTGGTTTATAAATGGAACTTTTTTCTACATACCCGAAAATGGGCAGCAACAATTTTTGAAACTTCATTAGTGTTTCATTATGACTGATCTGATAGAGTTTGCCGTGGAAAGCTGTTTCGTAGGCAGCCTCAAACATGTGATTGCGTGTGGAGGTAGGTTCGTTTTTCACAATTTCTCTCAAGTCCTTTATATCCTTATCCGTAATATTTCTATATAATAGATCAGCCATTCCTATTTCCAGCACTAACCTGATTTCGAAAATCTCTTTTAAAGTATCCTCATCTAAAATATATGGATTGAGACTTTTTGCCAGGTTTCCAAAAATATCAGGACTGGTTATTACCGCACCCCGCTTTTTCCGGGTATCTATAAGCCCCATCATGCGTAGCCGCATCAAAGCTTCCCGGATCACGGTTCTGCTAACGCCAAGAGCGGTAGCCAGTTCAAGTTCTTTCGGAATAGAATCTCCTACTTTTAGCTTCCGCTGATGTAAGAGTTCAATTAGTTTTGACTCTACCTTATCTACCAGGCTTTGAGTATCAATGGCTTCAAACACATTCTTCATGACAAGTATTTTCTTTAGGATTAAAGCAGTATCAGTTGATGCAAATGATCATGATCAAATGTACTTATTTTATGTTATACATAATAATAAATACCTGATTTTCTCAGATTACATTTAATACTAATTTATTGCAATGATATTTCTTTTTGAATACTCAATTTGAAGCTTCAAAAAATTTTAACTAAGTCTTATTGGTTGACAAAAACGAAATGGATGTAATCAATCTTTTTGGGCTTCATTTTCCTTCACTACAATCAGGTTGCTCATGTCCAACTGCATTGGCAGCAAACCAATTTTCACCACCGCTCTTTTCCCTTTTATTTCCAACACCTCTCCAACCTGATGGTTGCGTCTCATTTTTACTTTATCGCCCACTTTTATTTCGCCTCCTATTTCGCTATACTTACTGTCTATTTTTTTCTGCATTTTGCTCACCGCTTTGGTCTCGTTCCGGTTGAACAACAAGGCGGTGATCTGCTTGATCAATTTTGGTTTATCGTCTTCCTTGCGCCATTCTATCATGATCTGTTTCAGCTTACGCTCCATATCCTTCAGGTAGGTAATTCTGTTTTCATTGATTTTGTTTTGCTCTTTCAACACTTCCACCTGTTGGTTATGGCGTTCTTTATCCATCACCTGCTGCATTTCTTTTTGCAGCCGTTCATTTTCTTTCAACAGCTTCTGTAGCTCCTTGTCTTTTTGGGCTATATCGCGCAGATCCTGTTCGGTTCTGTTCAGTAATTTGTCCAGTCTGTATTGATCCTCTTCTACCAGACTACGTGCTTTGTCTATCAGTTTCTTATCCAACCCAATTCTTTCTGCAATAGAAAAAGTGTAGGAGCTACCGGGTTTTCCTACGATTAACTGATACTGAGGTTGCAATTTTTTTTCATCAAATGCCATGGCTCCATTTACAATTCCAGAAGTCTTGCCAGCCATTATTTTCAGGTTGAGGTAATGCGTGGTGACAATGCCAAAAGAATGTTTGCGCAAAAGCTCCAGCAATATCACTTCGGCAAAAGAGCCACCCAGATTGGGATCGCTACCACTGCCCAACTCATCAATAAAAAAAAGAGTTTTGCCACTGGCATTTTCCATAAAATACTTCATGTGTATCAGATGGCTGCTATAAGTGCTCAACTCAAATTCCAAACTTTGGGTGTCGCCTATATGAATCATCAGTTGTTTGAAAATACCAAATTCACTCGATGGATGCACTGGCACCAACAGCCCACTCTGCACCATCATCTGGAGCAGTCCCACTGTTTTCATGGTTACGGTTTTCCCTCCTGCATTGGGTCCGCTTATCACCAGTATTCTTTGTTTTTCATCCAGGGTAATATTGACCGGTATCGTTTTTTTCTCGGTGCCCTTATGATACAAGTACAATAAAGGGTGATAGGCATTTTTCAAATGAACCATGGCCTTGTCATGCACCATGGGATATTCGCCATTGATGTCGATGGCAAATTTTGCCTTAGCCCTGGCAAAGTCATACTCGCCTATTATGGAATGATACACGCTCAACAAACCAGCATGTTGAGACAGCTTTGAAGTGAGTTGTTTTAGAATTCGATAGACTTCCTTTCGTTCCTGATTTTCCAGATCGCTGATATCATTGTTCAGATGGATGGTTTCTTCCGGTTCAATAAAAGTAGTTTTTCGGCTATCGCTTTCCCCATGCAAGATCCCCTTCACAGCTCTTTTTTGCTCGGCATAAACGGCCAGCACCCTGCGACCATTCATGAAACTTTCTTCTATCTCTGCCAGATAGCCCTGCTTATTTAGTTTGGAAATGATGCGATCGAAAAGTCTCCTAAGTTCATTGCGCTTGCGAAACAGACTCAATCTTATTTCCTTGAGTTCTTTGGAGGCAGTATCTTTTACTGTACCCTGGTCATCCACCACTTCATCTATCAGTTCCTTAATAACCTTCTCATAGTAAGTGTGTTGAATGATTTCCCACAATCCGGAATAGGCATTTCTTCTTTCCTCATTGAACCAACGAAAAAGTTTTTCGATACTCTCCGCCAGTTTTCTGATTTGTATCAGATCCTCGCCTAATAATATGGCACCCGAAATGGAGAGCAGCTTTAATTCGCGAGCAAGATTTAGGATATAGTCATTTGGAAAATATATTCCATTGGCTAGCAATTGCCTGAATTCGTGCGACTGCCTCAGGTCGGCATCAATAAACTTTTTATGCGTGTGGATACGCAATTCCATTGCCTTTTGTTGTGCATAATGGCATTGACAATGCGCCGCTAACAGATGCTTTATTTTTTCAAACTCCAACTGTACAACAGCCGATTCGGGATATAACTTCATGCTTTAATACCTATCTAAAGGGAGCAAAAGTAGTACTAATAGTTTTCTGATGCCTGTCTGTACAAGCATATTTTTGATTTGTTGTTTTTGGGGAAAACATTGAGCACTATCTCTCCACTTTCTAATGTAAAAATCCTAATCTTTCAAAACTATAATAAGTAGAATCTATTTAGGATTTGCGATCAAAAAAACCTGCATGTATTTTTTTCTGCCTAAAAGAATACACGCCATTTTACAGACGGAACCATCGGTAATAAACTTAATTGTTTCCATTTTCCTTTGTCATAAAAAACCAAAAAAGGATTTTGGCGGTTCAATACATTGTAAATGGAAAAAGAAAACTCTTTATTGTATTTTTTCTTTCTTTTTAATAGACTATAGCCAATGTCTATTCTAAAATTATCAGACATATTAAAGCCATTTATGGAAGACATTTCCTGCCTCAAATATGCATTTTCATCCATAGCGGGGGTAATAGTACTATTCGGCTCCATTTGGTTCCAATAAAATGGTAATATTCCATCATATTTTGCCACCGGAATAGTTACATGATTCCCTGATGCATAAAAGATAGCAAGGTTGAGGGATCGTTCCTTTTTTGCTTCGCTTCCCAGTATCAATTTTGTCTGATAATTAAAAATATGCCGCCTGTCAAATTTAAAAGGGAATGGTTTGCCCAATACTTCCTGTGTCAGGTTGCGTTCTTGTCGGGTTTTTAGGGTTTTGGGGAAATAGCCTTAGATTGAATCATTCTAAAAATTTGAATCAGCAATACCAATCGTTGCTAACTGAACGATCTGTAACCAGTATATCTATTTTTCCTACCAACAATTTGTTCCTATGCAAGGAAGAAAATCTTTTCAAAAAAATAATGATGGTCTCAAAATAAGAATTTGCTATAGTATCCTTCCCATGCCTAGTCTAAAAACCCTACTTTAGCATTCTGATTATTTTCTATGATACATAAAGATCAAATTCTGAAATTGGCAAGTGATAAAAAGCAGCCCGCTATTCTGGTTATTGGAGATATCATGGCCGACAGATATGTATGGGGAACGGCCAACCGGATTTCACCAGAAGCACCGGTACCGGTGCTAATGGCAAAAAACGAAACTATCACTCTGGGTGGAGCGGGCAATGTGGCACAAAACCTGAGAAGACTGAATGCCCGTGTAGCCTTGTGTGGCATTGTGGGCGATGACCCATCTGCTACTACTATTCTGCAACAACTAAGAGAAGAAAAAATAGACGCCCATGCCATTATTAAGGATCATTCCAGACCCAGCACTTTAAAAACAAGAGTGATGGCTGGAAATCATCAGTTACTGAGAGTGGATCGGGAACTTTCACACCCTATTTCCACTGAGATAGCGACCAAACTGCTTCAAAAGTTGGAAGCTCTTATTCAAAAATCAGAAATCGTTTTACTATCAGACTACAACAAAGGATTGCTTACACCAGCACTTACTCAAAAAATTATCAGCATTTGTATCCAGCATAGTAAGAAGGTAATGGTGGATCCTAAAGGCTTGCAATATGAAAAATATAAAAATGCCTGGCTGATAAAACCAAACCGTAAAGAACTGTCGGAAGCCATGAGTGGTTTGCCGGTGAATACAAAGGAAGAAGTGATCATCACCGCCCGTAAACTACTGTCAAAAACCAAATCGCAACACCTCGTGGTTACCCTTTCGGAGGAAGGTCTGGCACTCATTTCAAAAAGGAAGGTTCAGATTTTTCCTGTTCGAGCACAGGAGGTATTTGATGTAACGGGTGCAGGCGATTCTGTTTTTGCCGCTTTGGGCTATTTTTTAGCATTAGGTATTGAACTATCCGTGGCCTGCGAATTAGCTAATTACGCAGCAGCTATTGCGGTAAGTAAAGTGGGCAGTGTAGCAGTTACTATTGATGAAATATTTTCAATTATAGACAAACATGAGTAGAACAGCCTCCATCATTCAGCAGAAAATCATTTCCTTGCAAGACGCTCAAATCCTTTGTGCACAATGGAAAGCCAACGGTGAAAAAATTGTTTTTACCAATGGTGTGTTCGACATTCTTCATGCAGGTCATGTGCAGTCTTTGATGGCCGCCAGCGAATGTGGTACCCGGCTTATCATTGGACTGAATGCCGACGTTTCGGTAAAAAGACTCAAGGGAGACAGCCGCCCCATCATTCAGCAGAAGGACAGGGCCCTGCTATTGGCCGCTCTGTTTTTTGTGGATGCTATTGTGTTGTTTGAAGAAGACACACCCATCAATCTGATCAGTACTTTGCTGCCGGATGTTTTGGTAAAGTCTGCCGACTACGCCCTCCACAATATTGTAGGTGCAAAAGAAGTTATAGCCCACGGCGGTGTAGTAAGAATCATGCCCATGGTGGAAGGACTTTCCACCACAAAGATTGTAGATAAGATAATGAAAGGAATAGATAATTGATAATTGAAAATGAAAAATTGATAATGGATGAAGTTTAAATGAGCCGTTCATCCAATAACAATCGGTTTATTTTCCTGCTTAAATATATTTGCAGCTTCTTTACTTAATTTTTTTTGATATGATTAAACGGTTTGCTTCGATTGCATTGGTATCCTTTTTTACAATAGGCACATTTGCTCAGGGCGGCTATTGGCAACAAAAAGTGAAATATGTAATGGACATTGATATGAATGTTGTTACCAATCGTTTCACTGGCAAACAGAAACTAACGTATTGGAACAATTCTCCAGACACTTTGAAAAAGGTTTTCTATCATCTGTACTGGAATGCTTTTCAGCCGGGAAGCATGATGGATGAGCGCAGTCGTCGTCAAGGACAGGTTTTGCTGGGCGGAAAGCCCGACTGGGATGCCAGAGTGAAAAACAGAATCTCAAAACTCACCGCCAATGAAATTGGATATCAAAAAATACAATTTCTTAAAATGAATGGTAAGCCACAACATTTTGAAGTGGATGGAACCATTCTGGTAGTAACCCTTAGCAAACCAATACTGCCCAAGCAGCAAGTGGTGTTTGATATGAATTTTGAAGCTCAAGTGCCAGTGCAAATCAGAAGAAGCGGCAGAGATAATCCTAAAACCGATGTCCGCTACTCCATGAGTCAGTGGTATCCCAAACTATGCGAGTACGACAAAGAAGGCTGGCATGCTACTCCCTATGTAGGGCGTGAGTTTCACGGGGTTTGGGGCGATTTTGATGTAAATATTACCATCGACAAAAAATACATTTTAGGAGGTACCGGATATCTGACCAATGCCCAACAAATTGGTTATGGATATGAACAAGACAACACTACCGTGGTTCAGCCCAAGGGCAATTCATTGACCTGGAAATTTACAGCACCCAATGTGCACGATTTCATGTGGGCAGCAGACACAGCGTTTATTCATCAAACAAAAAAAATAAATAAGAACCTGACGTTTCATCTTCTATACAAATCCGCCGGATTGGGCAAAAAGCCTTGGGAAGATATTTTGGTGAATGCAGAAAAGGCTTATCCGTTTATTGAAAAACATTTTGGAGCCTATCCGTATAAACAATATTCTTTCATTACAGGTGGAGATGGTGGCATGGAATATCCTATGTCCACCCTGCTAGCCAGTCCCGGTGCCTGGCTGCACGAGTGGATGCATAGTTGGTATCAGGGCATATTGGCCACCAATGAAAGCCTGTATCCCTGGATGGATGAGGGTTTCACCTCTTATGCCGATGATTTGATAAGTGCCTGGCTCAGGGGTGGAGATATCACCAAGTCGCAACAATCGGCTTATGAAAGTTATTTCGATCTTGTAAAAAGCGGGTTAGAAGAACCGCTCACTACCCATGCCGATCATTACAATACAAACTTTGCCTATTCAATTGCAAGCTATTCCAAAGGTGCTATATTTCTCCATCAACTGGGTTATATTGTTGGGGATGCTGTTCGTAATCAGATATTATTGGACTATTACAAGAAATGGAAATTCAAACATCCGGATGCCAACGATTTTATTAGAGTGGCTGAGGAAAGAAGCGGGTTGCAATTGGGCTGGTACCGGCAGGAATGGGTGAACACAACCCATACCATCAACTATGCCCTTGATAGTGTATGGGAACAGGCCGGAAAAACCATGATTAGATTGAGCAGAAGAGGACTAATGCCCATGCCGATTGATTTAATGATTTCTGACAAAAAAGGCAATCAGGAACTTCACTATGTTCCCTTGGGTTTGATGTATGGTAAAAAACCTATTGAAGATATAGCTATTAAAAGAATTGTTCACCCCGCCTGGCATTGGACCAATGAAGTATATGTGGTGGAAACAAATTTGAAAATATCAGAGATTTCAAAAATAGAAATTGATCCTTCGCATCGTATGGCCGATGTAGATCAAAGAAATAATATCAAATCCTTTCAATAGCCACTCCAAAACTTGAAAGGTATAACGATAGGAAAATAATTAGCCAGCTATTAGGAAGGAATGGTAGTTGGCTTCTTTTTTCTCAGCAAATGTTTGAATCGGCTAAAAGTTTCCGGTTTTATATTCAGGTAAGATGCTAAATATTTTTGGGGTACCCGCTGAATGATTTCTGGATAGTTTTCTACAAAAAGTAAGAACCTGTCCCTTGGCGAATCCATGATCAGACTGGTTTGCCATTTGTCCTTCAGAACCATAATTTGAGCGATCACTAGTCTCCCTACTCTTTCCAGATTGTGACTGGCCTGAAACATTTTTTCCATATCACCATAGGTCATTGAAATTATAGTACTGGGTTCTATTGTTTCAAGAATATACTCCGAGGGTGTTCTGGTATAAAAAGATTCCTGACAAGAAATCAAATGTCCCTCGATAGATAACTGTACAATATTTTCTTCAGCACCTTTCTTATAGTACTTTCTAATAAGCCCTTTGGTAATAAAATTCATGTGGTCTTCCACATCACCTGACTGAGTAATAATCTGTTTTTTCCCATACTCTCTTATTTTCAGAATAGGGATTAGGTCTTTTCTTATTTCAGCATCTGTTAAAGGTGCAAAATGTCTCAAATAATTGATAAATTCTGCAGCAAGTTTATCATTCACGGTCATACTCAAAGTTAGTGGAAATAAGGATTGAAGATCAAATAATATTAATTGCAATTGTCCAAAATATCCCATATTGCTTTTTGACCTTTTATAATTAGATTTGCGCCCTACTTAAAAATTCTAAACAAAATTTATATGGCTGAAAAAATCAAGGTTGCTAACCCGGTGGTAGAACTGGATGGCGATGAAATGACCCGAATAATATGGAAGTTTATTAAAGACAAATTAATACTTCCATACGTAGATGTGGATATAAAATATTTTGATCTTGGCGTAGAACATAGAGATGCTACCAGCGATCAGGTAACCATAGATGCAGCTAATGCCATAAAAGAACATGGTGTAGGTATTAAATGTGCGACCATCACCCCCGATGAAGCCCGTGTATCAGAGTTCAATCTGAAACAAATGTGGAAAAGCCCGAACGGAACCATCAGAAACATTCTGGATGGCACTGTTTTTCGTGAGCCAATTGTGATCAATAATATTCCACGATTAGTTACCAACTGGTCGGCACCTATTATCGTAGGTCGCCATGCTTTTGGTGATCAATATCGTGCTACTGATACGGTAATAAAAGGAAAAGGAAAACTGACCATGACTTTTACACCAGAAGATGGTGGAGAAGCACAAACTTTTGAAGTGTTCAATTTCAAAGGGGATGGCGTGGCGATGACGATGTATAATACAGAGGAAAGTATCAAAGGGTTTGCCCGCAGTTGCTTCAATATGGCTTTGGCAAAAAAATGGCCTTTGTATCTTTCTACAAAAAATACAATCCTTAAGAAATACGACGGTCGCTTCAAAGATATTTTTGAAGAAATTTACCAAGAGGAATTCAAAGCACAATATGAAGCTGCTGGAATCACCTACGAGCATCGCCTGATTGATGACATGGTGGCCAGTGCTTTGAAATGGAACGGCAACTTTGTATGGGCTTGTAAGAACTACGATGGTGATGTGCAAAGTGATACAGTGGCACAAGGATTTGGTTCCTTGGGCTTGATGACTTCTGTATTAATCACTCCAGACGGTAAGACGATGGAAGCAGAAGCTGCTCATGGTACAGTTACTCGCCACTATCGCGAACATCAGAAAGGCAGACCCACCAGTACCAATCCAATAGCCAGCATTTTTGCCTGGACCAGAGGTTTAGCATTTCGTGGTAAATTAGATGACAATCAACCATTAATAGATTTTGCAAATGCTTTAGAAGCTGTGTGTATCGAAACAGTGGAGGAAGGTAAAATGACTAAAGATTTGGCTGTTTGTATCCACGGAAACAAAGTGGAACACGGCACGCACTATTTGCACACGGAAGAATTTTTGGATGCATTGGACCAAAACCTGATTAAAAAATTGGGTTAATATTCTTTCAGAATATTTTTATAAAAATGCATCAATACCAATTGGTGCATTTTTAGTTTTAGATCATTTCATCAATCGACAAGATCCCTACAATGACTATTCCAAACAACACACTCTCCTATCGATCCATTGGTCTAACAGATGCAAAGGCCATCTATGATTTAGCCGCTAAAATTTGGCCAGAGGCTTTTGCACAGATTCTTACAGATCAACAAATCGAATACATGATGAAAATGATGTATGCCTTACCGGTTTTGGAAAAAGAAATAGAAAGAGGTGTGCTCTATTTTATATTTTATCACAAAGGGAAAGCGGTGGGTTATACGGCCATAGAACCCAAAGAGAACAATCATTTCAAACTGCATAAAATTTATCTTTCTCCTTCACTCCAAGGAAAAGGAATTGGCAGATTTCTGTTGGAAGAAATGGAAAAAAAAGCAAAAACACTTGGAGCTGAAAAACTTTTTCTCAATGTGAACCGATTTAATAAGGCTATACATTTTTACCAAAGGCATGGTTATAACATATTACGAGAGGAAGACATTGATATTGGAAACGGGTATTTTATGAACGACTATGTGATGCAAAAAAATTTATGATGGCCCTAAATGGAAATATTATTCTATCTGATTTTACGGTATTCAATACAGTTTTCAATTGGATTAATGTGCTAATCATATATAAAGCAAATTACGCCGTACATCACATAAACCAATAATAATCACTTAATTAAATTTTATCTTTAGTTTGATTTTTCGAAAACAACAACCGTCAATAATACTTTTATTTCTATAAAATATTACATCCCTCAACAAAATAACAATTGTTCAATAGATCTGATAAAACCTTTATTTATTTCAAATTTTCCTGGCATAAATACTAACTTTACAAGCTATGTTGATGCTTTTGTTTGCATTTAATTTTAGAACATAAATTTACAATAATAAAAATTATGAGCAGCGCTTCTACCCTTTTCGACAAAGTTTGGGATTCACACGTGGTTAGGCATATTGCTGACGGCCCCGATGTATTTTTTATTGACCGCCATTTTATCCATGAGGTTACCAGCCCGGTAGCTTTTTTGGGTATTGAAAAAAGAGGTGTGCCGGTATTGTATCCACAACGCACCTTCGCTACAGCAGATCATAACACCCCAACCATTAATCAGCATTTACCAGTAAAAGATCCGCTTTCTGCAAATCAGTTGGCGGCACTCACCAGCAATGCAGAAAAATATGGCATTTCTATCTGGGCATTGGGTAGTCCTAAAAACGGTATCGTTCACGTAGTAGGTCCGGAAAATGGAATTACCCAACCTGGTATGACTATCGTGTGCGGAGACTCCCACACTTCTACTCATGGTGCATTTGGCTGTATTGCTTTTGGTATAGGCACTTCAGAAGTAGAGATGGTACTGTCTTCACAATGCATTATGCAGCCTAAGCCAAAAAAAATGCGTATCACTATCAATGGTAAATTAGGGGTGGGCGTATTACCAAAGGATGTGGCACTTTATATGATTTCTCAAATTACTGCAAGTGGTGCTACCGGTTATTTTGTGGAATATGCCGGTGAAGTATTTGAAAACATGAGCATGGAAGGCAGAATGACTGTGTGCAATATGAGTATAGAAATGGGCGCGCGTGGCGGCATGATTGCACCAGATGATACTACCTACAATTATATTAATGGAAGAGACAAAGCGCCAAAAGGTGAAGCATGGGACAAAGCTTTAGCTTATTGGAAAACATTGAAAACCGATGCCGATGCCTCGTTTGACAAAGAATTGGTTTATGAAGCAGCCGAAATTGAACCACAAATCACTTATGGAACTAATCCAGGTTTAGGAACCAGCATTAGAAATAGGATTCCTAAAGCATCCGATGTGCTAGATGGTGAAGCGTCTTACAAAAAATCTTTGGCCTATATGAATTTTGAGGAAGGTCAGGACATCATTGGAAAGAAAATCGACTATGTATTTTTAGGTAGTTGTACCAATGGTCGTATAGAAGATTTTCGTGCCTTTGCTCAAATAGTAAAAGGCAGAAAAAAAGCAGACAATATTATAGCCTGGTTGGTTCCCGGATCACATATAGTGGAAGACCAAATCAAAGAAGAAGGTATTTTAGATATTCTGACCGATGCCGGTTTTGAACTCAGACAACCTGGATGTTCGGCTTGTCTGGCTATGAACGATGATAAAATTCCTGCCGGAAAATATGCGGTGAGTACCAGCAATCGCAATTTCGAAGGTCGTCAGGGCCCAGGTGCACGCACTTTACTGGCCAGCCCCTATGTAGCAGCAGCTGTGGCAGTTACTGGTGTGGTGACAGATCCACGAGAGTTGATGGAGCAGGTTTAATAGTTTAATAATTCTTTTAATTATTAGCTCAATGGAATTAGCTTCAATTTTTATCAAACATTTCTATTAGAAAAAAAAATAAGTAAACTGGCAAGAAGCATTAATTGATAAGCTTATTGCCTTTGGAAAAAGCAAATTATATGGCGTACGATAAATTTACCGTCCTTACATCCACAGCAGTTCCAATGCCCATTGAAAATGTGGACACAGACCAGATTATTCCAGCACGATTTTTAAAGGCGACCAAGCGTGAAGGCTTTGGCGACAATCTGTTCCGCGACTGGAGATACAATAATGATGATTCACCAAAGCAAGATTTCGTTTTAAACAATCCAATCTATTCTGGTAAAATATTAGTAGCCGGTAAAAATTTTGGCAGTGGTAGTAGCCGCGAACATGCAGCATGGGCTATTTATGACTATGGCTTCCGATGCGTAGTGTCGAGTTTCTTTGCTGACATTTTTAAGGGCAATTCTTTAAACATCGGTATTCTTCCTGTGACAGTGAGCGATGAATTTTTAGATAAGATTTATAAAGCCATCGAAGCTGATCCCAAAACTGAATTAGAAGTATCGCTTCCTGATCAAAAAATCACCATCCTAGCCACAGGCGAAAGTGAAGGATTTTATATCAATGGATATAAAAAACACAATATGATGAACGGCTTTGATGATATAGATTATCTTCAGGATATGAAGCAGGAAATAGAAGCTTTCACAGAAAAAAGTCCGTATTAATAGCATATTGGAACTCTTACAAAAGATTCTGATAACCGAAATCATTCAAAAAAACCTGAATTGGGTTTTAAGATTAACCCAAAAAGCAAACCCTTGTTAAAGGGACAAATTGCAAAAATGAAAGTCGAAAAAAAGCAAGACAAACGTAACTTATCTGCTGAGGTTGAAAGCAAACGTCATATCGAGATAATGGACACTACCCTGCGGGATGGAGAACAAACCAGCGGGGTATCATTTTCTTCTTCAGAGAAACTAACTATAGCGCAATTGCTGCTCACCGAAGTAAAAGCCGACCGGATAGAAATAGCTTCCGCCCGTGTGTCCGAAGGTGAATTTCAGGCTGTTAAACGCATTACTAACTGGGCTTCGGAAAATGGTCATATAGATAAGGTGGAAGTACTCACTTTTGTAGACGGCGATACTTCCATCAAATGGATGCAACAGGCCGGAGCCAAAGTAATGAACCTGCTTACTAAAGGTTCACTCAATCATCTCACACACCAGCTAAAAAAAACCCCGGATCAGCATTTCAAAGAAATAGCAGCAGTAGTCAAACTGGCAGGTAAAAAAGGTATCACTTGCAATGTGTATCTCGAAGACTGGAGCAATGGAATGCGTCATTCCAAAGATTACGTGTTTCAATACCTTGATTTCATTTCGAAACAACCAGTAAAAAGGGTGATGTTACCCGATACTTTAGGTGTACTTATCCCTTCGGAAACATACACTTATTTATCAGAAATCGTGACTCGCTACCCAAATCTTCATTTCGATTTTCATGGCCACAACGACTATGATCTAAGTGTAGCGAATGCGCTGGAAGCAGTAAGGGCCGGAGTTCAAGGCTTGCATCTGACCATCAATGGCATGGGAGAAAGAGCCGGCAACACCCCATTGGAAAGTACGGTCGCTGTGCTAAACGATTTTGAGAAAGATGTAAAAATTTCTATCAACGAAAAAGCCCTTTTCAAGGTGAGCAAATTGGTAGAAGCCTTTTCAGGATTTCGTATTTCGGCTAACAAACCTGTAGTTGGCGAGAATGTTTTTACACAAACAGCCGGTATTCATGCCGATGGCGACAAGAAAAAAAATCTTTACTACAATGATTTGATGCCAGAAAGATTTGGTCGTAAACGCAAATATGCTTTAGGAAAAACCTCCGGCAAGGCCAACATTGAAAACAATCTACAGCAGTTAGGTATTCAATTGGGTGATGAAGATCTAAAAAAAGTAACACAACGTATTATAGAACTGGGCGACAGAAAAGAAACGGTAACACAGGATGATTTACCCTATATCATTTCAGACATTCTCGACAGTAATACTATTATTGATAAGGTAAGTGTTGAAAACTATGTGTTGACGCATTCAAAAAACATGCGCCCATCCGCTACCATTCGAATCAAATTTGAAGATAGTATAATGGAAGAAAATGCACTCGGCGATGGACAATATGATGCCTTTATGAATGCTTTGAAAAAAATATATACTCAAAAAAAGCTCCTTCTTCCAAAACTTACGGATTATGAGGTGCGCATACCACCAGGCGGCAAAACGGATGCGCTTTGTGAAACAGTGATTACATGGGAACATAATGGAAGAGAATTAAAAACCACCGGCTTGGACAGCGACCAGACAGTAGCGGCCATCAAAGCCACCCAAAAAATCTTAAACCTCATTTAACATTAATTCTATAAAAAGGAAGCCAAGACTAGTTGATAAAGACAGGAATCAGATTGACACACATAAATGCTATTATGCTTTTCACTTCAAAACCAAGCATTGGAAAGGTAGATAGTTTTTGGATTCTACCGCAGTTCATTTATCTTAGAGGCTTCTGCTAAAATCAAAAAAATGGAAAAAAAAATCTTAATTGTTCCCGGTGACGGAATAGGTCGGGAAGTAACTGCTGTAGGGAAAAAAGTTCTAGATAAAATTGCCCAAAAATTTGGACACACTTTTGTTTACGATGATGCGTTGATTGGGCATGCTGCTATTGAAGCGACTGGAAACCCTTTGCCAGAGGAAACTCTGGAAAAAATGAGAAATTCCGATGCGGTACTTTTTGGTGCTGTCGGTCATCCAAAATATGACAATGATCCTTCTGCCAAAGTCCGTCCAGAACAAGGCCTATTAAGGATGCGTAAAGAATTAGGATTGTATGCCAACCTTCGCCCTATAAAATTATTTGATGAACTGCTAGGTGCTTCCAGCATCAAGCCTGAAATATTGAAAGGGGCCGATATTCTGTTCTTCAGAGAGCTAACTGGAGATATTTACTTTGGTGAAAAAGGCCGAAAAGATGACGGAGATACAGCTTATGATATTGCCATGTATAGTAAATTCGAAGTGGAAAGAATTGCTCATAAAGCTTTTGCCGCTGCCCGTACCAGAAACAAAAAATTATGTTCAGTGGATAAGGCCAATGTGTTAGAGACCAGTCGGCTTTGGAGAGAAGTGGTACAACAGGTAGCCAAAGAGTATCCGGATGTTGAGGTTGAATACCAATTTGTAGATGCCCTGGCCATGTTGCTTATCAAGGATCCAAAACGTTTTGACGTAGTGGTGACAGCTAATTTGTTTGGAGATATTCTTACCGATGAGGCTTCGCAAATAGCAGGCTCCATGGGGATGTTAGCTTCAGCATCTATTGGAGATGGCACTGGCGTTTACGAACCCATCCATGGTTCGGCACACGATATTACAGACAAAGGAATTGCCAACCCAATGGCTTCTGTTCTTTCAGCAGCTTTGTTATTGGATATTTCATTTGGTATGAAAGCAGAAAGCGAAGCGGTCATCCATGCAGTGGATCAGGTATTGAAACAAGGTTATAGAACAGGCGACATTGCTGATGCCAGCACACCTAAGGATAAAATATTAGGAACTGATGCCATTGGAGAAGAAATCCTAAAACATATTTAACACCCTAAATTATACACATAGAAATATGAGCTGGTTAAGTTTGGATGGTGTACCTCAATTAGAAGAGATCAATGCCAAATCGTTTGTAAAACCACAATTGATTTTCAAGCATAGCACCAGATGTGCTATTAGTTCTGTCATCAAAAACAGGCTATCCAAACAACCCTTACCAGCTCATATTGATTTTTATTATCTTGATCTGATTCGTTATCGAAGTATTTCCAATACAATTTCTGAGAAATACAAGGTGCTGCACGAATCACCACAAGTTCTGTTAATCAGTGCAGGTGAGTGTATATTTGATGAAAGTCACGGTTCGATTTATATAGAAGAAATTATTCAGAAAACTTCTTAAAAAATCATTTCATTATTAGAATGAATATCTCTATTTTTGCCGCCCATTGACGGGATTGGTTACTTCAACCTCTTCAGTAGGATATTTGAAATAGAACTTATTTGGCGGGGTAGCTCAGGTGGTTAGAGCGCAGGATTCATATTCGCCGCGGCGAACACGGGTTCAAATTCTCTATAACTGATTTTTGAAATAGAACTTATTTGGCGGGGTAGCTCAGGTGGTTAGAGCGCAGGATTCATATTCGCCGCGGCGAACACGGGTTCAACTTCTCTATAACTGATTTTTGAAATAGAACTTATTTGGCGGGGTAGCTCAGGTGGTTAGAGCGCAGGATTCATATTCGCCGCGGCGAACACGGGTTCAACTTCTCTATAACTGATTTTTGAAATAGAACTTATTTGGCGGGGTAGCTCAGGTGGTTAGAGCGCAGGATTCATAACCCTGAGGTCACGGGTTCAATTCCCGTCTCCGCTACTAAAAACTCCCTCTTTGCAGGGAGTTTTTTTGTCTTATGAACTATGTTGTTTACATATTATTCTCAGAAAAATACACTAAACACTACACAGGCTTTACTTCCAACCTGATACAAAGGCTGATCTCACATAACCTGTTAGGTAACGAATGGACAAAAAGATTTCGACCCTGGAAACTCATTTTTACCAAATCTTTCCTTACAAAAAAAGAAGCATTGAATTTTGAAAAATGGCTTAAGACTGGGGTTGGCAGAGACTTTATCAAAACTATTCCGCACTAAAATCTATTCCCTGACAGCAGGATTCATATCCGCCGCGGCGGACACGGGTTCAATTCCCGTCTCCGCTACTAAAAACTCCCTCTTTACAGGGAGTTTTTTTGTCTTATGAACTATGTTGTTTACATATTATTCTCAGAAAAATACACTAAACACTACACAGGCTTTACTTCCAACCTGATACAAAGACTGATCTCACATAACCAGTTAGGTAACGAATGGACAAAAAGATTTCGACCCTGGAAACTCATTTTTACCAAATCTTTCCTTACAAAAAAAGAAGCATTGAATTTTGAAAAATGGCTTAAGACTGGGGTTGGCAGAGACTTTATCAAAACTATTCCGCACTAAAATCTATTCCCTGACAGCAGGATTCATATCCGCCGCGGCGGACAGATCCGCCACAGTACAGATGACTACAACTCCCATCTCCTCTACCAATGTGCTGTCCAATTTTGTAGCTTTACTTTTAAAAGTATGATTGCTGAGTTATGGAATTTTCTTTTTAAAAATAGCTTCCGCTTCACTATCCTTATATTTTTGAATCAACCTTTTCAGTTCAGGCATTAATTTTTTCGCTAGCCGCTGACCTTGTTTTGTATTATAAATATTATTGAGCTCCCGGGGATCTTTTTTCAAATCAAAAAGTTCCCAGCACTCCACTCGCTTATAAAAACGGATAAGCTTATACCTGCCTTTCTTGATCCCAAAATGAGGAGAAACCGAATGCTCACCATTCTCGTAGTAATGATAATACATGGCATCGCGTGCCTGATAATGCTTGTGCTCTAAAAGCGGAAGAAAGGACTGCCCCTGCAAATCAGAAGGAACTTTAGCTTTCGCAATTTCCAAAAGAGTAGGTGCCAGATCCAGGTTCATGATATCTGCTGTAATTTGTGTGCCTGGTTTTATCACTCCTGGAAAACGCATAACCATTGGTGTTCGGAAGGATTCCTCATACATAAATCTTTTATCGAACCATCCATGTTCACCCATATAAAAACCCTGGTCTGATAAATAGATCACCACCGTGTTTTTTGTCAGATCCTGCTTGTCTAAGTAATCGAGTGTACGACTAATATTTCTATCCAGAGATGCAGCAGTGGCCAGATAATCGCGCATATAGCGTTGATACTTCCATTCGGTAAGTGCTTTACCTGTCAGGTTTTGAGATTTAAAGTCAGCATAAATTTTTTTGTAATGATCTGAAACGGTCTTCTTTTGTTCAGGATTCATTCTTTTAAATGCACCCATTTTATCGGCCTCTGCCCAGTCATCAAACATTTTCAAATCATATCCCATGCGCATCGTTTTCTCAATAGTCATATCCTGCACCTGTGCGGCTTTTCGAGTATCGTAGGCATCATAAAAATCGGAAGGCAATGGGAAGGTTTTGTTTTCAAACAGATTCAGATCTTGTGTGTCCGGCAACCAGATTCGATGAGTGGCTTTATGTCCAATAATCAGACAAAATGGTTTTTCAGGATCACGTTGATCCAACCATTTTTCAGAAATATCGGTTACTACATTGCTAACATACCCGGTGTAGTGGGTTCTTTTATTTCCTGTTTCAATAAAATCCGGATTGTAATATTCTCCCTGTGCTGGAAGAATACTGTAGTAGTCTAAACCCTGAGGCGTGTTTTCTCCCAAATGCATTTTCCCGATCCATGCCGTTTGATATCCGGCTTTCTGCAGGTCTTTTACAAAAATGTTTTGGTTGAAATTAAAATTTGAATTTTCATTGTCTTTGAATCCATTGAGATTACTGTATTTGCCACTTAAAAAACTGGCGCGAGCTGGACCACAAATAGAATTGGTAACATACGCTTTAGTAAACAATGCGCCTTCCTTGGCTATCCGATCAATACCGGGAGTTTGCATCATCTTACTCCCATAGGCTCCAATGGTTTGAAAAGCATGGTCATCGGAAATGATCACCACAATATTTGGTCTTTGTTGTGCCATGATTTCTGACATCGTAAATAAAATCAGACCTACTATTATAATAAATTTCCTTGTCATCTTATAGTTATTTTTTATCAATATCAAACTTCAAACTCAATCCCATTTTTTCGCAGAATAGAATTGGTTTCATTGTTCTTTTTATCATGGCTACTCCACCACAATTTCATCACAAAACAGCCAGGCTGCCTGCCCTTCGCCAGGATGCCCTTTTGGACACTGACCTAGGTTCTTAGCAGTGATCCGAACATATCTGAAATTTTGTGAATTAAATTTTACTGTAAAATCCTTGGTTTGAATAGCCTTATCAGCAATGGGCACCGTATTCTTAACAGTTTGGATTTCTGTAAAAGTTTGTCCGTCTTCCGACCATTCAAACTTTACCCATTGAGGAAAGAACACCCATTGAGCGTAATCCTGCAGGCATCCTAAAGTGATGGTACTGCTCGTAGCCATTTGTCCCAAGTCCACCGTAGCAATCAAATCATTACCATTGAAAGCATGCCATTGTTTTCCCAGCACTTTTGTCCCTCTAACTCCATCAATCAATGTGGACGGACCATTGGCCGGATAGAACCTGCTGTTGGGTTTGGCATACTGAATAGATTTTCCGGTAGCCCTATTAAGTGTGAAAGCCTGTTGAGCAGGCGGTGCTTTTACTATACTGTTGTTGAGTGCTAATGCTGCTTTCACAGTCATCGAGCCTACAATTTCAAATGGCTTTTCGTATCTGGCACTTCCAGTAGATGGGTCAGTACCATCGGTTGTGTAATAAATAATACCATCATCATACTCTGATTCCAGGCCTACCAATAGTTTGCCATCTTTAGCATGTGGTATTATATCTACCCTAAAATTGCCTTTTGAATAGCGCTGCCCCTTTTGTTCAAAACCTTCCAGATGTGGTCGCAAGCGCTGATTGAAACTTTTCCAGTTACGGGTGTTTTTAGGACTCCAAACCACTTCTGACAAGGCAAGCATACGGGGTAGAATCATGTATTCCACATGCTCGAAACTGCCTATCTGTTCTGTCCATAAATTGGCTTGTGCTCCTAATACATATTTTCCTTCTTCCTTAGTTAGTTCCGCAGGAATGGGTTCGTACTGATATACTTTTTTCAATGTGTTGAAACCGCCAAAAGCCAGTGGCTCTGTTTCAGGATCGCCCTGGTAGTGATCGAAATAGAGTGGATAACCAGGACTCATCACCACATCATGTTTCATCTGTGCCGCTTTGATACCGCCTGATTCTCCGCGCCAGCTCATAACTGTAGCATTGGGTGCCAGACCTCCCTCCAAAATTTCATCCCACCCAATCAGTTTACGGTTGTTGGCCAAAAGGAATTTTTCCATACGATGAATGAAATAGCTCTGCAACTCTTCCTCGTTTTTCAATCCCTCCTTTTTCATTCTCTGCTGACAAAGGGAACAATGTTTCCAACTGGTCTTGTCCACTTCATCGCCACCAATATGAATATATTTTGAAGGAAACAATGGCATCACTTCTTTCAAAATATTTTCTAGAAAAATAAAAGCATTGTCATTGCCCGCACAAAAATTAGCATGTACGTCTTTGCCAAAAAAATTACCTGTATCATTAAAAGAATGTTTATGCGGAAGACAGGACAATTCCGGATAGGCCGCCATAGCAGCTTCAGAATGGCCAGGCATTTCTATTTCAGGAACCACCGTTATTTGTCTGGCTGTGGCATAAGCTACAATTTCTTTTATCTGTTGCTGCGTATAGTAACCTCCATAAGTAGCTTTGCTCCTGTCTGCATTAAACTGAATTTGTGACCAGTCCCAGGACTTGCCCCAATCATCCACGCGCCATGCTGCCAGGGAAGTTAATTTGGGATACTTCTTAATTTCAATACGCCAGCCGGCACCATCCACCAAATGCCAATGAAAAACGTTCATCTTATAGGCTGCCAATAAGTCAATAAATTCCTTTACTAATTCAGGAGAAAAGAAATGTCGGCTTACGTCTAGCATCATACCTCTCCACTTAAATCTGGGATAATCGACTACTTCCATACAAGGCACTTGTAAAACCTGATTTGTACGAACCACTGGTAATGTTTGCAATATTGATTGTACTGCATAAAACAATCCATGCGGTTTGTTGGCCTTTATGTCTATGGATGAAGGAGTGACCGTAATACTGTAACCCTCATCCCCTATCTCTTCATTTTTGGTTATACTGAAAAGAATCACTTTACCAGATGCCACACTCTTCACCGGTAGGGAAATTCCACTCACCTGCCTTATGGCATGGGTAAAAAATTGCACCACAGATGCCAGTTCCTTGTTGGCCAGTGATGCCTGCACCTGCACTTTTTCATTAATCAAAAAGCTACCTTCCTGCTGAATTAGCCTCACAGGCTGAGGAATTATTCTTACATCTGACTGAGCTTTTACTACTAGCGACAGGAACAAAAATATCCCTGCAAAAAATAAAGACCTCATACGTATCATTTTTATTCTACTAACAAAACAATTCAGAAACAGGCAAACAAGAAAATTCGCCTATCCCTTAACAAAGCAATTTCTAAAAAAATCAACCTCAAAGATTCGTAATAAACACCCACCTAAACAAATACAATCCTGAATAATTTATTTTACAAACTGTATAGAATTGATTTCCATTTGTTTCCCATTGATCCTAACCTTCGCCTTCTTCGACCTTTGAGAATAAATCTTATAAGTTGTAATCTTTCCATTTTTCCAGCTACAATCTACTGTAAATCCTCCCCTGGCTTTAAGACCTTGAAAGGAACCACCCTTCTTCCAGCTTTCGGGGATGGCTGGCAATAAGCTAATCTCTCCAGCATGACTTTGTAATAACATTTCAGCAATAGCACCAGCAATACCCAGATTACCATCTATTTGAAAAGGAGGATGGGTAGTGAACATATTGGGTAAAAGGTTGTAGGAGATTAAACCACGGATCATGATGCCTGCCTTTTCACCTTCGCCCAATCTTGCCCACAAAGCACAGCGCCAGGGCCAGGTCCATGAGCGGCGACTATCGCCAACCGTAGAGGCTACCGTAAATGGTTTGTCGATACTTTTTCCATAATTACCACTTCGGCTACGAAGGGAAATGATAGCTGCTTTTGCTAATTCAGGCGTTTGGGTTATACTAATTTGTCTTCCTGGATAAACCGCAAATAAATGGCTCGTATGTCGGTGTTGATCATTTGGATCATCTCTGTCGGTTTGCCATTCTTGCAATTGCCCCCATTTGCCAATCTTGTTGGGTGCTAACTGCTTTTGCATTTCAGCCACTTTTAGTTGATACTCTTTATCGATATTTAGAGCTTTAGCCGCATCCAAATAGTTTGCAAATAAATCCCAAACTATTTGCTGATCGTGCATGACACCGTCCTCTCGAGGGCCATGTTCCGGCGACCATCCATCAGGAACCACTAAGGATCCATCGGGTAATTTTTTCAAGCGATCTTCCCAGAACTGACAGATTTCTTTTAAAATTGGATAGGCCGTTTTAGACAAATAGTTTTTATCCTGGGTGAAAGCCCAATGTTCGTACACATGCTGGGCATACCAGGCACTTGCTGGAATGTTCCACTCCCAACCATTTCCACCAAATATACTCTGACTGGTTCTGGCTGTCCAGCCACGAGTGTTTGAACCAAAAGCTTTGCGGGTAGCTATTCTGCAAGGTTCCGATTGTGCCACTATATAATCAATCAATGGAATCTGGCAGGCAGACAGGTTGGTGGTTTCTGATAACCAGTAATTCATTTGAATATTGATATTGTTATGGTAATCGCTGGCCCAGGCCGGTTTGTTGCTGTTGTTCCAAAGTCCTTGCAGATTGGCTGGCAATCCATTTGGTCTGGAACTACTGATGAGCAAATAGCGACCATATTGAAACAATGTCTCTTCCAGATCAGGATCATTTCCTCCTGTGGCATATTTCTTAATTCTAATGTCGGTAGGCAATTGGCGAATAGCATCAGGGGTTTTGCCGATATCTATTTTTGCTGCAAGAGAAAACTTTGTAAAATCATTTATATGAGCCGCTCGAAGCGTACTGTATCCCTTACCCACCGCAGCTTTCAGCTCTTTGTTAATTAATGGTAGCGGATCTTGGCCACGCCAGCCAGCATCATAATCTGGTTTGTAATTGGTTCTAGCATCCAGATACAAAGTGATGGTTGAACAATTTTCAAACTCCAAAAAATTTTCTTTGGCCATTACCTTTCCTCCCTCATGCACCACCAATAATTTAGCTGCATGTTTCAATTGGTTGGGCATGACACCATCAAAGTACAAAGCATTGCCTTCTGCTTTCGTCATAGCATTTTGAGCCGATTGCAAAACCACTGATCCGGTAAGCACCCCTTTTCCCTTGGCACTATACCTAAACACCATCACTTGATCGGGATGGCTGGCAAAGGCTTCCCGGAAGTAGGATGTGCGGCCTACTGTAAAAGAACTAGAATAAATGGCATTATTAATATCAAGAGTCCTTTTGTATTGTTGGGCATTAGCAGCATGAAGAAAGGCCAACCGCACCTCTCCAAAATTTCGGTAAGAGCCAAAACCATGATCCCCGGTTTCATATTCACCGTCCCAGTTATTATCTCCACTCCACAAGCTTTGTTCATTAAACTGAATGGTATCAAATTGCAGATCGCTCATAAGCATTGCTCCCATGCGACCATTTCCAATGGGCAGTCTTTCCGATTCCCAGTTGGTGGCAGGCTGGTTATACCAAATCATAGATGGCTGCGCAATGGCACTTATCGAAAAGGCAAATAGGAATAAAGGAAATAGATTATAGACTCTTCTAAAATTCATTTTTAAATAATTATATTTTTTCTTTTAGTTCAATTGAACTCATTTCATTTAAGTTGGTAAAAGGGAATACTATTTTTTGGAACTTTTTAATTGGCTATTCCAAAAAGGGAAATCGGCATTTTCTGTATGATCCGATTTCATGAAAGCTTCCAGCTTCTTTACAATTTTAGGATGAAGCGAAGCAATGTTTTTTGTTTCAGCAGGATCTGTATTAAGGTCATACAATTCTATCGGTGCACCTGGATCAACCATTGCCTTTAATTTTATTGCTTTCCAATTTTTGTACAATACAGCCTGCTTGCCACCTTCTTCATGAAACTCCCAATATAAATGATTATGTTCGGTTTGCTTTCCTTTTCCAAGCAATGTAGGTACCAGAGAAATTCCATCTATATTTTTCGGAGATGGCACACCGGCCAAAGAGGCAAAAGTGGGCAGCAAATCCCAGAAAGCCCCTTGAAATCCGGACTCTGTACCAGCCTTAATAACGCCAGGCCAGTTAACGATGAAGGGCGTTCTTATTCCTCCTTCATACAAATCTCTTTTGATACCGCGCAAGCCCGCACCACTATTGAAAAAATCCGGATCATTACCACCTTCCTTATGTGGGCCATTGTCGCTTGCCACAACAATAAGGGTATTCTTGTCCAGACCCAATCGCTCCAATTCGTTCTTGATGTCACCAATATACTTATCAAATGTTCCAACCATTGCTGCATAGGCTGCATGAGGATAGGCTTGAGGCTGATAGCCCACTCCTGACCATTTCTTATTAATGTTTTTGGGTTGTTCATTAAATGCTTTCTTATAATATTGAAATAGGCTGTCGCTTTCTGGAAGCTGCAATGCAGCATGTGGCAGTGTATAAGAAAGAAAAAGGAAAAATGGCTGCGCTTTATTTTTTGAAATAAACTGCATGGCTCGGTGCTGAATCAGATCTCCTGAATAGACAACCTGATTGTCTGGACGATTAGGCAGATCAACACGCCTATCATTATCCCATAGATGATCGGGGAAATAATCATGAGCCAAAGACTGACAATTGTATCCGTAAAACTCATCAAACCCTTTTTTGTTGGGGTCCCCGCTGGTGCCCACAAAGCCCAGTCCCCATTTACCAAAATCACCCGTTACATAACCTGCTTTCTTCAATACCTGTGGGATAGTAATGGCATTTGCAGGCAATGGCCATTGACCTTCCGGTTTCGTCGATTTGTTTCCACGGATAGGCGTATGGCCTGTATGTTGTCCAGTCAGTAACGCTGATCTGGAAGGTGCGCAAACCGATGTTCCGGTATAAAACTGCGTGAACTTCATCCCGTTTTTGGCCAGGGCATCCATGTTCGGTGTTTTAATTTTCTGCTGACCATAAACCCCCACATCACCCACTCCCATATCATCAGCCAGAATCAGGATGATATTGGGTTTTCGGTTTTTGTTTTGGGCATGAAGTTGATTGGCTGTTGCAACAAACAGACAGATACTCAAAAAGATGACAATTTTTTTCATTTTCTTATTCAAAGTATTATTATAGGATTCTATGCGATCCTGTCATTTTATTTAGAAGGCGTCCCAGTTCTATTCAGCGTATAGCGAATGAGAGGCTGAGGACTTATATAGTTTTTATTTATTTACTTTCCTCAATATTTATCAATCCACAAAAGATCATTCTTCAATACATTTCCGATAGTTTATAAATTTCAACATAGCTCATAGCAATCTTATATGTCAAAACATTAATCAATTACCCGGTAAACTGGATATTGCATATAGGCCGATTCCAACCATGGTGCGTGATTATATACAAAATCTAACTGAGCCCAGGCACTTTTTGCAAATGCAGTATCTGCCTGTCTTTTGGCTTCCAGTTTGGCTTTCAATCCGGGATTATTATTTATATATTCTGCGGCAATAGGCTCAAAGGCATAGTCAGAAAACCCTTCCTTCTGACCAAGAATAGCATCAAAAAAATTCCAGGCAAAATAACTGTCTTTTGCCTGTGGCTCCAGCACTTCAATAATAAATCGGTTTGCAGCCTGATTCATGGGGATATACCAATCTCCTTTGAAAAACTGAATCTTCTTTTTTGAAGAAGAAATATTCACACTGGTGTTGAGGTGATGTCCTTCGTATTGAGTGGAAGTAGATTGATATCCTGCTATTTTGTAGGACTCTACCTCTATCAAAGTATCTTTTTTTATGGGCATCATGCTTACTTTATTTAATTTAAGTAAGTCTGTAACTTTCCACCAGCCTTTTGGAATAATATAGGCACGAGGGCGCTGAACTCGTGAAACAGGCACGTAATAATCGTAGTGGGGAATTTCTTTTTGATAGGGTTTATTTCTATCATAATGCAAAACTGGTAAACCAGAAACACCACTGATTACTTTTTCGGACTCAAACCCACGGTAGAGATAGTTTGTAAACTGGTTCCTATCCAATTTCCAGTCTGTGGGAAAACTATCTGCTTGCTTGGTTTCCTGAATTGCCTTGTCTCTAATTTTTTTTATATCTGTACTTTTTTCACTCACTACTTTTATGAAAGTACGCATCAATTCATAAGTGGCTTTAACCCTTTGTGGGTAAGGTTTTAACATGTGCGATTCAGGCACAAACGCAAAACAGTTAAACAATGCGGCATACCCACTGCCATATCTTGGACTATCCCAAAATCCGGTCCAGCCTTTCTCAGGAGTGCTTCCCCACACGTTCACATAAGGTATCATAGGAAATTGTTTTGCTTCCATAGATCGATACAAAGCCGGCTCTAACACAGCATGCAAATATTCTCCCAATGCATTATCATACTTTTTGTATTGAGACGTGAGCAAGGTCATTACATGCTGGTAGTCGGCTCCGTTACTCACATGATTGTCGATAAAAACATCGGGGTTGAGCAAATGAAAAATTTCGGTAAATGATTTTGCCTCGCGCGAATCGCACTTAATAAAATCCCGGTTCAGATCCATGTTTTGCGAATTTCCCCTGAAGCCAAATGCTTCGGGACCATTCTGATCTACCCGGTAATTGGTGCTTCGGTTCAAACAGCCGCCAATATTATACACCGGAATAATTCCTAAAACAATATTTTCGGGAAGATCCATCTTATTATTCACTATATCTCTTACCAGCAGCATGGTGGCATCAATGCCGTCCGGTTCTCCAGGATGAATACCATTGTTGATAAAAATCACTCTTTGTTTGGAGTGGTTGATTTGTTTTGCGGATTGAATACCATTCTTGCTCACAAGTATTAAGTGCAATGGCTCACCGGCATCGGTTGGCCCCATTACTTTCATGAAAACACCGGGACTTTGTGCATCCAGTTTTTGCCACCATTTTATGATTTCAGTATAGGATGCTGTTTCATTGCCTTCTGAATGTTCAAACCTTGTTTGCAACTGGGCATGAGAACCTGTAAAACCAATAATAGCAAGCAGAAATATAAGCCAAAATTTCATTTTAGTTCTTTTATGTTTCAAGGGGCAAGGCAATAACCATGGTTAAAAATATCAGCGATATCCTACCTTATTTCACCGGATAAAGATGCTAAAAAATATGATACAAACAGGTATTATTATAAACCCATGCCTAAACGAGGACTTTTTCAATGACCTGAAAACCCTTTGCTGGTGGAAGTTTTTCCCAAAGGACACTATAGATGGCTTTAGCGATAGGCATTTCAGCCTGAATTTTTTGATTGAGATCGTAGATACATTTTGATGCATTATATCCTTCTGCAACCATGTTCAATTCCAATCTGGCGGCTTGCACCGAGTAGCCCTTTCCAATCATATTTCCAAAAGTGCGGTTTCGGCTATACAAAGAATAGCAGGTAACCAACAAGTCGCCCAGATATACCGAAGCAGCATAGTTGGAGGATCTTTTATTTTCGGTAGTTTGATGTTCGCCTACAACAATATGTTCCGCACCGAATTTTCGTAAAAACCCGGCCATTTCATCTGCACTATTCGCAATGTAAACACTTTGAAAATTATCACCATAATCCAGACCATGTGCAATGCCCGCTCCCAGAGCATAAATATTTTTTAGTACCGCCGCATATTGAACACCTAAAATATCTGTATTCACCACTGTGTTAATTGCGGGCGAGTTAAAATAGCGTGATATGTCATTTGCTCCTGCTTCATCTACCCCTGAAAAAGTGAGATAGGACAATTTCTCCGCAGCCACTTCTTCTGCATGGCAGGGACCTAAGACTGCAAAATAATCATTGAGCGGAATGGCAAAGTTCTTTAATAGATATTCGTTGAGTAACATATTCTCTGGGGGAAGTATCCCTTTGATGGCAGAAAGTATTTTCTTGCCCTTAAGTTCAGCCGGTTCCAGCACCGACAAGGTTTCAGTGATGTAGGCCGAAGGCACCGCCAGCACTACAACATCTGCATTAGCAATAACTTTTTTTATATTGCTGTCAATTTTTAGATTTCGGGTTTTGAGAATGGCAGAAGTAAGATAATGTGGGTTATGTCCCCGTTTTTTGATATACTCGATGCTGGTTACATTTCTTATCCACCAGTTCACACGGTTGCCATTATCGGATAGAATTTTTACCAATGCTGTAGCCCAGCTACCACTACCAATTACACCAAACTTTAATGCCATTTCTAATATTGGTTAATAAATACTTTTTGATTGAGAGATATTGTAAAGCTAACTAAAATGAATATGCCTTAACCTCATTTTGCCTTACAAAAACTTTGGGCTATGATTCTGTTCTAAAGGTATAATAACTATTGGCCTGTTGTGTGCAGGTGATCACAAGATCATTGATACAAACATGAGGAGGCAATTGGGCACAATACAAAATAGCCTGGGCTACATCGTCGCCACTCAGCGGCAAAATACCATCGTAGGTTTTGGCCGCCTTATCTTCATCTCCTTTAAAACGGACTTTTGCAAACTCTGTTTCGGTGGCTCCGGGATGTATGGCCGTCACCTTAATATTGTGTTTCAACAAATCTATTCTCATAGATTCACTAAGGGCCGTAACAGCATGTTTAGTGGCACAATACATATTTCCAAGGGCATACACTTCTTTACCAGCTGTGGAACCTATATTAATAATGTGACCATTGCCGGCTTTCAACATATAGGGCAGAACAGCTTTTGTTACATAGGCCAGTCCTTTCAAATTTGTATCCACCATCGTTTCCCAGTCTTCTATGAGGGCATCTACAAAATTATCTCGTCCTGCAGCCAGCCCTGCATTGTTGATCAGGATATCTATTTTTTGCCACTCCTCTGGTAAAGCATTCATTAAGCTTTCCACCTGATTTCTTTCTCGCACATCAAAATTCAATATCAAAACTTTTACGTGACACTTTGATTGCAATTCTTCTGAAAGCAATTCCAATCTGTCTTTACGACGACCAGTAATGATGAGGTTGAAATTGTTTTCAGCAAATCTTTCGGCACAGGCTTTACCAATTCCAGAACTGGCTCCTGTGATTAATACAGTTTTTTGACTCATTTCTTTTATAGCTTAGAAAATAGATTCATTAAAAATAGATACCTGATACAAAAAATCTTCCAAAGCATTTTTACTAAGTTCCGACTCTTCCAGCATACCCATGTGTCCACTTTCTTTCAGAATATGAATATTGGAGATGGCAGGAAGGGTGGTCAATTTCATGCCTTCTTCGATGGGGATGACAATATCTTCGGTGCCTAAAACAAAAAGTACCGGCACTTTAGCCTGCTTTAAAACTTCAGTGCGGTCAGGTCGGTTGATCATTGCTTCATAGTAAGAGATTAGAGCCGTTTTAGAAAATTCAGGAAAACTATTCGCAAAAGATTTTATCAGTTCAGGTTTATGTTTCTGAACACCTTTGGAAAAAAGATTAGGAATAATGGTGTCCAAAAAAGCCGTAGTACCATGTTGGAGGATGAAGTCCATTCCTTTTTTTCTTGAAACCTTCTTTTCTTCTGAATCGGGTATTGCCGTGGAATGAAACAGGCCAAAACCAGATAGTAGCTTTGGATATTTTTCTGCGAAAGCCAAAGTCACATATCCGCCCATGCTATGTCCAATCAACACAAATGAATCCAGCTCTTCGTTTTCTGCAATGCTTTTCACTACCTCTGCCATTGCTTCCATACTTACCTCATCGGTAAGATCGGAAGCACCACTTCCGGGAAAATCGGGTGTAATGACCATAAAGTCTTTTTGCAAATAGGCAGCCTGGTGTTGCCAGATACTGCTATCCTCGCCAAAGCCATGCAGAAGTATGACAGCATTGCCTTCACCACCCTGTTTATAACGAATAATTCTATTATTGTAGCTGATAGATTTTGATACCATAAAAATTTGGTTTATGCAATAACAATAATTCTCCTCGTATTTATCTACCCTGTTTTACTACCAGTCTTCGATCCCTTATTTTATTGACTATTGCTATGATAAATAATATGATTGCAAATACACTAAAAATTCTTGACAAAAGGTCTCCATATTTCGAAAAAAATGTCTCGGTAACAAAGGCTGCAATCGTCTGTTTGATGGCTCCCTGCGTATCCCAGGGTAGCTGCTGAACTACCTTTCCATAGGGATTAATAAAACAACTGATTCCTGTATTGGCACTTCGGGCCACCCATTTCCTACTTTCTATGGCACGTAGTCTTGCATAGTTCATGTGTTGCTGATAGCCCTGCGTGTTGCCCCACCAGCCATCGTTGGTCACAATACAAATCAAACTTGATCCCTTGCGGTTAAACGCTGATAAATAATCACCAAAAACACTTTCGTAACAAACAGCCGGAGCAATATCAAAACTATGATTGGTGGTGATTAATAATTTAGGGGCTGTATCTCTGGCATAGCCTCCTGCTGTACCTCCAAACTTTTCAAAAGCGGGTGCCATAAAACTCACAAACCAGGGCAACACTTCTGCGCCGGGCACCAGCCTGGATTTATGATAAATCTGCACCTCACTACTATCAAACAAAGCGGCACTATTATAGCCTTCATAAAAACCGCTTCCATTGCGCAATTTTATGGCATATCGGCTCACCCTCGAATCGAACATTCTAAAACTTTCAATGCCGCTAAACAAATTCACTTTGGGATTTCTTTTTAATAACTCCCAAACCGGATTAAAGAAAAAATTTGTCTTTGGAGAGGCTTCATCAAGTGCTACCGGAACAGCCGTTTCAGGCCAAACCACGAGGGCCGTTTTATCATCTATTTTTTGTTGAGATAACGCTACCAGACTTTGTACCTGAGCTTCTTCTTTTCCTGCTTCCCACTTCACATTCCAGGGATCCACATTGGGCTGCACCACTACTACATCAAACTTGTTATGCCTCAATGTGAGGTTAGATTTTATTGTAAAAGAATATAGCATGGGGAGCATCAGCAATAAGACCCAGACTATTGCATTTCGCAGGTATCTGACAGACCGACCTTCCTCGCTATATAATTTCAGGATATGAAACACCAACAAATTGCTCAACAATACCCATAAACTACCACCTGATGTTCCGGTGAATTCGTACCACTGCACCCAGTTGGGGTGGGTGGCAAAACCATTTCCCAGCGTGAGCCAGGGCCAGCTAAGATCCCAGTTTTGATGCAAAAATTCAAAAGCCATCCAATAGGCAATGATTGAAAATTTACCTATAAATCCTTTTAGATATTTCCTAGAAAAATAATAAAACATCCAGGGGATGCTCATCAACACGCTATTAATCACAAAAGCACTAATACCTCCTGCCACACTGGCATTGGCCAGCCACCAGGTAGTAAGCAGGTTCCACACCAACATGTGTAAGAACAAAAAGCCCAGGTACTTTTTCCAATTATTTGTATGATCAGTTACCTGTAAAAGAGGGATCCAGGCTACAAAAATCAAAAGTGTAAAGGGAGAAGTGGGCCATGCAGCCCAAAGCAACAAACCACCAAGAATAGATAAAAATAATTTGTTTTTTAGAGTTGATTGCATGGTGTAAAACTAATAGAAATTGAGATGACTTGATATTGACAGGGTGAATGTTTGTGAACCTCTCTCCAATAGAGGCATAATTGACTAAAGACTTTATCCCATCGACAAGGACTCGGTTTTTCTTCTTTCGCCTATTTGTTGTCTCCACATGGCATAATACAACCCTTTCATGGCAATCAATTCCTCATGACTACCTACCTCAGCCATTTCGCCGCGCTCCAATACAAAAATTCTATCTGCATGCAAAATGGTGGAAAGCCGATGGGCGATCAAAACCGTAATTTGATTTCCTTTGGAAGATACATCCCGAATGGTCTCTGTAATTTCTTCTTCCGTAATAGAATCCAGTGCGGAAGTGGCTTCATCAAAAATCAGTAAATGCGGATTCCGAAGCAAGGCACGCGCAATGGCTATCCGTTGCTTTTCACCACCGCTGAGTTTCAATCCTCCTTCTCCAATGATGGTGTTGATGCCATTTTCTGCTCTCTCTAATAAACCGGAACAACTTGATTTTCGCAAGGCCAATTGTAACTGATCCTCGCTAGCTGTGGGGTTCACAAAAAGCAGGTTTTCTTTTATGGTACCGGCAAACAATTGGGTATCCTGAGTTACATATCCAATCTGACTACGCAGTTCATCAAAATCAATTTCATGACCTGCATGATGATTATAATATATTTCGCCGTTAATAGGGCGATATAACCCTACCAATAATTTTACCAGCGTACTTTTACCAGATCCACTGGGGCCAACAAAGGCAATGGTTTCGCCTTTTTGAACCTTAAATGAAAAATTGTCCAGGGCTTTGAAGGGCGCTGTCAGGTGCTGAAAAGACACTTTCCTATATTCTAGAGATTCAATAAAACCCAAAGGTTTGGGCGCTTCGGGTCTTGGCTCCACTTTCTTTTGCATCAGGTTGTGAAAATTTTGTAAGGATGCTTCCGCTTCGCGATATGACAGAATAATATTTCCAATTTCCTGCATGGGTCCAAAAAGAAAAAAGCCATAAAACACCAATGACAAATACTGACCTGGCGTGATGGATCCCTGAAAAATGAGCCATAATAAAGCAAAGGTTACTATTTGCTGCAAAAAATTGACCATTGTGCCCTGAATAAAACTAAGTGCACGAATACTCTTCACTTTTTTTAGCTCCAGACCCAGAATCTTAAACGTATTACTGTTGAGCCGTTTTACTTCCTGATTTGTGAGACCCAGACTTTTTACAATTTCAATATTTCTCAAACTTTCTGTGGTGCTACCGGCCAGAGCAGTGGTTTCTTTTACAATTCGTTTTTGAATAAACTTTATCCGTTTACTGAGCAGACTGGTAACAATGGCCACCATTAATATCCCTAATGCATACACTGGCATGATGCTCCAATGCAGTCGAAAAGCATATACCGACACAAAAACCACACTGACTATGATCCCGAAAAAGACATTGATAAAACTGCTGATAAATTTTTCAGTATCACTACGAACTTTGGTAAGAATCGAAAGCGTTTCACCGCTTCGCTGATCTTCAAACTCCTGAAAAGGCAGGCGCATGGAATGTTTCAGCCCATCGGTAAAAATAGTGGCTCCAAATTTTTGAATAATGACATTGACAAAATAATCCTGAAAGGCTTTTCCAATACGGCTAACCATTGCTGTACCAATCAGCAGCATCAGATAAAATAGGAGACCGTGTTGTTTTCCCTGTCCAAATAAATATTGCTGTGCCGTTCTTGGTTGTGTTTGAGCCTTATCAAAATGGTGAGGATGGTTGGCAAACAAGTCGAGCAGATTTCCACTGATCATGGGGGCAAATAAAGAAAAAACCTGATTGACAGCTGCCAGAAATAATGCTAAAACTACCAGCCATTTGTAGGGTTTGATGTAATACAGAAGTATACGCATATAATAAACACCAATATTACTGTAAAAAAGAATATGTATGCTAACAAATTTCTGATACGAAAGGTTTGCCAAAAGTATTAATTGCTGGATACTTACCTAAGTCGTATGGAGACTATACATGAAAAGAGCCAGCATAAACTGGCCTTCTCCTTCTTCCAATAATGTAATATAATGATGAATAATTTCTCACTCAATCGGTGTTCTTATTCCATAAACTTGTTGAAGGCCGCTGTCAATTTTTCATCATACCTGTTTTTCTTGTATTCCGGCCCATTATACTGGCGTGCAAACTCCTTCCAGTTTCGGTTGCGCAATTCATCGTCCAAAGAGGTATTGATAATATAGTTTACAAAAGCCAGGAGATGCTCTCTTTCTCCCTGGTACATAGCAATGACAAAATCTTGTAAGTTGTTGAAACCAGCCAGGGTAAAATTAAACCCCATAATTTGAAACTTGCCCCATGAAACAGACATCAGGCCAGCATCACGATTGAGAGAAACCGCTTCCAGCAGACGTTTGTGCTGAGAGGATACAGTACCGTAACCTCCCGGATTTCGATTGGAAATTCCAGGATTGGTGTTATCATACAAGCCCTCGGTTCGCTTTGAAAAAATATGTCGTTCAAACAAAATCTTAGGTTCCCCGGAGGCCAAAAAGCCATCACCGCTGCTTTCGACCTCTGCTACCGATTTGATGGCGGCCACTTCGCATTGAAGCAGACGGGCTGCATCTAAAAAATCATTCTCAACAAGTTTTTTGCTAGATATGCTCCTGGTTCTGGTTTTGTGAGGTTTTAGGGAGGTAAAGTATTCCATCGTACTAGGTTTTGAGTGGTGAAGGAATTTTGTATTTTAAAGGAACTTCTTATCATAAAATTAGGCTAATAAATTTTTTATTTTAGGGATATCAGATCGCCAATTCGGGTTAGGAAAAATTCTGGCAATCTTTTAATATATCACAGTGAAGAGTGTATGCGCTAAGTAGCAAATTTGCCTGTCTGCCAAATCGGATAGCAAAGACCAGCAAATGCAGAGGAACTAATTCATCTGGAAAAATAGAATGTGGCATTATGATTCAAAAAAAATCGATCAGCATTAACAATAAAAAATATGTGTCAACAACCTTTCAAGTCTGAAACAAAAAAAATGAATTATTTTCTAAAAAGTTTTTGCTGTATGAAATGTGGCTACTATATTTGCGGCGGAGAGCTGGCAGAGTGGTCGATTGCGGCAGTCTTGAAAACTGTTGACTGTAACAGGTCCTGGGGTTCGAATCCCTAGCTCTCCGCACCACCTGAAACCCTTACTGGATAAGGGTTTCTTTAGTATCAGAAAACCGCTCGGGTATCAGCAACTATTAAGGCATTGACACAGGAGAAATAAAATTTTTTACCCCAGTTTTAAAGTCATAAAATTTCGATTTGGCCGAGAGATGGCGAATTGAATGGTGCATCTATATTTTTAACAGACTGGCTGATGAACGCATTGGTATAGACCACCAAAGATGGATAAAGATTCTGTTTCTTAATTACGGTTTTGTGAGTAATACAACACTTTTTTCTATTCCTTCTATGTATTAGATATGTCTCATTGCACGAAAAAATTTGAATTGCGAAGCGAGCAATTGGGAACACCTTAAAAAATAATTTTACGGTGAGCAATTTCAATCGTCCACTCACCGATGTGATATTTGCTCTTGTCTTTACCATTTATACTGGTGCAAAATCCACTTTATAAGCAAAACCAAAGTAGCCAGTTTTTTACCTTGGCACTGACTTTAAAGCCTAATTTAACCGATTTCCGATTTTTCAGCAACACTGGGCAATGATTTTAGTGTCCATTATATTTAGAAAGACTTATGGTTTTTTTCGACAATACATTTGGTTTTATTAACCAAAGCAAAAAAGCACACAGTAATAATATAGAAGATCCCAACCAAAGCCCTCCGATTGATTTTCAAAAATATTCTCAATAGCCAATCCACAGCATTCGTTCTCGGATGCAAAAGAAAAATCACAGGTGAGCAGAATCTGAAAACAATGATAGATTTGAAATAAACACAAATGTTCACCACCACAATAATTTAGAAAATGGAGGAAGGTTAGTCAAAAGCCCAACCGATAAAATAAGAACATACAAAATGATTCAAGAGAAAATCAATGCGGCGTATGAAATTTTGACTGAAAAGGATAATGAACTCATTGAGCATAATCCGCACAATGCGTGTTACGACAAACTCAATACACTACAATTGTTGCCTGATACGAAAGAGAAAATGGTCCTTGTTGCAGCTAGTGGACATGGAAAATATGCAGAGATTTTAATTGACAGAATGGCGATTGTTACAGGGTTTGAACTAGCTATCATTAGAATTAAGAAAAAAGGAAAGTTTTTTGCTCACGGCCTGTCTGACAATTCTTCAATGATAAAAGATAATTCCTGCGCTAACGTGCTTTGTGCATTAGCATTTCATTAAATTGAAACTAGATTCCTACGATCAAAGAATTTCAAAGAGTTTTAGAAAATACTGGAATTCTTGTAATATGCATCGAGCATCCATTTTATGGGTACAATCTTAATAGCTCCTAAAAGTACTTTGAAATTGAAAACATAAAATGTACTTGGAAAGATTTTGGACAACCTAAAGAAGTAAACAGTTTCAGAAGACCATTAAACGCATATATCACACCAATGACAGAAAACGGTTTTTATATTGATAAATGGGTTGAACCTACACCTACAATAAAAATTGAAAGCTAAACAAAAAGCGGATTGAAAAAGCCTAAGAAAAATCATCCTTTGTTGGACAATAATGATAATATACAAACTCCCAAAGACCAATCATCAGCTATCAGGCAACACTAAAATCAGGGAGCCGACCATAAGTAATATGTTTTTCCATATAATATATATTATTGATTAATTATTGTTTTACGATAATTTATTTCTACATTTGGAAAACAATTCAATTTTTACTACAATGGGCAAAACCAAATTTATCGCAAAAATCATTTCACTCATTAGCCGTTTGCTGGCGATCGCCTATTTCCTGATGGTCATTTATAGCATCTTTTGTCTGGCTACAAAATGGTGCATCACACTTTATGGGGAAGGCAAATTTCTACATATCAATTATCCCTTTACGCAAACACCTTTTTTAAATGTTGATTACAATGCAAATTATATTCTTTTCTCATTTCTGCTTCCCATTTCACTATACAGTTTGTTCTTTTGGCTAACTGCCAATTTGTTTAAAGTCTTTTCAAAATCGATATTATTTACTCCTGTAAATCTTTTGCAGTTGAAACGATTCTATCTGTTTAACTGGATAGCACCCATTCCTGCCATTATCATCAGCAGTTTTTTTGTAGAACCAGAAGGTATGATATGGCTATTGGCAGTTGTACATGGCATTCTGGGAGTATTTGCCTGGTTGGTAGCTGCGATATTTAAACAGGGTCTTCTATTACAAAACGAACAAGATTTATTTATTTAGTTATGCCAATTATTGTAAACGTAGATGTGATGCTGGCAAAGCGGAAAATGCAATCGAAAGAATTGGCAGAACAATTAGGTATCACACCCGCCAATCTCTCGATACTGAAAACGGGAAAAGCAAAAGGCATCCGCTTTGATACACTGGAAGCAATTTGCAAAATATTAAACTGCCAGCCAGGAGATGTGCTTGAATATGTAGCGGAAGAATAAAATAATCAGCTCATCAATAAGGTAAAAAAAATACACTCTGAAAGGGTAATGGCATCTTATTGCCCAATCTCAAAAAAAAAAAACAATTATGAATAATTTGAAAATTACACACCTTACTAAAATCTATGGCAATGGTGTAACAGCGATCAACAATATTTCGCTGAGTATTTCAAATGGTATGTTTGGATTGCTGGGACCAAATGGTGCAGGCAAATCTTCGCTGATGAAAACCATTGCTGGTCTGCAAAAACCCACCAGTGGAAGTATTCATTTTAATGATGTGGATATTGTGAAAGACACTTTATCTATTAGAAATCAGCTTGGTTTTTTGCCCCAGGAATTTGGCGTGTACGCCAAAGTATCTGCCTATCATTTGCTGGATCATCTTGCGATTCTAAAAGGAGTAGGTGATCCATCAGTTCGTAAAAATCAAATCAATAGTTTGCTGGAAAAAGTAAACCTATTGTCGGCTAAGAACAAGGAAGTACATACTTTTTCTGGTGGCATGAAACAACGTTTTGGGGTAGCACAAGCATTATTGGGTAATCCCAAAATTATAATTGTAGATGAGCCTACCGCCGGCCTGGATCCTGAGGAACGAAATCGTTTCAACATGATGCTTAGTGAAATAAGTGATGATGTTATTGTAATGCTTTCCACCCATCTGGTGGAAGATGTTCGCAATCTCTGTAATGGCATGGCTATTATTCAACAGGGCAGTATAAAAGCCAGCGGTAGACCGGCTGAAATGGTGGCTGCATTGGAAGGAAAAATATGGACCAAAGCAATTGTCAAATCAGAACTGCAAAGCTATCGCAATCATTTTAACCTAATAAGTCAGCAACTAGTGGAAAGAGTGACTCATATTTCAGTTTGTGCCAATGAGCAACCAGAAGGCTTCCAATCGATTCCTGCAACACTGGAACATGTATATTTTCAACACCTGCAAACGAAATCTGCCTAAGTTATACAACTATTAAAAACATTTGCTATGATCACCATATTTATGTTTGATATTAAGAAATATCTGAAGCAAATACAAACCTATGTGGTGAGTGTGTTGCTCCTTTGCTTTGGTTGGTTTGCTGGCGCAAATTTTGGTTTGAGCGTTGGTGAAGGTGTTTATCTGAATTCACCTTACACTATTGGGTTTATGTTGGGCATGTTAAGTCTTTCTGTCGTTTTTATCGCTACGGTTACAGGCACACAATTGCTTTTCAAGGAATGGGATGTCAGGTTCGATCAGATATTATTCTCCACCCCACTTTCTAGAAGGAGTTTTACAAAAGGTCGATTTCTTTCCTTTTTTCTTATCACGCTCACCGGATTCTTATTATTAGCACTAGGATTTATGGTAGGTCAATCGTCCAGAAATGGTGCTAGTATGCAAGATGGTTTTCACCTTTCCTATTACCTGTATCCTGTGTTGGTATTTGGATGCGTCAATACATTCTTCGTCTGTAGTGTATTGAGTCTTATAGCCTGGTTCAGCAAAAACAAGTTGCTGGTTACGATAAGCGGTTTAATGCTGTATATGTTTTATATGATTGCATTGCTTTTTTCCGGTTCACCCTTTATGGCTCAGTCGAAGCCGCAATCATTACAAACCCAGTTTATTTCTGCAATAGCTGACCCGTTTGGTCTTTCGGCCTATTTTCTTATAAGCAAAGACTTTTCGGTTGTTCATAGAAATATCCATTTAGTACCTTTCACGGGTGTTTTGCTCGCTAACAGGCTCCTAGTTTTGGCGACCTCTTTTTTATTTCTTTTACTAGGGATGCAGACTACTTCATTATGTTTCACAAAGAAAAAATCATCGAAAAAATTGGATGATGTTTTGGAAACAGGCTCACTAATGCACTATCAAACAGCGGCTGTTACTTTTGGCTTTAAACAAAAAATAAATTCTATTTGGTCATTCTTAAGAACCGATCTCATCTATATTTTCAAAGGTATCGCTTTAATAGTGGCCGCTCTTCTGGTCCTTTTTAATCTGGGTATGGAAATGTATGCCGAAATCGAAAAAGGCATTCGCATTCCTCAAAAATATGCCAGCTCCGGATTGATGGCCACTACTATTTTAGAAAACTTTCATTTGCCTGGTGTTCTATTAGTAGTCTATTATGTCAATGATTTGTATTGGCGAAGTAGTATTTCACGTTTTTCTATGCTCGAAAATACCACCGCATTTTCAGATTCAAAATGCCCGGGGCATTGGCTTAGTAGTGTTGTGCTTATTGCTTTTTTTACGCTATTACCTATCCTTTTGGGGCTGGCATTTCAAGTAGCCTATCAATATCCGTATTTTGAGTGGAAACCCTATGCAGGTATATGGGTATTTAACAGTCTTCCGCTAATGCTACTGGCTGGTTTGGTATTGCTGCTTAACCGTTTGATTCCACATAAATACTTGTCACTTGGCACTGCATTAATCATTGCATTAGCATTTGCAAGCCCCTTGACTAACAAAATAATTTCTTCGCCTTTATTTCGCTTTCTTACTGCGTATAAAGGCGAATACAGTGACTTTAGCGGTTATGAAGATTATTTGTTGTCCTCTACACAAAGACTATTATTTGGTTTATCTGTGATCCTAACAATGTGGATATTTTCCAGTTTGCCCAAAACCAGGAAATTCAAAATTCAAAAAATGGTAGTATGCATTTTACTGATCGCCTCTGGTTGTTTCTTTGCTTTACAATACACAGACGGGTATCAACCAAAGAATAAACAACTGGCATTGGAATTTGCTGCCAGATATGAAAAGGAATACAGAAAATATCAGAACATACCACAGCCGGTTATTACCAATGTTAAAACGCAAGTGCATTTATTTCCATCAACCAATAGTTATGTCGTTGAAGGCACTTATTCCATTCAAAACAGAACTAACCTCCTCATTCAAAAAGTGCTAATAGACTTTAATAGGGAATTAAAAATTGAAAAAGCACAATTCCGTTCAGCTTCGGAAACAATTGCGCTGCATCAACATTTCAGTGAAATAACTCTTAAAATGCCATTGGCGCCAAATGATAGTGCACAGCTTCAATTTGTCATTAGCTATTCCTGGAAACCGGTAAATGGACATCAGTCATTTAATGCAATTATTGAAAATGGTTCATTTATGCGCATCAGTCGTTATTATCCCAAAATAGGATATCAACCAGATTATGAACTGACGGATAGTTTGGAGCGAAAACAAATGGGTTTAGGTCTTGCCACCCAGATAAAGAAGATTGGGGACAAAAGATCCTTAGCCAATGATTTTATTAGCCTTGAAATGACGATAGATACAGAACCTGGTCAAACAGCAATTGGAATAGGAGAATTAACGAAGCAATGGAGTAGTAATCATCGAAATTATTTTCAATTCAAAACTTCCGAACCTGTTCCGTTTCGCTTTGCTATATCCTCGGCGGTGTATGACATCAAAAGCATCATGCATGACAGCATAAAAATTAATATATTGTATCATCCAAAGCATGGGGAAAATGTGGCACATCTTATTCAGAATGCCAAACTAACTTTGGACTTTTGCAGAAAAAATTATGGCGCATATCCATACAAGTCGATAACCTTTGCAGAAGTGTCTGCTTATACAAAGGGGTTTGCAGCCACGGCATATCCTGCTAGTATTTTCATGACAGAGAATATGATTTTTCATGCCAACATCAAGGCAGATAAACACCAGGATGTGATAAATGAATTGGCCGGTCATGAGTTATCTCATTTATGGTGGGGCGGTAATCAAATGGCTCCGGATGAGAGAGAAGGTGCCGCTATGCTTACAGAAACCTTGGCCATGTACACAGAAATGATGCTCTATAAACAAATGTATGGGAAAGAGAAAATGATGGAACGAATAAAATTGCATCAGCAGATTTATGATGAAGAAAAAGGATTTTCGACAAATCTGCCTTTGTATAAAGTAGGCAGTGGCCAAACGCATATTTCCTACTCAAAAGGTGCTGTGGTAATGATGCAACTAAGCGAACTGATAGGTGAAGAAAAATTGAATCTAGCATTGAAGCATTTGATAATTTCTACAAAGCAATCTGGCACTAAGCCAATATCAATCGACTTCATACAAGAGGTATTGAATCACACAGAAGTTAGGTTTCACCACCAGATAAAGAAAATGTTTATGGAAATTTAGCTAACGCAATTAATAAAAAATAAGGTACTGTAACCAGGTAGTAAGTTATTGGACCAACAAATGTGGTTGGCAACGAAGCAGTATTTGAGAACAACTGCCATTTGTGTATCACGAGAACAAATGAAAAATTTAGATATATAGATGTAGCAACAACCATGAAACAGAAAATTATTGCTTCTTTTTACAAAATAGATCCTTAGTTCGGGAGCCCAACTAAAAAAGCAGAGATTTGTGACACTTTTTTTATCTGGCAATTCTGTAATTTCTATAATTTTAGACTAATGATTTTCGGACATGCTTACGATCTATCACTGAAATTAGAAATTTTAATATGCGTGCGCTTGTTATATCTGGTGGAGGCAGCAAAGGAGCTTTTGCTGGTGGTGTAGCTCAATATCTGATTGAGGAAATGAAAACTCAATACGATATTTTCGTTGGATCTTCGTCCGGTAGTTTACTCATCTCCCACCTAGCACTAGACAATACTGAAAAAATAAAAAAAATTTTCACTTCCGTCAATCAACATTCCATTTTTAGCAACTGCCCTTTCAATGTTACACAGGACAAAAAACTTGGAAAACAAATCAAAATAAATCACTTCAATGTACTGAAACAATTGCTGAGTGGCAGAAAAACATTTGGCGAAAGTCTTAGCCTTAAAAAACTTATTACAGACTCCATCACTAAAAAAGAATTTGAAACCCTCAAAAATTCTTCGAAGCAAGTGGTTGTAACGGTTTCAAACCTTTCTCTGAATACCGTGGAATATAAATCCATTAAGAATTTCGACTACCTGGAATTCTGTGAATGGATTTGGATTTCCTGCAATTATATTCCGTTTATGAGCTTGGCAAAAAAAGGCGATTTTGAATATGCCGATGGTGGTTTTGGATTAATGGTGCCCGTGGAAGAAGCAATATGCAGGGGGGCAAAAACAGTGGATGTAATTGTACTGGATACGGAGGTTTCCAAAATTCAGCAACCGCCCTCCAAAAATGTTTTTTCCCTGCTCACCAATTTGCATTTGTATATGACAGAAAGAATCTCTCGTCAAAATATTCGAATCGGCAAACTGGTGGCGATAAAAAACAAGGTACTCCTAAACTTTTACTACACACCCACCGGACTCACTTCCAACTCGCTGATTTTTGACAGCAAAGAAATGACACACTGGTGGCAGCTAGGCTTTGATTTTGCTAAAAACAGAAATGGCCATAAGAATGAAATAAGGCCTGATTAATGGTTTTATCAATCGATCAGACGACAAAAACTAATGTTATTATTCACTCATCAAATAGGCTTTAATAAACCCATCCAATTCACCATCCATCACGGGCTGCACATTGCCAACCTCAAAATTGGTACGGTGATCTTTGATCATTTTATATGGATGAAATACATAGCTGCGAATCTGGCTTCCCCATTCAATTTTTTTCTTATTCGCATTCGATGCATTTTTTAATTCCTCCCTCCTACGAAGCTCCTCTTCATACAAACGGCTTTTTAGCATTTGCATAGCTTTTTCTCTATTCCCCAACTGTGTACGCTCTGTCTGGCAAATGACCACAAAGCCTGATGGAATATGTGTCAGCATCACCTTTGTTTCCACCTTGTTCACATTTTGCCCGCCAGCACCCCCACTGCGTGCAGTTTCCATTTTCACTTCACTATCTTTTATTTCAATTTCAATAGAATCATCCACCAGCGGATAAACAAATATGGAAGCAAATGAAGTATGCCTTCTGGCATTACTGTCAAAAGGAGAAATACGCACCAAACGATGCACGCCGCTTTCTGCCTTTAAAAATCCATAAGCAAAAGCTCCTTCGAACTGAAGTGTCGCTGTCTTAATTCCGGCACCATCACCCCATTGCCAGTCTAGTTCTGTCACCTTCCAACCATTTTTTTCACCATACATTCTATACATACGCGCCAGCATCTCTGCCCAATCCTGACTTTCGGTGCCACCTGCACCAGAATTAATTTGCAACACTGCCGGAAGTTCATCCTCCGGTTCGTTCAGAGTGCTCTTAAATTCTGCATCGTCCAGCATCTCAATGGCTTTGACAAAAGCTTCCTTTGTTTCTTCTTCGGTGGCATCTCCTGCCTTAAAGAAATCAAAGAGTACAGCAAAGTCCTCCACCACAGTATCGGCAGCTTTATACAAGTCAAGCCAGTACTCAGTAATTTTAATTTCCTTTAAAATTTCGGTAGCTCTTTTGTTATCGTCCCAAAAACCGGGACTTAATGATAGCTGTTTATCTTGTTGCAATTTTTGTTCACGGTTCTCGACGTCAAAGAAACCTCCTTATCCCGAGAACGCGGGACCGCATATCCTGTAATTTTTCGATTGTCATAGCTGCAAATATATACTCCTATCTTGAAATAAAGACAATATCAGATACACGCTTCGTCCAATTTATTTTTCTTTGTAATCTAAACCCCTGCCCTAGTGTCCACAAAAATTGAGCTTGCTCGCCGCGGCATATCGCACTAATCCATGGTGGTGCTACTTTCAATATCCATTCAATGTGAAATAGCAGCCATCCTCACATCCGCACTCTTGGATCAAATACACCATACAGCACATCGGCCACGATATTCATCACCACAAAAAATGTAGCAGAAACCAGCACCGAACCCATCACTACAGGATAGTCCAATTTTTCTAAAGCATCTACTGTAACTTTTCCAATACCTTGCCAGCCAAAAATATACTCCACAAAAAAAGCACCTGCTAGCAGTTCGGCAAACCAGCCTGTAATGGCCGTAATCACCGGGTTCATAGCATTCTTTAGAGCATGTTTCCAAATCACCACTCTTTTGCTTAGCCCTTTTGCATAGGCTGTTCGTATATAATCCTGATCGAGTACATCCAGCATGGCACTACGGGTAAGCTGTGTGATAATGGCCAATGGCCTTATGCCAAGAGTGATAGCTGGCAGAATGATACTCTTTAGATTCAACACCCGCTGACCGGTTACCTCATCAATATCGTACCAGTTTCCACTTATTTGTAATCCGGTATATTTGGACAATACAAACCCAAAAGCATAGGCAATAATAATTCCCATGAAAAAAGAAGGAGCCGAAATACCCACTATGCTTCCAAAAACCGCACTGGTGTCCATCCAGGTATTTTGTTTTACGGCTGCCACCACACCCAGCGGAATCCCGATTACAACAGCAATCATCATCGCCAATACAGTTAGCATTATAGTTCCAGGTAAAGCCTGCATCAGGATGCTACCCACTTCTCTTTTACTTTGATAGGACCGGCGTAGGTAAGGCCATTTGATAGCCAGCTTTTTTTCATCACCCAAAAAGAAACCTTTTAGCTGTTTCTTTTCTATTTCGGATTTGGAATGAATGCCGACAGGAGAAACATCGTTCAGATATAACACAAATTGTTTCCATTTGGGCTGATCTAAATACAGTTCTTTCCGAATATTTTCCTGCGTTTTCAGATCACCGGTTTGTCCCATCACCAATCTGGCCGGATCGCCAAATCCCTGAAACAGAAAAAACACCAAAATCACCACACCCAGTAAAACCAGAATGCTGTAAACAATTTTTCGGGTGATGAAATAAAACAAGATCTAAAAATTTAAAATTGAATTTTGTTGAATTGCAAATAGCTTTCTTTGCCAGTGATCGTTCCTTTTTTCAATACCAAAATTGTCGGATTGGTTCGGGCAGCCATTCTGATCATGGTATTGTCTGCATTCAATATTTCCACATTTTTGAAACCAGTATGCTGAATCGATTTGCTGATTCCTGCCGCTGCACTACTAACTACATAAATCGGGATATTTTTTGTAACAGCATTTTGATATACTTGCTCAAACCCTTTGCTCCACTTGCTTGCAGGCACAGACGCATCTTCGGCAAACAACAATACCACTACTTCATCTGCTAGTATTTTCTGTGTCACATCTTCTCCAGCCTGGTTGTTCAGGATAAAGGTTTTGATTGGGGGTTCGTTGTTCACACCGGGTCTGATCACCTTATCATATCTATTCAAAAATTTATAAGTACTATCATCAAAATTTTCAGGAAAATCATCTCCCGAAAACTCTATTTTCTTACCATCTTTCTCATATTCAAAAGTGATCACCGTACTGTCAGGAATGGCATTGGAAGGCATTTTCATTTGATCAGGAATATTGTTACCAACTTTGAACGGAAGACAATCTGCCACCGGCAAATATTTTAAGGTGTACCATTGCGCTGCAAAACAGAAAACTGTTACCAACAGCATGGCCATCATCAATGCTCCTTTAGTCAATATTGGTTGGATATTCTTGGTTTTGAAAAACAACACCAATATCATCAAAAGCAACAATATATCTTTAAGGAAAGATTGTTTGGAAGTGATAGGAATACAATCGCCAAAACATCCGCAGTTCTTAAACTTCCCCGACAAATAAGCATACCCAGTAAGAAAAGTAAAAAAGATAATTAGTAATAATAACAACCAACTGATGGCTTTAATTCTCCACCCCAATATCAAGGCCGCACCGGCAATAATTTCAAATGCAATCATGACCACAGATAACACCAGACTGATACTATCAAAAGCAGACATACCCCATACCAAAAAAAACTCCTGCATTTTATAGCTCAATCCTATCGGATCATTGGCCTTCACCAGGCCCGAAAAAATGAACAACAACCCAACAAGGATTCTCAGAACTTGTACAACTATCTTCATTATTAATTTTTTATTGTTTAGTCCAAATACTTAATATTCCCAAGCAGGCACCCTATAAAAAACAAGGCTTAAAAAATGCAGCCACTATCCCCCATGCCTTTTTATTATCTTTAATCCACCAAACTTAGTCCTTCGGACAAAAATAATAAACTAAAATTGATGTTTACACTTAATTGTAAAGGAAGAATTCTAACAATTGATCAACCTATTGTGATGGGTATTTTAAATATCAATAATGATTCTTTCTATACTGGAAGTCGCTTTACAAATGAAGAACAGCTTTTGATCATGGCCGAAAAAATGCTGACGGAAGGAGCTACTATCCTAGATATTGGAGGTCAAAGCACCCGACCTGGAAGTGAAAGAATCAATCCGGAGGTAGAACTGTCCAGAGTGCTTCCAGCCATCGAACAGATCAAAAAAAACTTTCCAGAAGCATTTATTTCTATCGACACTTATCACAGCCTTGTGGCTAGGAAAGCAGTTGAAGCAGGAGCCTGCATCATCAATGATATTAGTGCCGGTATGATGGATGAACAACTATTGGATACGGTAGCCAGGTTGAATGTTCCCTATATTCTAATGCACATGAAAGGCACCCCGCAAACCATGCAGCAGCAAGTGTATTATGAAAATGTAAGTCTGGAAATACTGGATTATTTTATTAAAAGAATGGAGTTGCTTCGCAGCAAAGGAATTAAAGACATCATTCTTGACCCTGGCTTTGGCTTTGGGAAAACCATTGAACACAATTTCAGCTTGCTTAAGAACTTATCCAAATTCCAAATACTGCAATGCCCGATTTTATTGGGTCTAAGCCGAAAAGCCACGGTGTATAAAACATTGGGGGTTGATGCGGAAGAAGCATTAAACGGAACTACCGTGCTCAACACTATCGGTCTGCTTAATGGTGCTTCCATCTTGAGAGTGCATGATACAAATGAAGCCAAGCAAGCCATACAATTAGTATCCAAATATACCTCTTCGTAATTCAGTCGTTCAAATTTTACGTTAGACTTACAAACAATACAACTACAATCTACCCATTTTACCTTTTTTAAAATGGGACCAAGCCAGTATGACGTTTTGAACAACTTTTAATCTTTCCTTATTGTACAGCAAATTATTTTTTAGTCTGTTTAGCAATGATCGCTCCCTGATTGGAAAGGATGCCGGCATGGATTTTTTATATTTTTTAGCCAGGTAGAAATAATTGCGAACCATATAATAAATCCGAATGGGAGAATGAAGTGCCCTGAAGGTTTTTTTTAGAGACTTCAGCGAACGATGCAAGGTTACAGTTCCCAGAGAATGATTTAAAAAAATATGCTTGAATAATACTGTTCTGTATCCATTCAGATTGGCCTTTAGACAATACTCGCTATCCACATCATCTATGAAAAGTGCTTCGTCAAACCCACCTAATTCATCCATTATTTTCAGATTTACCAGACAACCTGAGGTAATGAGCAGATCCGTATCTGCAATCATTTCACCAGGCACTTCTGGCATATTTCCATACCGAACACCAATCATAGCGGTTCGGTCCTTATCCGCAAATAGTTCAAAGGCGTTTTTGTAAGCATCCAGATTGTCTCCAGAAAAAGAAGAATCCTGATCCATGGTTAAAAGCCAATCCGCTCCAAGTGTACGGGCTATTTTAGCTGCATCATTCAACCTTTCTGAAATGCCTTTGTTGATACCATCAGCATACACGATCACTTTATCATTCGATATATTTATGGTGGCTGCCGGCTCGGAATTGTCGAAAACAATCAGTTTATCTACTAATGAAAGATAGGACTTGATATTCTCAAAAATTGATTCTTCAGGTTGATAAGTAATGACTACGCCAATAATACGCTGCATTGTATATATAAAAGCTTTTAATTTGCAATGTATGAAAATAATCGACAAAATAGTAACGGATATAAGTTGGTTGAAAAGCCCTGATAAAAGAGCCATGATCCATTTGGCCCGTTCTCTACAAAACAAGAAAGGATTAGAGATTGGAGGCCCCAGTCATTTTTTCAAACCCAGAACCTATTTTCCGGTTTACCTATTTGCGGATGTAATAGACTGTGTCAATTTTGGTAATGAAACGATTTGGGAAGGAAGCATCACGGAAGGAAAAACTTTTGAATACCTGAAAGGTTATAATAAGGGCACTCAATATGTGTCTGAGGCCAGTGAACTTTCACAAATCGAAAATAATAAATATGATTTTTTGCTTTCCTGCCATAGTCTGGAACATCTGGCCAATCCTTTAAAAGCGTTGAAACGTTGGAACGAAGTATTGAAGCCAGGAGGTGAATTAGCGTTGGTCTTACCAAACAAAGAAGTAACCTTTGACATCAACCGTCCATATACAAATTTTGACCATCTGGTTCAGGATTTTGAAAATAATGTTTCAGAAAATGACACTACACATTTTGCTGAAATCCTTGCCCTGCATGAAATGAGCCGAAACCCAGAGGCAAAAAACTTTGAAGATTTTAAGGATCTGATCAATAATAACTTTCAGCAGAGATGCGCACACCATCATGTATTTTCTTTTGATGTCATCAAAAAAATGCTGGAATATTCAGGGTTTGAAGTAAGGATTCAAAAAATAGTTTATGATCTGCATTTATTTTCTTTCGCCAAAAAAAGAACTTAAATGATTGTGTAAACTATTTGTCTATTTATCTTATCCAAAAATCCTCCTCCTTGCAAAACTTGACCCAAAGACCCTTTCTGATTATAGTCCTAATCTGGCTCTTCTTAACTGCATTGAATATCAACAAACCGTTTCATAGCGATGATGGATTTCATTTGGAAGCGGCTGCACATATCGCCAAGGAGCAACTAAAACCAATGTCTGGTTTGGTAAGGTGGGATCAGAACGAGCCCGAACCTATTTATAAGGCCAATCAGCCACCCTTTCTTTTTTATCTGATAGCAGCGGTAGGATCTTTATTTGGGTTTGGTGAAATCCCAATGCATCTGCTCCTGTCTGTGTTTACTTTCCTGGTACTGTTTTGGTTTTATAAGACATCGCAAATTGTTGGTTCAAAAAAGCCGCTGCTACTCACTACATTTTTGGCCTTTTGTCCTGCTTTGGTGGTGAATCAGAATATCATGACAGATATTCCTGTTCTGGCCTTCCTACTAGGCACATACTATTTTTGGCTGGTGGCAGAAAAAACCGGAAATAGGAAGTATCTGATTTTTTCCATGATTTTATTGACCCTGGGTTTATTTACCAAATATATCTTCCTGCCGATTTTAATGGCAATGGCGATTATTCTGATTTTTCGTAAGCAATATCATTACCTGAAATATCTGCTCATCCCTGTTTCATTTATCGTTTTATGGTCGTGCTGGAACTATTGGGAGTTTGGAGGCATACACCTTTTAGGCCGTAGTGCCAAGCCAAAGTTCAGCCGACTAGAGATGCTTTGGTCATATTTCTCCTGCATGGGTTGCCTCGTTGCATTTAGCTTGATCTTATTTGAACATTTTTCTAAAAAAGGATTGAAGCAGACAAACGTATTCAAACTATCGGGTATATTGTTTATGTCCGTCCTAATCATATATTTCTTGCCCATTCGATTTGAAAAATATATCACACATACCTTGGAAATTTTATTTGTATTAAATGGTTTGTTCATCATTTACTTCCTTAAAAAATTTGCAAGCAAGAGTATAAAGCAATCCAAAACATCTGCATTTTTACAAACGGATAACGGGTCGGCATTGATACTCATTATCTGCATTTCGATGTTTACCATTCTGTTTGCCCCTTTTATAGCCCCCAGACATTTATTGCTTATTATTCCATTTATACTATTGTTGGCATCCGAAGCTGTAGCAAAATCATCCAAAGCCGTTACAATCTTTTCTTTAACAGTATCCTTTTTGTTAAGCACGCTATTGGCTATCTCCGATTGGAAATATGCAGATTTTTATAGAAAGACGGCTATTGAAATTGGTGAAAAAATGCCCGGCAATGCAAGAGTTTGGGCTACGGGTACTGGTGGCTGGCAATGGTATGCACGCCAAAATAAAATGCATCAATATATACTAAACTATTCTGATGTGCAAACCGGCGATTATATACTGGTGGCAAAGGGATTACCACATTATCGCATAGATAATAATTTGAAATACACACATTTGGGAAAGATGGTACAATCGCAAGATCCTTTCACATTCTTTTCGGTGAATCGGGGATTTAGTATGTATCATACCAATTTTGGGCTACCATCCTGGACCCTTTCCAAACAAAGTACGGACACTATCTATGTGTTATTATGTGTGGGCAAGGAAACCGACACTGATCCTCCCAGCAAATAACCTACGAAAACGGTAGCCAACTAGAGAACCATAATTTGCACAAGAAAAATGTTTGATTGAGCCGGAATTACTCTTTCACCATATCGATCAATACGGTGGCAATTTGTTCCGCATTGGGCTTACTAAAATAATCTCCATCACTGCCATAAGCAGGTCTATGCTCTTTGGCTGTTATGGTTCTTGGAGCCACGTCCAGATAGCGATATCCGCCCTGTTCTTCTATTACTTTATTAAACATATAGGCAGAAGCACCTCCTGGCAAATCCTCATCTATAAATACAATTCTGTTTGTCTTTTTCAGTGAATCTACCAATGAATGATGAATATCAAAAGGCAAAAGGGTTTGAACATCTATCAACTCACAACTGATGCCCATTGGTTCCACTAATCTTAATGCTTCCTGCACGATGCGTATGGTTGAACCATAAGTTACGATAGTAATATCTTTACCTTCCTGAAGTACTTCCGGAATGCCGATTGGCACTGTAAAGGTTAATAGGTTTTCAGGCAATTTTTCTTTTAAGCGATAGCCATTCAGACTTTCAATGACAATACCCGGATCATTGCTCCTGAGTAAAGTATTATACATACCAGCCGCCTGCACCATATTCCTTGGTACACAAACATACATGCCACGAAGTGAATTGATCAACAACCCCAGTGGAGAACCGCTATGCCAGATTCCTTCCAGACGATGCCCCCGAGTTCTTACAATGATAGGACAATACTGTCTGCCTCCCGTTCTGTACAACAGGGACGAAACATCATCCGAGAGAGGCTGTAATCCATACATTACATAATCGAGGTATTGAATTTCTGCAATTGGCCTTAGTCCGCGCAAAGCCATCCCGATTCCCTGTCCCATGATGGACAATTCTCTAATGCCTGTATCTGCTATTCTTAGATTACCATACTTACTTTGCAGACCTGCAAAGCCCTGATTGACGTCTCCGATTTTGCCCAGGTCTTCACCAAAGGCAAATACTTTGGGATTGTTGGCAAAGAGTTCATCAAAATAATGATTCAATATCTGGTAGCCGTTCAGCATCTTAGATTCCTGCGAATAAACAGGTGCCACAGGCAAAACTTTCAAAGCACTTTTGGGCCCATCATCGTACAAGAATGAATTATATAAACCTTCATTTTCTTTTTGCAATTCTTTGTAATAATCCGTAGCCTCACTGGTCGCCTGCTTACCACAGAGCAGGAGAGCTTTACAGAGACTTTGAATATTGTTCTTGCGTAAAGGTTCTCTTAAGGATCCTAAACTGGATGCGATCTTACTGAGAGCTGGTTGGTGTGCAGGATTTTCAAAGGCAAGCCGTTCAATAACCTCTTTAGTCTTTTGGACCTGTTCCTTGATCGGATTCAAATATTCGATCCAGGCATTATCTTTCGCTTCTTTTACGTTCTGCCTTGCATCAGACTCTATCTTAATAAGGGTACCCTCCTCTGTCAGTGCGTTTTTAATAATCCAGGATCTCATTTGTTTCAGACAGTCCCAGTCCTTTTCCCATTGCAGCCTTTCGGGATTTTTATAACGTTCATGACTTCCGGATGTACTGTGCCCCTGTGGTTGTGTCAACTCTTCCACATGAAAGATAACTGGCGTATGTGTTTCTCTGGCCAGTCGAACACCTTCATCAAACACTTCGACCATACCCATGTAATCCCAACCCTTGATGGTGGCAATATAAAACCCATTGGTGCCTTCTTCTTTTTCAAAACCTTTTAAGGCTTTGGATATAGATCCTTTGGTAGTTTGATACTCACGTGGCACAGAAATTCCATACCCATCATCCCACACACACACACACATTGGAATCTGCATCACACCTGCTGCGTTGATGGTTTCCCAAAAATGTCCTTCGCTGGTGGAAGCATCACCTATGGTTACAAAACAAACTTCATTGCCATTATCAGAAAGCTGTGAAAACTGTTTCAGTTCCTCTACATTTCTAAAAAGCTTTGAAGCCATAGCTAGACCAATTGCACGAGGCATTTGGGCTGCTGTTGGTGCCATATCAGTGGCAGAATTATTGATGTTCACCAAATCCAGCCACTCTCCTTTTTCATCGGTATTGCTGCTGGTATAATGGCTATTCATTTGCCTGCCCATGCTAAATGGTTCCCTTTCGGGATTAGGGTCGGCATACAATTGAGCAAAATATTGTTGCGCATTGGTCACGCCAATAGCAAACATAAAAGTCTGGTCGCGGTAGTAACCACTACGCCAATCGCCGGGTTTATAAAACTTAGCCAATGCTATCTGAGCCACCTCCTTTCCATCTCCAAATATTCCAAACTTAGCCTTACCGGTGAGCACTTCTTTTCGTGCAAGCAAACTTACTTCCCTGCTCAGGCAGGCAACATAATAATCATGTAAAACACCATCTTTAAACTTTTCGAAAGAAAGCATTTCATTATGAGAAGATATTCCGCTTTGCATCATATTCATTTGGCAAAAATAAGTTAGATGACCTAATATATCTACACAACGTAATATTTAAGCTAATTAGTATAATTTTCAAACGATTGTGGATAACATTTGCAAAAAAATGTTAGTAACTAACCGGTTAAAAATTGAAACTTAATAGAAACCATTACGCAATAAAAGCATCGGAAAATATTAAAACAAATTCGCTCCTAGTTCCTACAAAATACATTGTCTGTCTACTAGTAACAGATTGCTAATTTTATTGAAGAAAACAATAACCAGGCAAATGAAATTTTGATTGTAGCTACTATTGACGATTGCTTTTATCCACTCTTTTTTTGCCGCTTTCTGAAATAGCCATAGTCGTATCTCTGACCATTGACTTAATGTATTCAATTTTTCTAAAGCGCAATGCACTCCAATCTTCATCTATTGCCACCTGCCTCACGCATTCCAAATCAATTGTGCCCAGCGGCTCCCATCCGGTATCTCGGTTAAAGTCACATTTATATTTTTTGGAAGATCCTTTGGGGTAGCAATACCAAAGGATGGCATCACCTTTAAGTTTGGGATTGATTTGATCTATGCTAGTGTTTATCTGGTTCTGTTTTAATACAAATATTAGCGCAAAATCAATTTCGGAAATAGACTGTATATCTTGCACTATGCTGGTAAAGGCCGACATTTCTCTTAACTCCGATTCAAATGACGAAGGCGAGTGCAGCACCAGTATTTTATTCTGATTCTTAAAATTTAGTTTTTTTAATAGAGATGTCATCAAATTAAAATTAACCTTTTCCAGCTAAAGACAAGTCAAATGGCTTGCCTAATTCTTATTTTGATGATATCTGGTATTATCAATATCTGAACCCGCTTTGAATGAATTTCAATATTTGTTGGCCCTTATTGGTGATTCCATACACAGAACTTAAATTGGCTGTATTATCCTTAGGATAAGAGTTATAGAGTATTTGATCCAATAAATAATCGCCTGGTTGTAAATGTTGAAAGATTCTCTCATAATGTGAAACGGCTAATTTTCCAAGAGCTTCACTACTCAAACTATCATCTATCACGCCGGCTTCAGTAATGGCTATATGAATCCCGGCTGGCAATAAGGCGCGGATTTCATTTATCTGGTTGTAATCAAAATTTTGATTTTCGGCTGTAGTGTACAAATGGAGCGTGACATTTAAAGTTCTGAAAAGATACTTACCCTTTATGGCTGATATTACTACCTTATTCCAATTTTCTATAGATGCCTGTTGTGGTGGACTTATTGGATTTTTTCGAGCAAGGCAAACATAGTAGGGCAAATGAAATTTATCTAATTCCTTCCAAAATTTTGGCAGTATTGCATCTACATATTGTTCAGGTGTAATAGCCTCTGTTACCTCCGGATGATTATGGGTATCTCCACTTAAATATTTAGGCAAATAGGTTTCGTTCAGCATTTCCAGAAATTCAAATTTGGCTCCATGGTCTATCCATTTCTGTATAAAGCCGTATTGACTGGTGGGGCTATCATTCCCATTTACTACATAAATCATTTTAAAATTATGCTTTTGCTGTAATTGAACCCATTGCTCTATCATTTGGCTGGTCCAATCATTGGGATAGGTGGTTTGGGACAAAGTTCCACCTGTAACCCTAATGATTAAATTTTTTCTAAGACCGGAAGACATCTCATCTAAGAATGCATCGGTCTGAACCACCTGATCACTGGTGTTCAGAGACCCCTTAGTGTTGAACCCGAAATAGATATTAGTATTTGTGCCAGGATTATCAGAATTGCCAGATTTGCTACACGCCAGAATTACAATGCTTAAAAATAGAAATGCATAAAAGCTGAATGGCAATTTCGATATTTTCATTTTTCCAATTATTTATTCAAAAGATAGACATCGTAATGTTCCAGTAGTTTAAGGTTCAATTGAACTAAATGCAATTAACCCTGAAATAAAAAATGGGCTGAATCTTTCGATTCAACCCATTTTTGAAATTATTGAAAAAATGATTTATTTCACTTCTTCGTAAGGAACATCCGTTACATCTTCTGTGGCAGTACCAGCATTGGCTCCTGATTGTTCTGCTTCAGGTTGTGTTTGTGTGCCGGAAGCACCTTCCTGACCAGACTTGTAGATATCTTCACTAGCAGCAGTCCATGCATTGTTCAACTCTTCCATAGCTGCATCAATAGCCGCAATATCCTGTAGCTTATGTGCTTCCTTCAGTTTGTTGGCGGCCGTTTCGATTACTGTTTTCTTATCAGCAGGAATCTTATCGCCGTATTCTTTCAATTGCTTTTCTGTTTGGAATACCAAACTATCTGCCTGATTCAATTTATCTATCTTTTCTCTTTCTACTTTGTCAGAAGCTTCGTTGGCTTTAGCCTCAGCTTTCATTTTTTCCACTTCCTCCTTACTCAATCCGCTACCTGCTTCGATATGGATTTTTTGTTCTTTACCGGTTCCTTTATCTTTTGCTGTAACGTGCATGATACCATTGGCATCAATATCAAATGTTACTTCAATTTGAGGAACACCACGAGGAGCTGGAGGAATACCATCCAGATTAAAAATCCCTAGGCTCTTATTATCTTTTGCCATAGAACGCTCACCTTGTAGCACATGAATTTGTACCCCTGGTTGATTATCGCTGGCTGTGGAAAACACTTCGGATTTTTTTGTTGGAATAGTCGTATTGGCTGGAATCAATGTGGTCATTACACTTCCCATTGTTTCAATACCTAGAGAAAGCGGAGTCACATCCAGCAACAACACGTCTTTTACTTCTCCTGTAAGTACAGCACCTTGGATACCTGCTCCTACAGCAACCACTTCATCAGGATTCACTCCACGATTTGGTTTTTTACCAAAGAATTTTTCTACAATTTCCTGAACCTTTGGAATACGTGTACTACCTCCGACCAAAATCACTTCTTCAATTTCTGACGGAGACATACCTGCATCTTTAAGTGCAGATTCACAAGGTTTCAAACAACGCTCGAAAAGCGAGTCGGCCAATTGCTCAAATTTCGCACGGGTCAGTTTTCTTACCAAGTGCTTTGGCACACCATCCACCGCGGTGATATAAGGCAAATTTATTTCTGTTTCTGTGGAACTGGAAAGCTCAATTTTAGCTTTCTCAGACGCTTCTTTCAAACGCTGTAAAGCCATTGGATCTTTACGCAGGTCGATGGCTTCCTCAGCCTTAAACTCATTGGCCAGCCAATCCATAACCACTTTATCAAAATCATCACCACCCAGGTGTGTATCCCCATTGGTTGATTTTACTTCAAATACGCCGTCCCCTAATTCAAGTATGGAGATATCAAATGTACCACCACCCAGGTCAAAAACAGCGATTTTATGATCCTTTCCGCCTTTGTCCAAACCATAAGCCAAAGCAGCAGCGGTTGGCTCATTAACTATTCTGCGTACATTCAAGCCTGCTATTTCTCCCGCTTCTTTGGTGGCCTGACGTTGTGCATCGTTGAAATAGGCAGGAACAGTAATTACTGCTTCATGCACCTCCTGACCTAAATAATCTTCGGCAGTTTTTTTCATTTTTTGCAGCGTCATTGCCGAAATTTCCTGAGGGGTATATAAGCGACCATCTATATCTATACGAATAGTGTCATTATCTCCCTTTACAACTTTGTAGCTTATATGAGTAAGCTCATCTTTTACTTCGTCATATTTACGACCCATAAAACGCTTCACTGACATGATGGTGTTTTGAGGGTTGGTGATGGCCTGACGTTTTGCCGGATCCCCTACTTTGCGTTCGCCATTTTTTAAAAATGCTACCACAGAAGGTGTCGTTCTGCGACCTTCATCATTTGCTATTACCACTGGTTCGTTTCCTTCCATAACAGAAACGCAACTGTTTGTAGTTCCTAAATCTATACCAATTATTTTTCCCATATTTTTAAATAATTTATCCTTAATAATGATTGTCTTTTTCAAGACAGAATGTACTATTCAATGATTATGCCGATATGAAGTGGTCTGTAAAAATGTCAGTCCTCATACTGTAATGGTTTTATTAGCTTTATCTTTCTATGACAATTCAAAATCTAACAACAAGAATAATTTGCCTGATATTTCCTCTCTGTGCTTTCAATATGCAGACAAAAGCACAGCCACTGTCAGAAAAAATAGATCTGTCTTCTATTCCAGAGTCCGAAATCAACCTACCCTTTCAAATTGACCTGTCTCCCTTTTATGCCATGGCTGATAAACAAGTGGATACTCTTTTCACTTCTCCGGGATATCCCAAAAACTGGTCGTATAGTGGTTGCGATACCAGATATAAATACAGTTTCCAGCGAAGTCCTCTAAAATTTAATTTGAATGGAACCACACTTACCATTTCATTTAGAGGATATTATAGAATAATTGGCTCTACAAGAGTTTGTGTGGGCAACAGGGTACTCAGTCCATGGACTCCGGAATGCAAATGTGGGTTTGAAGAAGGGGAACGCACAGTAAATATCTCTTATACCGTTCAATTTTTTCTGCTAAAGAACTATAAGATCATGCTGAAGATAACTCGAAATGAGCCTCAGCCATTGGATCGATGTACCGTTTGTTTTTGGGGACAGGATATTACGAGCACAGTGATGACATCGCTTAAAACTGAACTGGATATTTCGAAAAGGGACATGGAAAAAAACTATAGCAGCATGGATCTAAGACCACAATTTCAAAAGATCTGGCAACAGCTTAGTGCTCCATACAATTTAAACAGTATGGGATGGCTACAGATAAATCCGCAATCTGTTCGAATTACAAGATTTGTCTCCAACAATAATCGACTGGATCTAAGTATTGGACTAACCGCCAAGCCAATCGTGAGTTTCATAAAACCTGTTGCATCCAACCTAAGTCTGCCAAATATTAGTGATTATAAAAGAATGAAGGGCTTTAATGTTTTTATTGATGGTCATTTGCGCTACGACAGTTTAAGTAATATGCTGTCCAGAGAAATTAAAGGAAAAGAATTTGAGTTCAGGAAAGCTTTTATCAAAAAGAAATTCATATTCGAATCCTGCAAAATAGTAGGTCTGGAAAAAGGAAGGCTGAGACTGGAGATCAAATTCGGCGGTACAGATCGAGGATTCTTTTTTGTAAACGGATTGCCAAGATATACCGACTCAACAAAAATATTCAGCTTTGAGCAAGTAACATTTGATCTTAAATCTACAGATATTGCCCTGAAACTGGCAGATTGGATTTTCTCCAAAAAAATTACTGACGAAATAGAATCAAAAGCCAGGTATGACCTGACAGAATATGCAAATCTGGCCAGACAAAATGTGAGCAAACAACTGAACCAGGAGTTTGCGAAAGGTATTTTCGGTAGTGGAAGTCTGGCGCATATCAGTATTCAATCTATTCAACCTTTTATGGACTACTTATTAATCCGTATGAGCGGGCAGGGGAGCCTGGTATTTAAGATAAACAGTGAAAAACTGGATTTGAAATAATTATTAAAGGATAAACAAAAGGGTTAGGCCAGATCAATCAGACTTTACACTACCAACCCACAAACTATTACCATCGCCATTGCCAATAGAAAAAAAATATTCTCAGTTCCAATATTTATCGTAATATTGCTATATACAAATAAATAATATGGGTGCTACAAAAACAGATCATTTCTCCAAAAAGCAAATAGCCATTGCTGCCATTGCGAAAGCCTTAGGTCATCCGGCAAGAATAGCCATCATCGAATTTTTGTTGAAGGTGGATACTTGTATTTGTGGTGATATAGTGAACGAACTACCATTGGCACAACCTACTGTATCGCAACATCTGAAAGAACTGAAGAATGCAGGTTTGATAAAGGGAAATATTGAAGGCACTGCCATCTGCTATTGCATTGATGAAAAAGCAATAGAGAGTTTGAAATCCTATTGCGATAATTTGACCATCGGTCTCGGTAAAAAGAAAAATAATTGTTGTTAAAATAAAAATCAAAGACAATGAACAATCACGAACAAATCAAAGAAATGGTAAAGCAGAAATATAGTGAAATTGCTTTGCAAGACATTGAAACCAATGCCAGTTCATGTTGTGGAAGTGGCTGTTGCAGTACCGAAGTATATAATGTGATGAGTGATGAGTACGACAAGATCGAAGGCTATTTGCCCGAAGCAGATCTAAAATTAGGTTGTGGCCTGCCCACCGAGTTTGCAAAAATCAAAAACGGAGACACTGTAGTTGACCTGGGTAGTGGAGCGGGCAATGATTGTTTTGTGGCACGTCATGAAACCGGGGAAACTGGGAAAGTTATTGGTGTAGACTTCACCCTGGCAATGATTGAAAAAGCTAGGACAAATGCTGAAAAGTTGGGTTATAATAATGTAGAATTTCGATTTGGAGACATTGAGAAAATACCCATTACTGCTTCTGTAGTGGATGTGGTGGTTAGCAATTGTGTACTGAATCTGGTACCTGATAAGCAAAAAGCATTTGAAGAAATTTACAGGATAATAAAACCAGGTGGGCACTTTAGCATTTCGGATATTGTGCTAGTGGGCGACCTACCAGAAAAAATAAAATCTGCCGCCGAGATGTACGCTGGTTGTGTGGCCAGTGCCATTCAGAAAGAAGATTATTTGCAGATTGTTCGCCATGCCGGATTTAAAAATGTCACCATTCAAAAAGAAAAAGCCATCATCATTCCGAATGATATTCTAAAAAACTACCTGAATGAGGATGAAATAACCCTTTACAATTCAAACAAGCATATCATTTTCAGCATTACAGTTTATGCTGAAAAACAGGAAGCATGTTGTGGTTCCGAGTGCTGTTCTTAATCCTTTAATTAAATAACATTTATGTCTAAAAAAATATTGGTGCTTTGTACTGGAAATAGTTGCCGTAGTCAGATAGCGGAAGGCTATCTCAGATATTTTGCAAAAGAGAAAGCTGAAATTTTTAGTGCTGGTATAGAAACGCATGGCGTAAACCCCAAAGCAATTTCGACTATGCAACAAGATGGTATAGATATCACCACTCATACTTCCAATCTTGTGGAAGAATATAAAAGGATCGATTTCGATTTTGTGATTACAGTCTGCGACAATGCACAGGAGCGTTGTCCCTATTTCCCAACCCATGCAAAACTATTTCATTATAATTTTCCAGATCCGGCAAAGGCATCTGGTTCAGAAACTGAAATTTCTAGGCAGTTTAGTTTAGTTCGAAACCAGATAAAGGATTATTGCAAAAAATTTGTGGAAGAGAACCTGGTGGACAATATCTAACTTCCAGTTGTAACACATATTCTCCCAACGCAATCAAATGTTTAATCGTATCCAACTCAAATGGGTTCAAACAATAAATAAAGGTTGAACTTTTTTATTTTTCCTGGCTGTTGCGTTCCTATCCTTGTTTGCGTTCTTATTATAGAATCCAATTGGAAAGAAAAGATCACGCTCAATTACACTAAATAAACAATTTATGATGAATAGAACAAGTATATTAAGATTCAGCATTTTAAGAAATATTCTTTGGGGTATTGCCGTTGTATTGCTGCTCAACTCCTGTAAAAAAGGGGATAATGACTACCCGGGAAACAACACGGGTGTCTCCTATGTGGGTCTGGTTCATGCCTCTGCAGGTGCCACTGCTTTAGACTTTGCTTTTGATAATAACCGGGCCGGGGTTAATTATTTCAACTATACCGACCGCATCAATTATCTCAACGTTTATCCAGGCACTAGAAATTTTAATGTCTATAATAAAAATGCGGGTATAAGCAACCCGAATTTTACAAAAAGCATAAACTTTATTGCCGGCAAATATTACACCATCTTCCTTGCAGACACAGCCTCTAAGATGGATGCCGTAGTGGTTCGTGACAGCACACGGGCAGCTATTGGAGATTCAGTAAGGCTACGATTTTCCAATATGAGTCCTGATGCACCAGCACTCGATTTATATGTGAAAGGCAATGTCACACCAATCGCCAGTAATATCACTTACAAATCCGCAGGTGCTTTCTTTAGCTATCCCTCTGAAGGAAATGTAGTATTTGAAATAAGAAAAAATGGTCAAAGCACTTTATTAGCTACTGCCGATGCGGTTAACCTTTATCGTGGCAATGTATATACTGTGTGGACCGGAGGTTATACCGGAGGAAGCGATGCAGCAGGCACCCGAATAAGATTAGAAATATTTTCTCATTAGAAAACAATCCATACCTTAAGGAGATCCGGATCAGTCTGACACATCATAGCCCATGCAGACTGATCTATTTTTTTTAGATACTCAATCCTTAAGTTGTTTTCTATTGAATGACGCAGATATTTTTTAGAGCGGCTATAAATTTTCAACTTTGGGTTGACTAATAGAAAAACGAAGAACTTGGCTTTAAACGAAGAATCACTATATACCACATTGATTGGATGCCTGAACAATTCAGCGCAAGCCAGGGAAGCACTTTATAAGGGCTTTTATGGTTATGTGAAAGGGGTAGTGATCCGATATGTGAGCGACTTTCATACTGCTGAAGAATTAGTGAATGATAGTTTTATTAAGATATTTGGCAATCTTGGCACTTTCAATGCATTAGAAAAGTCAGGCGATATTGGCATCCCCTTTAAAGCCTGGATTGCAAAAATCACCTCCCGCACTTCGATAGATTATTTGCGGAAGAAAAAAATTGATTTTGGAAGAGAGGAAATAGCAGACTATCATATCAAACCAGAAAATGGCATCACCGGCAGTACCGATGCCAAGGATATATTGAAACTATTGAATGAATTGCCACAAACGCAGAAGGCAATTTTTAATTTATACGAAATTGAGGGCTTTACACATCATGAAATATCCGCCATGCTGGCGATACCTGAAAATGTAAGTCGCTCCTATTTGTCCAGGGCTAAGAGCAGGCTAAAAGCCCTATATATCGAAAATTTTTAAGACATGAAAGAGTCAAACGACGATTTTTTACAACACATCAAAACCACCTTACGGAACCACGAAGAACCGTATGAGGAAGGTGCTTGGGAGCATTTTGCCAAATCGCAAAATAGTCCAGTAAAAAAACTGGGTATATTAGCCTTTTGGAAATGGGCAGCTGCAGCTGCCATCCTTGTGGGTGGTTTGTTTTGGTTTATTAATCAACCACAAAAACCCTTAGTGGATCATTCTGCAACGGTAGCTACCCAGGAAAAGGAAAACAAGAATTCCTCCATACCTGACAAGAATTTTGATTTGTCAAATGAATTCAATAAGAATGATGAAACTGCCCGGCTCACCGATGTTATAAATCAGACAGGAGGTATCAGTTTAGCCAACGATTCACACAAAAAACGTAATGAAGTAATATCTCCATCTTATATAAAGCAACTACCACAACTCAACAAAAATAATATGCAGTTGGGTGATACCCAAAGCAATTTCGTCCATTCTGACAAAGTAGGCATACAAAAACCAGAACCAGAAAAACGCGAGGAAGCCATTATTGCACAAAACAATACAATAGCATCCAACGCTCAGCAGGAAAAGATAATTTCAAAGCCTGATGCTGGTAACCCTATCACACAAACAACCTATGCAAAAACAACTGCCAGCCACAAAGAGAAAAACAATAGATGGCAACCGGGTTTGTATATTTCTCCCCTGATGAGTGATGAAGGCCTGAATTTGGGCTATGGTCTTTCGGTTTCATTTGCAGTAAATGATAAAGTAAAAATACGATCGGGCATTGCACATACTAAAGTTTCCGCCTCCAGATCCTTTCAGGATGCAAATGGAACATTGGATGCCCCGGGGACTTTTGCTGAATCGAAAACGGAAGCCAGAGCCACGACTAATAATATTGTTAATTCACAGCAAACATCGGTATTGCAACAGGTAAATGGCTCGATATCAGGCATTGACATTCCGATGGAGCTAAATTATATGCTTACCAAAAAGTGGTATGCTACTGCGGGTGTTTCGGGTTTGATCGTGTTGGACGACAATAAAAATTATACTTATTTGGATAGTCGAAATGTGAAAATTTCAGTTCAGACTAATAAAGGCACAATCAAAGAAGACAAATCTATTCAACTTAGCAATAGTTATGAAACCAGTCAGGCACAGCTACCAGTTTCCAACGAAGCCACCCCTTTTCTTGGTTTTTACAATTTTTCATTGGGCTACAAACAAAAAATATTTAATAAAAACGAAGTCTCCATAGAACCATTTATTAAGGTGCCCATGAGTACCAACAACCAGCATAATCTAAATTATACTGGCACTGGCATTCGATTAAGATTTGACTTCTAAAGGGTTCGACCCGGATAAATTTTCAATGCCTCTTCCAAACAATCCATGGCGTTGTTTATCGCTTCCTTATTGATCACATAAGCCAGTCGAACTTCATCTGTTCCAAGTCCAGATTGAGTGTAAAAGCCTGTTGCGGGTGCCAGCATCAAGGTTTGATTGTTGTAGGAAAAGTCTTCTAGCAACCATTGACAGAATGTATCACAATTATCAATTGGAAGTTTGGCAATGGCATAAAAAGCACCACCCGGATTGGGGCAAACAACACCGGGCATATTGTTAAGCCGACTGATTAATAAATCTCGTCTTTCCATATATTCCTTTTTGGTTACATCAAAAAAGTTCTCAGGTAAGTCAATGGCAGCCTCACCCAATACCTGTTCGAGCGAAGGCGAACTCAGCCTTGCCTGTGCAAATTTCAGGGCGGTACTGTACACCTTATTGTTTCGGGTAACCAAGGCACCAATTCGCGCGCCACATGCACTATATCGTTTACTGATGGTATCTAATAGTATCACATTTTCCTCAAGACCGTTTATGGAGAGTGCACTACAAACCTTTGAATCACTATATACAAATTCACGATAGGCTTCATCACTAAAAAGAAAAAGATGGTGTTTTTTGCAAATGTCACCTATTGCCAATACTTCCTCCTCGCTATAAACATATCCGGTTGGATTATTTGGATTACAAATCAGAATACCTTTGGTTCGTGGTCCAATTATTTTTTCAAATTCACTTACATCCGGTAAAGCAAAACCGTTTTCGATGACCGATCTTATTGGAACTACCTTCACTCCTGCCATGCAAGCAAAACCAATATAGTTGGCATACATTGGTTCAGGAATTATCACTTCATCATTAGGATTCAGACAGGATAGAAATGCAAAGATGATGGCTTCGCTCCCGCCAGTTGTAATCATGATCTGTTCATAGGAAACCTGTACTCCGATTTGTTGATAATAATTCACCAACTTCTTTCTATAGCTTTCGTTCCCTGCACTGTGCGTATACTCCAGCACTGGCATTTCTACATGCTTCACCGCATCCATAATTGCAGGCGGAGTGGCTATATCGGGCTGTCCAATATTTAAGTGATACACTTTAATGCCTTTCTTTCTGGCAGCTTCAGCAAAAGGAACTAATTTCCTTATAGGTGAGGCAGGCATTTGTTCTCCTCGGGTAGAAATTGTAAGCATCGTATAAAGATATATGTTAGACAATATTACTATATAAAAAAGCCTCTCCAAAATTTTGGAGAAGCATTTCTAAAATAATTTATATTTTCTGGTTATTTTTTCGCTATTACTTCGCCGGTAAAATAGATAATTTTTGGTTCCACAAATCCCGCCAGGTAAATTTCTACATCCTTATTTACCGGTCCCACATTGGGCGCTGAATAAGAAACTTTTATTTTCCCTAGCTTACCAGGCATGATGGGTTCTGTTGGCTTTTCGGGCACAGTACATCCACAACCAGCCATCACATTTTTTACCACCAAAGGTTTTTTGGTTTTGTTTAAAAACTCCATATAAAATACATAAGGCTCTCCCTGAGGTATCTTGCCAATTTCATATTTCTCTTTTGTCATTTGAATAGCGGATTCGATTGCTGGCTCTTTAGGAGCTGAAGTACCACCAGACTGAGCATACGCACCACCAGTGGCTAATGCTAAAAATACAAGAACAGAAACTGCGAATTTTTTCATAATCTAAAATTTAGAGATTTTTATTATCGGTTTACAAATGTAAAGCAAAATGACGATAAGGATTCCTTTAAAGTTGGCATGAACTTACCTCAAATTTTCACATTGTACAAAACCATACACTAGCCCACCTTTCAAAGAATTGAGAAGTCCGACAAAATTAATAGCAAGTGCTTACCAAATTCAAAGCTGGTACCTAATTTCATTGAAAGAGATAAGAGCCGTAATCTAAATGCTGGCAATAAGAAAATAGACTGTGGCGAATCAATAAGAATAGGCACAAAAAAAAGCAAACGCAACATTCCAATTATCCGGCGCCCATTTTCAAATTTTTATATACTTTGCAGCCCTTTTTTAAAACAGGATTTCATGCATTACTTCGAAGGTTCATCTATCACTCATATTTGTGTTCATAAAGTGGGCAACCAGTCGGAAAACGAATATCTAACCTTGTCCAAAAAGGAATTAGCTATTGATGTGGTAGTGCAAAATTTGTTGGCACATTATTTTTTAAAGCCTTTCAAATCGGAAGAATATTTTCAGTTCTTTCATGACAGCAACCTTTCCCTGAATGAGGTATGGACCTATGCATCTGCAATTTTTGAACATCCGGAACAAACCCTGGCTCAATCTAAACATCTTGCCCAACATTTATATAATCAAAGTACTCATCCGAATATAAAGGGAGGGGAATTCTATGTGGTGTATTTTAAAGACTGCCAGTTGCACGGAGAAGCTTGTGATGCCATAGGATTATTTAAATCTGAAAGGAAGGAAACCTTTTTGAAAATACTTCCAAAAGAAGATGAGTTTGAAATGGAAAGTGAAGAGGGAATCAATATTAATAAGTTGGACAAAGGCTGCATTATTTTTAATGCCGAAAAAGAAAGTGGTTTTATCGTTTCGGTGGTGGACAACACCAACAAATCTGCCGAAGCACGCTACTGGACGGACGAATTTTTGCATATACAACAAAGGCAGGATCAGTATTTCAACACTCAAAACAAAATGGCTTTGTACAAAACCTATGTGGTGAAACAATTGCCAGAAGAATATAATGTTACCAAAGCCGACCAAGCAGATCTACTCAACCGAACCCTACAGTTTTTCAAGGAGAATCAGCATTTCGATCAGGATTCGTTCAACACCGAAGTGCTACATCATAAGGAACTAATAAATGGATTTGAAAAATACAAGAAACAATACGAAGGTGAAAGCAAGCTCATATTAGAAGACAATTTTCCTATTTCTCCGGCTGCTGTCAAAAAACAGAACCGTATTTTTAAGAGCATCATTAAACTGGACAAAAACTTTCACATTTATATTCATGGCGATCGAAACCGCATAGAACATGGCGAAGATGAAAAAGGCAGGTACTATAAATTATATTTCAACACAGAAAGCTAACGTTGATATTTTTTCAGGTCTAAGCCTATATTAAGGCGAAAAATGATATACAGAGGTAATAGGATAATGATCGGAGGTATTTCCTGTTGTATAATTTGATACCGCATTTGATACATCGGTTCTGATTTTTGAAGAATTACTCTTATACCATTTAGTCATGCTACTGCTTATGATCTGCTGATCAATTACAGAATTGGCATAGCCCAGAGTGGATTGATTACCTGCTACATTCAAGGGCTGGGTGATGGCATGATATCTCGAAAAATCGACTAAAAAATTCTGATACGGTGAGGGTTTCCCCATGGTGATGCTCTTATCAAAATTGTCATTAAAGTCTCCCAATAGAAGAAAATTTTTTCCGGTAAAATCTTTATCCAAGCTATCTTTCAACTCTTTGGAACCGCTAAACCTGCGATTGTAACTGTCTATATCTGCATTGGCTTTAGCATGAATCAGCACAACACTCATTGTCTTCTTTGTACCATTCACAGCCAGCTCTGCGGTGAGCAAATAGGGATATCGGGTACCAAAATTGTAAAAAGCCTGTGAACTTACGCCCATATATGGACGAACAGATACTTTTCGGAAAATATTCCGGTTGTACACATACGCCAGTTTCTGGCTTCCGGATGTATAGTAGGAAATGTGGTACCGAAATTCATCTCCCAAACTGGTTCTGATCATGCGGCCAAAACGGGCAGTATCCACTATTTCGCAAAGGCCATACAAATCTGCGTTCAGATACTTTAATATTTTGCCTGCATTGTTTTCCTGATCGGTCAGATTGCCCTTAAACATTGCGCCATCTCCGAACCACTCAATGTTCCAGTTGGCAATTATGATATCCTTATTGTAATCCTTTAGTGTGCCTGTATCCTCCCCATTGGGTGGATTAGAATGCTGTTTGGTTTTGTCTTTTTTACAAGACAAAAAAATAGCCACAAAAAACACAAAAAGGAAAAGTGGTTTCATACGCTGAAAATATGCATCGAATATAAATACTTTTTTTTCATTATTTCTATAGCCTACTACCAAAAAGCAGGCTACCTATGCGTACCATATTGCTGCCCTCCTCTATGGCCATTTGGTAATCTCCGCTCATTCCCATAGAAAGAATCTCTGCATGAATGTTTTCCGCCGAAATACTTTTCAGGAGCTCAAAGGAACTTTTCAATCTACTAAACTCCAATCTCACCAGCTGTGCATCCTCGCTAAAACTTGCCATCCCCATCAAACCCATCACTGCAATATTTTTATACTGGTTCAAATTGGGAATTAAGGATTGCAATTCTGCTTCGTCCAATCCAAATTTGGTTTCCTCTGTGGCAATATGCATCTGAAGCAACACCCTGATCACCCGATTATTTTTCAAAGCCTGCTTATTTATTTCTTTCAATAGTTTTTCACTATCTACTCCCTGAATTAGATAAACATACGGCGCAATATACTTCACCTTGTTGCTTTGCAGGTGTCCAATAAAATGCCATCGGATGTCCCCGGGCAATGCCAATTCTTTCTCCACCAACTCCTGCACATAGTTCTCGCCAAAATCCCTTTGCCCTAAATCATACAAGGCTTTTATGTCAGAGACTGGCTTTATTTTAGACACGGCAACCAAGGCAACCTGGTGAGAATTTAGAAAATCAGAAATCTCATTGTAATTATCAATATTAACAGACATCTTGCAAAAATAACTTCTTAGGCTCAATGGTTTTCCAATGGCAAGGCAGATATTTTTCTATAGCAGGCAGGATGCATCTTCCTCTTGCAGCCCAACTCATTTCTCATATACTATTGAAAGGCCCCATTCTTTCATGTTTATTTTTTTTGAATTAAAACCTTTTATATTTGAAATTCGTTTTAAAATAAAAAGATAATGAAGCAAATTATTCCAGCTCTTTTTATTTGTCTGTTTGCATTGGGTTCCTGTTCGGCTCAGGAAGACCCAAAAAAAGATGTAGTAAAATTTACCAGACCGGATAAAAGCAAAATAATGATACACGATAAAAAAGATACCGCCACTTTTGCCAATGGTTGTTTTTGGTGCACTGAAGCCATTTTTCAGGAGGTGAAAGGCGTAGAAAAAGTAACGAGCGGATATACGGATGGGCGTACAGAAAACCCAACATATGAGGAAGTTTGTTCAGGAAGTACGGGTTATGCAGAGGCACTTCAAATTGTGTTCGATCCTGCTGTTATATCTTTTGATGAATTGTTGGAAGTGTTTTGGAAAACACATGACCCCACCACCCTCAACCGACAGGGCAATGATGTGGGCACCCAATACCGAAGCGGCATTTATTACCACAATGAGGCACAGCGGGAGAAGGCCGATTTTTATAAAACAGCCTTGGATTCAAGTGGAGCATTTGACCATCCTATTGTAACAGAAATAAAACCTTACAGAAATTTTTATGCTGCCGAAGGGTATCATCAAAGCTATTTTAGCAACAACGAAAACAAGAACCCCTATTGTAAAATTGTCATCAGACCTAAAGTGGACAAATTCAGATTGGCTTTCAAGGACAAACTTAAATAGCAATACTGAGTTTTTTGCTGAAAAATTGTCCGCACGTTTCCTAATGTTTTGCCCAGAACAGCCAGCTATTTTTTGTCGAAAAAATTTGATAAACGAAAACGGACTGGTGAAAATAAACATCTACAGTCACAGAAATTATTGATGTCGTAAAGCCCCGGCAGCGTGGATAGTAAGCGTATGCTGCTATCAAAACAATAGAAATTTTTATGGTCGCTTAGACGGACTGTATGATGACTGCAAGGTGGAATCTACAATAGAAGAAATTTTTAAAGTCGTTTAGACGCTAACGGTTTGGGGGGTTGCGATGGCCGGGTTTTCAGCACAAATGTTCATTCGGAGAACTGAACTTTCGGCTACCACAAAACTGTCTGCGAAGAACGAAACCCAGCCTATTGCAAATGTGCTGTTATATGCCGGTTTTTTTCATTTCTGTCAATTAGTCGTTGGTCAATTTTCTTTATTAGTTCAAATACGTAGTCGAAGTAGTTAGCCGAATTTTCTTTTGCAAAATTCTCAATATGTATTGCTTGAATGAATGGAATTACTTTTTGATTTACTGTCACAGGTTTTATATCTGTCGGATTTGAGAAACTGCCTTGAAACATTGTCGTTTCGTCTGGTATTCCATTTAAAATTTTAGATGAGTCCGCGTGAGAAAAACCATTTCTCATTAATTCTCGAATTGTTTCAAAAAGAAATATTTTTTCATCCTCTGTTATTAGGTCAAGCTTCCTGCATTTTTCAATTGAGTTTCCTAATGAAATTGAGCTATATTTTTTATTCGGTTCTTCAAAAGTAGTTCCCCAGTCTTCAACAGGTTTGGGCCCAATTCCAGCATCGTCATAAATTAATGATAATTTCAAAAGTCTTTCAAGTAAATTATTTGTCAAAGTGATTGAAGCTCTATGAAATTCAAGAATTAGGCATTTGTTGATTTCAAATACAGTTCCGCCTAATTCACTAAATACGTAAAATTGAAAATCAAAACATTTTGAACGGCTTTGAAAATTCTTATTTAAATTGTCGATGAATGTTTTTTCAAAAAGTTCCTTTTCCATATTTTAATTACTGTCTACGTATCGGGTTTAAACTAGCATATAACGGACCGCGTATTGGCGATGAGCGGGAAATTTGAAATCCGTCCGCCGGAACTGCTGTCTGGCTTTTTGCTAAAGATAAATAATATGAACTACAGCTGGGCTTTATTAGTCAAGCCCCGAACCGCAGTACAGCAGAATTACCGCTGCTGATTGCCCCAATGTCCAGCCCCACTATTGACAAACCAATGTAGTGCGAATGTGCCGCATGGGATTATGGTTTGGAATATTCAATCCGTGATTCTATTTCATGAACTCCGGCGATTTTCCATTTGCCATTTTCTTTTAAATAAATGTCTGCCCAATTATAATATTCTGTATCTCGTTTACCATTGTCGTCAGTTCCATTTAAAATATTAGTGTAGGTCAAAACAGCGGATTGATTAAAAAATTGTAAAACGAGATTTTTAAATTTTACTGTGTCAATAGTCCAAGTTCCATGTATGCGATTTGCAATATAGTCTGCTCGATTAAAAAATTCATTTTGCGCTCTAAAAGTAAAATCCTTAGAAAGTATACTCTCAAATAATAAGCTATCATGTTTTTGCATTGCAAGAGGAAAGTTCCTTTTTACTTTCATAATTTCAAGAGCTTCAAGACTATCTACAGTCAAATTGTTACTTACTAATGTAAAATCTTTAATATCCACAGTAGGAGTTGTATTAGCTTCTTTAATATTCATTTGAATATAATTAGGGACATTGGAATTGTTTTGCGTACAACCAAAAATGAGTCCAACCGAAAGCCACAACAAAAAATGATATACTTTCATAAGTTAATTTCTATTATAAAATAGCTTCAATGGCATTTTGCACAACGGTAAGGCTTGGCGATGTGGCGGAAATCTGTGTTCCGTCAGACCGGAACCGTTGCTAATTATATAACCCAAAGTTTATTCTTTATTCTATTGCCTGGCGTTATCCGTCTGCTGGGGCTGAAGCCGAACAGCGAACAATAAGCTGGGCATATAGTCGTCAAGCCGCCATATAGCCAAACCGCCCTGTTGTGCGTTCGGCATATTTGTCAAATCGCCAATTTCTTTCTATTTAGTTCTACATTAAAATTCACTTTTGCTCCCAATGCTTCAAATACTTTCAAGATTGTCGTAAATCTTGCGTCAGTCGTACTATTCTCTATCTTAGAAATCTGTGCTTTTTTCACACCGACAAGCTCGCCTAATTCTTCTTGCGTCAAGTTGCGTTCTTGTCGAGCCTGTTTGATAGCTTGTCCCAAAAGGTCAAGGCGAAGTTCGCTTTCAAATTCGTCACGCTTTTTTGTTCCTTTTTGTCCGATGTATTTATCTGTTAAATCTTCTAAACTATAGGTCTTCATTTCTTATTGTTTTTGTCGTTAAAGTATTTTTTTCTTAATTTTTCAGCTCGGTCTATTTCGCTTTTTGGAATTTTATCCGTTTTCTTAATCAGTCCGTGAGTTGAAATTACAACGGTGTCGGTTTTGTCGGTCTTATCCCAAAATGCAAAAAGTCGGTAATAGGACTTGTTGAATTTTGTTCTAAATTCCCAAATTTCTTCTTGCAGTTTTTTGAAAAGTTCTTTGTCGTTCGTACTCCGTGCTTTCCAAATGTTATAAACTATTTTATCTCTTGCTTTTTCTTCAAGTCCGTCTAAAAAGCCCTTTACTTCCTCTAAAAACTGAACCCGAAATTTGTATTCGTCCATTCAATTGCTAATTTCAGTCAAAGATAAATGTTTCTTATTTAGGAAACAAGTGATTTGCCTTAAAAGTCAAAATTGTCGTGTAATTATTGTCTACCGACGCCGTGGTAGATGGTCTGAAATGCTGACGCGCAAGGGTTCGGGACTTGGCGATGCCGGGCATTACGAAGCACAAAACTGTCGGCAAGCATGAATGTAAAATAGAAGCTCAACACTTCAATTATCCACTGCCTGCCCGCTATCGCTAAGCCCATGTTGAACTAAACCTACGGTAGCCTTCCGCAACTATCCGTAAATTTAGCGTTCACTAAAATTCAATTTATTATGGTAACGAACTGCGAAGCACTCACGAATACAAACAAAAAAAATAAACACATCATGAGTAAAAAAAAATCGCCGGAAGAACTGAGGTATAATAAATATCTCAATCGTGCCTTAGTCTGCCCTGAGTGCAACCGAAGGGTGAAGTTAATGGATTTGCAGAACTGCTGCAACGTTTTGAGCGCAACATTGTATAATACCGACCATCCTGACCACCTGTTCCGATCATCGTGACCACCTGTTCCTACGATGTTGACCACCCCTTTATTTGACATGAGTGTGAGATCATTCCTGCGATGTTGACCACCCTGATAAGA
>Ga0209582_1000084_pt1 | contig 101564 bp, 96 predicted proteins | sample KloWWTmetKNB5Kit_FD_187176 | JGI IMG/M metagenome (GOLD analysis project Ga0209582, IMG submission 187176) | Active sludge microbial communities from Klosterneuburg, Austria, studying microevolution and ecology of nitrifiers - Klosterneuburg... | ecosystem: Engineered > WWTP > Aerobic digester...
CCAGGACCTGGTGAACGTGCCCTTGCGCTTGGATGTGGACGGACGCCAACGCGCGGTGGCCACCTTCAGCGTGGGCGGCGGTGCTGTGGTGGATACCACCTTGCGCTTTCTCGGCGATGGACCCGGCAAGCACTGGGGCGTAGTGAGCGTGAATGACCAACCCGTCGTGTTCGATGACCGACTCTACATCGCGTACCAAGTCACCGACCGGCTCCGCGTGCTGCTTGTGAGTGGTGGCGATGCAACAGGCGACCACGCCGTCACCAGTGTCTTTGCTGGCGATAGCACCCACACCTTCACTTCCCAGACCTACCGCGCACTGGACCTTGCGGGCCTAGCCGAACAGGACCTCGTGGTGCTGAACGCCTTGCCCGATGTGCCCGGCGGCCTGCTGAATGCGCTTACCGAATTCATTGCAGGTGGTGGCAGCGTCGCCGTATTCCCGCCTGCCCAAGGCGATGCCAGCCGATACGCCGAACTCTTCGGAGCGCTGGGTGCGGCGGCCCCCACCAAGTTGGATACCGGCGCCGTGCGCGTGGACCGCATCGATCTGGAAGAGCCCTTTTACCGCGCCATTTTTCAGACCATGCCGCGCAACGTGGAACTGCCCGTGGCACGCGAACGGTGGAACATCCGTCCGGCACCCGGCAGCGATGTGCTGTTGCGTTTGCAGGATGGTAGCCCCTACCTCGCCCGCACCATGCGTGGCAAAGGCAGCGTGTACCTCTGTGCTTCGCCGTTGGCCGAAAGCGCTGGCAACCTCACCCGTCATTCACTCTTTGCCACTTCGCTGCTGCGCATGGCGGAACTGAGCAGCCCCATGGGTGCGCTCTATCACACCATTGGCGACGAAGCCAGCATACCGTTAGAGACCGCCACACCCACCGATGAGCCGCCGCATTTGAAAGGTCCGGAAGGCTTGGATCTAGTGCCCGAAGTGCGCCGCACCGCGAGCCGCACCGAGTTGCTTCTGCACGATCAGGACCTTCCCGATGGACCGTACTTCATCACGAGCGGCACCGACACCTTGAGCGCTGTTGCACTGAACCTCGCCCGCCGCGAGAGCGACCTGCAAGCCTTCACCGGCGATGAGTTGCGCGCCCTGCTTACCGAGCGCGGGCTTGATACCTTCTCGGTGCTCGAAGTCGGCTCCGAGGATCTTTCGTTACGTTTGAATGAACTCGACCAGGGTCGCAAACTGTGGAAGTGGTTCATCCTCTTCGCCCTGCTCTTCCTGGCCGCAGAAGTGTTCCTGATCCGCTACGTCCGATGAACGAGATCGTGCTTCGCAAGGTGAAGGTGGTGGACCCCGGAGGTCCGCACCACGACAGCATCGTGGACATCCTGATCCGCGATGGCGTGATCTTGAAGATCGGGGAACGTGTTGCCAAAAGCACTTCGACTTCGTCCAGTGAGGTACATGAAGTCAAGCTGGATGGTGCGCATGCCAGCCCCGGTTGGGTGGATCTGCGCGCCCACTTCCGCGACCCCGGCGAAGAGTGGAAGGCCGGTGTCACCAACGGCCTCGATGCCGCTGCTGCAGGTGGCTTCACCGCCGTGGCCGTGCTGCCCAGCACCACGCCCGTTACAGACGACCGCGCGGGTATCCACTACCTGCTGCGCCAAGCGCAAGAGCATCCTGTGCAACTGCTGCCGCTGGGCGCCATCACCCAAGGTCTTAAGGGCGAACAGCTCGCCGAATTGCACGACCAGCAACAAGCCGGAGCCGTGGGCTTCAGCGATGACCAACACACCATCCGCAACGCGCGGCTGATGCTCCTCGCCCTGCAATACAGCGCCGGGCTGGGCGGCCAAATGCCCGTGATGGTCTTCCCGAACGACCCCGACCTTGCGCGCGGTGGGCAGATGCACGAAGGGGCCATGAGCACCCGCTTGGGCATGAAGGGCCTTCCCCCCTTGGCGGAGATCATCCAACTGCAACGCGACCTTGCGATCCACGCATACACCGGAGGCCATTTGCACGTGGCCACCCTCAGCACCGCCGAAAGCGTGGAGCTGGTGCGCCAAGCGAAGGCCCGCAAACAACACATCACCGCCAGCGTGACCGCCCACAACCTGCTGCTGGACGACGGCTGCTTGCGCGGCTTCGAGACCTGCTACAAAGTGCTACCACCGCTGCGCGACCTGGAACACATCGAAGCCCTGCGCGAAGGAGTAAAGGATGGCACCATCGATGCGATCGTGAGCGACCACCGTCCCGAGGACCGCGAACACAAGGTGCTGGAATACGGCCCCGCCGCTTTCGGCATCATCGGGTTAGAGACCGCCTTCGGTGTGGCCAACACCGCGCTGAAAGGCCGTACCACCTTGCGCCGCACCATCGAACGCCTCACCCACGGCCCACGCGCCGTGCTGGGCCTGCCCCGCGTACACATCGCCGAGGGCAACGCCGCCAATATCACCCTCTTCGACCCCGAAGTGGACTGGACCTGCACCGAAGCCGACCTCGTGAGCAAGAGCCACAACACACCGTTCTTAGGCCAGCGGCTTACTGGCCGGGCGCTGGGCGTTGTGGTTGGGGAGGTGGTGAGGATGGTGCCGGCAATGAAGGGCGTTGAGGCATAGGCTAACCCTGAAGCGGTCGATATCTCCGTCGAATAATCCGATAAAGGTTCGTTGGCGAACCACTTAGTGATGCTTGCAAAGCAGGTGGCACGTACTCCGTTACAACTTTGGCCGCGTCGCTTCAGGAGTAGCTATGTATCGCAAGACGATCAACTCGGACCTACTATTGGTCCACCGCTCGCCACAGTTGTGAAAGCCAGAGATCACTTGCTCAAAAGGACTTTCTGCGTGTAATTACAAGTTGGGCCACGAAGCGATAGCATGTAAATACCGACCGCTTCCGCTGCGAGCGATATGCGTGCTTCCCGCTGACCAGTACTTATGCTGAGCCCATGACTTATTCGCCCATCCAAAGAGCGAAGTTCGATCTGGTCGAACATGTTGGTCGCCCCCCATTTCAATTGTGCTGTTCTATTTGCAATGGAAATTTCTACTTGATCGCATGGGTCGTGGGATGGTAGCTCCTCTAGTTGGACAGTCCGGCAATCATGACCATACTCTATCGAGTTGTCCAAACTCCAACTACCTGAAAGGCCGACGTACAAGTAATCTTCAACATAACCACAGAGAGGTCCTAACTGGTCCGGTTCATTCACGACCGCTACGTATTCGTCTGTGGGTGTACCTGTCTTTGCGACATACAATCCTCCATCCGGGCCTAATTTCAAAGTAACGTAGCCACCACTACCAGGGTAGGAATGGATCGAGGTCATGGATGCTTGAACGGCCACTTGGTCCTCACCATCCAGATCGAACTGCAACAATCGCCCGTGTATGAAATCGGTTCCTTGGTCCCTTGCACCTACATACAGTTTCGACCCGTCATTAGAGAAGGAAACGCCATAGCTACTGCCATCAATATCAAGTTCCATTGGCGCGGAAACCACGCCGGTTGTTGGGTCGAAGTCAACAACACAGGTTATAGCATTGTACATGGTTGTAAACGCAAGGTGTGTCCCTCTTGAATTGGCGCGCATAGAACCAACTGCGTCAAAATGAGAACTGTTCGGCGTTCCCGCTTGAGGTGTGGATACAAAGGGTCCAACTGGATAAAAGGTCGGCACAGCGGCTATTCCAAGTTCAGTGACCGAATAGACAAAGAACCGGTTCGAATTGAACTCGTGTCCTATCAACCAAAAGTCCACCTGATTGGAATTGCGCACAGCTGTTATGAATTCACAATGCGTTGCCTGCGGAAGAATGTGGTACTTCGACTCAACACCACCAGCCCCCCCATCCAAGGCCATGTCCACAATCGCATAGTGCAACTTGTAGGCTATTTGATGGGCCGGCATCCATTCAATTCCACCCTGTAGCTCAGGCATTACAACGAAGTACTTGGTAAGAGTTCCAGGCCATGGAACAATGACAATTTGAGCAAGTGAATTTGTTATACCCACACTACCGTTCGACATCAATTGACGTTCGCGGTTGTAGATATTCCATCCGTTCGCATAGAAGAGCAGCTCACCTGTCGAAGGATCAGAGATCGAAGTTGCGCCCTCAAAGGTCACATGATCAGGCAGTCCATCTTGCACAACCTGCGGAGAACATTGGTTGAAGTCCAGTCCGGCACCTTCCACTCCGAAATACCAGTTGCTATCCTGCATCTGAGCTATCGAAACGCGCGTCCAGATCAACAGGAAAGCGGTGAGCACAAAACGTGTCGATTTCATAGTAGACCAAATATACATAGTGAGTCCAGCCCGATTATGTGCGATCTCATCGCAACCTGATGCGTTCTCCTTGCTCACCAGGAATTAGACCAGCGCATGGTCTTCCGTCTTCGGAGACACTGCGCATTCTGCCTTACCCCTTACGTCCATGAAGATCACCCTCGACATCCCCGACTATTCGCCTGACCGTGGCTTGCAATACACCTGGGTAGATGGTTTCACCATCCACGTTTCGGTTGCGGATGGCGAAGTGCTGATCGAAGCGAACGAGGCGGAGGCCGAACTGTGGTTCAATGTTCTTGAAGGATGAGTGTGCTACTCTTCAATCACCTCACCAACCATTTCCAAAAGTGTCCCGAGTAGGATCTTCTCGACAGTCGAGGTCGGAATCGCATGCTTCTGGATCCTTTGTTCCAAATGCTCAATTGCCCGAAGTTCTCCGCTTCATGAAGACATCAAAGAGGCCTTGCCCCCATGCTGCAGCGGATCGCCGATCCATGGCCACATTGACGCACCACCGTTCAGCGTTCCTCCCAAACTGATCCCGGTCGTAGCCGTTGCTGAAAGAACCACCTATCCTGGTTCCGCTCCAGTTAGTGTAGTAACCACTAAGTTGGTGAACTAAAGATCTGCCGTCATTTCTTCTTCATGCAAGCGTCTTCGCCCCGGCTCGACGGGGGCGGAATACGCACGGCGTAGCAGGCGCTACGACGAAGTGTTCCAACGCGGCAGGAAGAAGAAAAGGCGGTGGAGATAGTTTATGAACTTAGTGGTTACTACACGAGGCCGGGTCGTGACCGCTTGTAGGAGCGAGGGAGTCACTGCAATGCCACTTGGATCATTGAAGCTCGGTGCGACGTTGAAGTCATGGCTGTTCCAAAGGAAGCCCCGCCCCCTGGACTCAACGGGTTGTGTTTGATAGCGTACACGAGAGCGTGGTCCAGCAGTTTTGGCCGATGCTGTCCACAGGGCAACTGTCCGGGTAGACCCGGTCTGACAGCGGCTGTCCATTATTGTCCCAGCGTTGCCAAATACCCACTTTGCCTCCGTTGCAGAATTGGCCTTGGCTTTCCTTTTTCCCGTTTGGTTGGAAAAAGGTGAAGTCTCCTTGTGCGATCTGTAAGCCTTGGTCCTTGAACGTACCGGTCATCAATAGGCCGCCGTCCGGGCCATATACGCGAGCGAACCAGCCGTCCGGGGTTTTGCGCGCGGTGCGCAACAGGGTCATGTCGGCCACATAGGCATTCGCATGATACGCTACCACCATGTCGTAGTGGACCTTTCCCACGGTCAGGCTGGTCTCGCCGCGTGCGCGCATCACGGCGAGCTTGTTCACATCGTCACGCTGGCCCAAGGCCGGTAAGGCGGTAAGCACGACCACCAGCATACACGCCGGTGTCGAAGGTTTCAAGAGCGACAGGTTGTTCATTTGGAGACCAGTGTTCTGTACAGCGATTCACTGCAACTGGCTCCATTGCAGAACCAATGCACCTCGCCATACCGATGGGTCACTTTCCGATATTCCCGTAAATGGCCTTTCTCCGTAATGCGCACGATCCAGGCCACGTATGCAGGCCGGATCTCCACCTCTTCGGTGCGATCGTCCCGTCGGGGCTCCATGGGTGGATCGACCACCGCAATTCCCGATGGCGAGGGAGGTGCAGATCCACCCGACTTGATCCCCGGTCTTGAACGCGACAGCGGCCCTCTTTCAAACGTGGAACCTGATGCAGCGACGGTCGTGCTCACCCCCGGGTGGGCCGACCCTTCGGAAGTTCCATCCGTTTCGGTCACCGCCCCAAGACCGGTCTTTTGTAGATCGGACGGACCACGGCGCTTTGCCTTTTCCCGTTCCAGCGCATAGTACGTACTGTAGTCGAAATCGCCCTTGACCGGGTCGAAGATCACCGTACCTACGGCCTTCGCATATCCCACCACGGGTCCTTTGGGTTTGGGTTCCAACGTCACGAGAAATGGAAAACGGAAGGATGCAGTTACCCTTGTATCCTCTGGTATGTGGGTATCAAAGAATAGGGACTTGCTCAAGCAACCTTCGCGAATGAAGTGTAGCACGTAGTCCTGTTGCAGGTCCAGATTCAGCGTAAAATGAGCGATGTGGTCCTGTAGCACCTGGACCTGTTTCCCATTGCGCTCCACGATAACACGCGCCCCTTCCATGGACATGCCCTTGACGCGGAACTTCCCGTCCACCTGCAATTCTTGCGACATGGTGGTTCCGAGAGTGATCGCGGCGATCAACGGTACCAAGGGGGCTAGCGGGGTTTTCATTGTCGTGGGATCGATGAGAGACACATACCACGTATCAAAGATGGGCGGCCATTCATCCGTTTCCTATACCCATTAATAGGGATTTTGATCAGTGGGAAAAGGCAGGAGTTCGATGACCTGGAGAGGCTTCGACTCGCTATCCTCACCCCCATAGAACACCCTCAACCACCTCGACCATGACCGTGGCTTGCAATACACCTGGGTGGATGGCTTTACCATCCAAGTTTCGGTTTCGGGTGGCGAAGTACAGATCGAAGCGAACGAGGCGGGCTTGATGTCGTTGGCGAACCACTTGGTGGTGCTCGCACAGAAGGGCACACCGCGTAGCGGTCACATCCACTTGGACGAACACAATGCGTTGGAGGGTGGGTCAACGGCACTTGTGATCGGGAAGTTGGCTGGGTAGGGGTTGGCCTAAAGCAAGATCTTGAGAAGGCGCGTACATTTGAAATGTGGAACGCACCGCCTCCTTTGAAGTGATCGTGACCGGTACCCGAGGTGGCAAGCCTTTGGGTCCGGCGGACTACGACATCAAGGAGTTGCGCGAGTTGCTTGGCGAAGTGGAAGTATTGCTCTTCCCGAATGATCGCAAGCAGCGCCCTGTGATCAGTTACGAAGTGCAGGAGGGCTCGGTGCGTAACATCTTCCGTACGGGCTTGCAAGCCGTGGCGCAGACGGGTGCGGTGCTGGGCCTTGTGAGCAGCGCTGGTAATGTGGATGTGCTTGAGCCGCGCACGGCGAAAGCCATTGAGGCACTGCAACGGTGGGCTGAACAGAGCGATCTGGCTTTCACGTTGCGCACCTCGTTGCCCGGTTCGGTCGAATTGCGGATCGACCGCACCACACATTATTTGCGCTCGGAGGCCACCAGTGTTGAGACGGAGGTGTATCTCTACGGTCGTGTGGTCGACGCCGGTGGCAAGGAGAAGCCGAACATCCATTTGCATGTGGACGGGCAAGGCATTTTCGTGATCGATGCCCAAGAGCAGTTCCTCGAAGGACTGAAGGTGAATATCCTGTATCACCGCATGGGGATCCGCGCGATCGGACGCCAGAACTTACAGACCGGCGAGATCGAGAAGGGTACGTTGAAACTCGTTGAGCTGATCGACTACGACGAGCAGTATGAAGAAGCTTATCTGGAACGCTTGCAAGCCAAGGCGTACACGTGGCTCAAGGACACGGACCCGGACCAATACTTGAACGATGTCAGGGGTGAATACGGGGCTTGAAGCGGTGCAAGGCGTGTTGCTGGATACCGGCTTCCTCATCCGCTTAATGAAAGTCGATGATCCGTTGAGCCCGAATGCCAAGGCATGGCTCCGCGAACTTCTGGATCGAAAAGTGCCACTGTACCTGAGCACCATTGTGATCGCGGAATGGTGCGTGAAAGGGAGTCTCGATCAGTTACCAGTGCGGAACATGCGCGTGTTACCGTTCAATGTGGAGCATGCGCTCCGTGCTGGACCATTCAGCGGTTCGCTGCTCGCCATGCGCGAGAAAGGCAGCACGGATGAGCGCGCCGTGGTGCTCAACGATGTGAAGTTGCTGGCCCAAGCTGAAGCGACCGTTAGCATCAGTCATATCCTAACGAAGGATGGTGGCTTTCGCTCACGCATCGCACAACTGACCGGGGCAGGCCACGTCGTCAGCACGCGTATTCTCGACCTTAACGTACCGATGGCCGAAATGCTAGGACGTTTGGACTTTCCGGTTGAATAAGGGCACTTTCCCTCGCGCTTCGCGATCTCGCGATGTGCACTCCTTCTGCACCCCATTCAATGCGCCACCTCCACCTTCAATGTGGTGCTGCTCTCCCCCACTTCAAGCACCAACACGTACGTACCATTCGGCAGGTCTTTTACGGGCAGCTCGAAGGTGGAGCGGTCTCCAGTTGGGTAGAGGTCGCGGCCGGCAATGCGGTTGCCGCGCAGATCGAAGAGCCGGGAGGTGACGCGCTCTCCAGTACAACCGCCGAGTACGATGCGGACCATGTCGTTGGCGGGGTTCGGATCCACCTCCACCTTACAAGGCAGTGCATGCCGGTGTTCCGAAAGGCCTACCAGTTGGTTCAGGTCATAGGTATCGACCCCGGCATTCAGGGGTTCGGCCAATACGGCTGCTGCTGCCAATACCGCTTTGGTGCTGCGCGTCAGGAAGGGGATGTCCAAGGTGGCGGGCACATCATTCGGCGTGTGGTAGTTAGGGTTGCGGAATTCACTAGCATCGGTAAGCATCAAGGCGGGTATGCCTGCATCCCAGAACCGGGCATGGTCGCTGCGGCGCAGGTCCGGCGCGATCTGGCCGTTGCCGGGCACCGAGAGCGGCACGCGGCGCAGGTCGGGTACGTAACTGTCCACCGCATTCACGAAGCTGGCATTCAAGGGGTCCGAAGCGGAGTTGCCCACCACGGTGAGGAAGTTTCCACGGTATCCATCCGCCTCGATATCGGCCACCGCAGCGGGGAACAGCAGTTCAAATCCAGCAGGCAGCGACTGGCTGTCGGGTTCTTCACTGTAATAGCCGATCATCTCCATGTTCAGCACACCGGCAATGGTCTCCCAGGCCGGGATACCGCTTTGCACGTACTGCCCGCTGCCGACCAGGCCTTGCTCCTCGAAGCTGAAGCCGATGTAGCGCAAGCTGTTCTTGAAATTGTATTGGGAAAGGATGCGTGCCACCTCCAAGGTCGCGACCACACCGCTGGCATTGTCATCGGCACCCATGGTGTTGCTCACCGCGTCGTAGTGCGCATCCACGATGTAGGTGTTGTCCTCATTCTCCAGACCCGTCTGTCGACCGATCACATTGGGCACCGTACCTCCGGCGTAGGTAACGCTCTGCTCGGTCATTTCAAGACCTGCATTGGTGAACGCGTTCTGGAGCGTATCGCCAATGGCATTGATACCCGCTAGGGCCGTGCTGTGGTGGCGGGGAATGGCGATGTTGGTGATCAGTTCGCTCATGCGCGCTTCGGTCACTTGGTCCACCATCGCTTGGATGTCGGGCGTGTTACCATCATCAGCGATCACGCGCACGGTGGCCTCGTAGATGTTGGGGATGGCATCGAAGCTCCAGGTGATGGTCTTGTCCGTTCCCGGTGCAATGGCCACGCCCACATCGCCGCTCACCTGCGACACATCCGCCAAGAAGGTCGCACCACCATCCAAGGAGGCTTCCAGACGCACATTGCTGGCATCACCCTCATTGTCGGTCAGATCGTAATGCACTAGGACGGTCCCGGCACCGGCATCCACCTCCGCCAAGGTGATAGTGACTACTGGCGCGGCATTCTGGCCGATGGCCAGCATGGCAGAGAGGAACAAGACAAGGCTATGGATGCTTCGCATGATGGATGGCTTGATCCACCAATGTAGCGTTCCTACGTGGCCGCTTGGTCGTAGCCGTTGCCGAAACAATCATGGATCGCAGGGTCCCGAAACGGATATCCGGCGAAGGTTTGGACCGCCGAAACCAACCCCTTGTGAAATGGGTGTACCAGCACCTGGCCAAGCCGGGCGTGGACGGCCCCTACTCCTTCACGATGGTCGCGTAGCGCAAGGAGCGGCCATTGTTCACGCGCACAACGTAGGTGCCCGGTGCCAGATGCGCTGTTGCAATGCCCACCGTGCCGTTGGTGGCCATGGAGCCGCTGCCCACCTGCCTGCCTTGCGTATCGAACAAGCCATAGGTGCTGCCCGCCGTAACGTTGGTGAGTTGGACACGATCGCTGCACGGGTTCGGATAGGTATGCAAGGCATCTGTAACAGGTTCAGCCATGCCCACGGTCGCCTCACCGAACACGAGGATCCGGTCGCCATCATCCATCACGATCGGGTACAAGGGCTGGGTGTTCCACAGGAACATATCATCCTGCGTACTCACCATTTTCACCACGTTGGTAAAGGTGCCCAGTGGGGTGATGGCCGTGCCGTGCCCGGTGTAGCTCCACAGGATCGTGGACGGACCGGAATTGTCGGTGTACGTATCTGTGAAGGACTGCCCATACGCCATGGGGAATTCCATGATCTTGGAATAGTCCGAGTAGTTGTTCGTTGCGCTCGGTACGTTCATCGCGACCACGTTCACTTCGGTGCTGGTGATGGAGATGTACGCATAGTCCGTACCCACGCCGGTCACTGTCTGTGCCCAGGTCCAGTTCGCTGCCGGATAGGTGGCCGCGTATGGTGTGCCGGTTGCCGTACCGAAGGTGAGCGAACCCACCGGCAACAGGGACACCGAGCTCAGATCCCAGGTCTGGTCCACCCCATTACTGATGGAGGTGACGGTTCCCATGCCGGTGAGCAGGTGCATTTGCGTGACCAGACCGTTGGGTTCTATGGAATTGTATTGGATGGTGGTCTGGCCCTGTGCTGCGAGCAGGAACAGTGCGGCCAATGGAGTAGTTCGTATGCGCATGGGAGAGTGTTCTGTTGTGAATGAAGGTCCGTATCACCGACCAAACTACACTTTCCGGATGTATGCTGTACCCTCCCCTGTTGACGCAGCTCCCGAGACGGAGTACCTACCACGGCCATAATGGTCCCGACTCTTTCGAGGTGGCAGCTTCTCTGAGGATTGAAGGCCCTGTGGGAGTCCAGACTCAGTCATGTATCGAACGCCAGTTGAGCAATGGTCTCTGGTTGTGTGGCCGCTCTGTATGGAAGCCGATGGCCGCTACGATCTTTTACTTTTCTTTGATCAAGGAACAAAAGCACCGTTCGAACGCTACGTCATGATCAACTCAAGAACCGTCGCCGTCTGTTTGCTAGCGATGACGCACCACCTCGCATCGGCCCAAACGACGCTCACCATCGCCGACGGATCGGCGGCATCGTGCTTGGGCATACTGCACGACTCTGGCAGCACGGGCGGGAACGGCTATTCCAACAACGAGGACTTCACCTTCACGCTCTGTCCGGACCAACCCGATGTCAACCTCATGTTGACTTTTCAATCCTTCGATCTGGACCAATCGGGTGATGCAGGAACGTGGGACAACTTGGGCATCTTCGACGGGGACGATATCGACGCACCCTCGCTCGGTACGTACACGGGCACGCAGTTGCAGAACCTGACGGTGAGCGCCACCGTGTTCAATACGACCGGCTGCCTCACCTTTCGTTTCCGGTCCAACGACATTGGTACGGGGGTGTTCGCAGCAAGCTTCGCATGCGTTATCCCCTGCTATCCACCGACCGCAGTGGCCTTCATGTCCCCCTTCTCACCAGCACGGATCTGTGCCGGCGAGGAGCTGCAATTCGACGGCAGTGCATCCTTCGCCTCCCCCGGGAATTCCATCGATGCCTACCACTGGCGCTTCGGGCCCGTTGATGCGGCGAGCGGCCCGATCGTGAGCCACGTGTTCGACTCCCCGGGGTACTACCCGGTAACGCTCACCGTGATCGATGACAATGCGTGTGAGAGCATGAACTCTGTGGAATTGGTGGTATACGTGAGCACGCCTCCGATCCTCAGCTTGTCGGCATCGGATACGGTCGCTTGCGTGGGTAGCCCGATCGAGTTGAATGCTACGCTGGAACCCGTACCCTGGGCCGCGAACAATGTCAATTACGGACCGGGCATCTTTCTCCCGGATGATGTTGGGGTACCCTTGACATCGGACGTTACGCTGACCGGTTTCGCCCCGGGAGCGACGGTGACTTCGACGAACGACCTCACATCGCTTTGCGTGGACATGGAACACAGTTTCATGGGCGACCTCGTGCTGCAAGTGATCTGCCCCAACGGGAGCGAACTGGTCCTGTACCAGCAAGGGGGTGGCAACACGTACGTTGGCGCGGCGAACGATCAGGACACCTCGGCCGAACCGGTGCCGGGGGAATGCTGGCACTATTGCTGGAGCCCAACGGCCACCAACGGTACGTGGACGGATAATTCCACGATCGGGAGCAACAACACGCAACTTGCAGGAACCCCTCCGAATGCTGCATTGAACCCGGGCACGTACGAGGCGGAAGGGTCGTGGAGCAACCTGATCGGTTGTCCCTTGAACGGCATCTGGCAATTCCGCGCCACGGACCTGTGGGCGGTGGACAATGGCTTCCTGTGCGTGTGGGAAATCCATTTCGACCCTGCACTTGCTGGCGATACCACGGCCTTCGTACCGAGTTACGGACCCGGTTGCGACTCCACCTTCTGGAGCGGACCGGACATCACCGCAGCAGACCCTTGGTGCAATACTGTGGTAGCAACTCCTACTACACCCGGCCAAGAGGAATACACCTACACTGCGATCGATGATTTCGGATGTACGTTCCAATCGTCCATTACCCTCAACGTTCTGGAGGCCACTGACCCGTATTGCCTGACCCTCGGCACGGAAAGCGCAAGCATGGACGCGGTGAGCGTATTTCCGGTTCCGGTGCGCGATGTGCTGCACGTTCGCCACACGGAACCGATCGACGGCTACGAACTGATCGACCTGCGAGGCCGTCAAATCATGATGGGCAGCACCCCGACATCTGGATCACTTCTCCTCGATCTAGGAGGGCTCCCTGCTGGCCTGTATCTGCTGCGGTTGGAAACAGCATCTGGACCGGTTCCGGTGCGTGTGGTGAAGGAGTGAGTCTCTAGTGCACGCGTGCGACCGTGATCTTCTCGATCAAGTACATTCCGTTATCAATACGATCAGCCATGGATGTGAAGGACATGGAGGCCAAGATGCTGGCCAGCCTCGAAGAAAAGACCGGGAAACCGATCGCGCATTGGGTCACCGTCGCGAAGAAGTCCGGCCTTACGAAGCACATGCAGATCCTGAAGTACCTGAAGGACGAACATGGACTGCGATATGGTCACGCGAATACCGTCGCGTTCAAAGCCCTCGGCACCGATGCTGCATCTGCTGCTAGCGACACCGAACTCGTGGATGGCATGTTCAAAGGGAAGGAGCATTTCCGAAAACTCCATGACAAGCTCGCCAAGTCCATCAAGGCTTTCGGAAAGGATGTCGAACTCGCACCGAAGAAAAGTTACGTGAGCGTTCGGCGCGCGAAGCAGTTCGCCATTTTACAACCCAGCACCAAGAACCGTTTCGATCTGGGCATCAACCTAAAGGGGCAGCCCGGAACAGCGCGCCTGGAAGAAGGTGCCGCCTTCAACGGAATGGCCAGTCACCGTGTGGCGCTGACGAACGAGAAGGACGTGGACGCCGAATTACTTCGCTGGTTGAAGGAGGCGTACAAGGCGGCCGGGTGAGCTAGCAGCGCTGCAAACCCATCAGCTATCCAAGATCAACCGATACCCCACCCCGCGGATGTTGGCGATACGCACGCTGGGGTCGGCTTCCAACTTTTTGCGCAGTTTGGAGATGAAGACATCCAAGGTGCGGCCCACGTAGTCGCTGTCGTTGCCCCACACTTCCTTCAGCATCACTTCCCGTGCTACCGTTTCGTTGGCGCAGGCGTGCAGCAGGTGCAGCAGCTCGGCTTCCTTGCCGGTCAGTTCCACTTTGCGGTCGTTAATGGACAGTTCCATCTTGCCTTTGTCGAAGTGGAAGGCACCGATGGGGACCGCATCGCCATTGGTGGGGATCACCGGTGCGGCCTTTCTTCTGAAGAACAGGAATGCGAGCACTGCGAGCAGCAGGACGAGGCCGCTCCAAAGGATCCAGCCTCTACGCCCGGTCAGGCTGCTGGGCCCGGCGACCGGCAACCCGGCCAACTGCGCTTCTTGCTCTTCGGCCTGCGCCTCAGCATCCAACAGGTTGATGCGTAAGCTGTAACACCCAATAGGCAACGCACGCGACTGGCAAGGCATGATGTTGAGCGTATCGGCTGCGCTGCGTTCGTAGCTGTACACCACCTCACCTGTAATGCACTGCTCCACCTCTACCACGTAGTTCTGTGAGAGACCCGTCGCCGCCATCACGCTATCCACCGTTGCGGCCAGCACCTCGGGGACGAGACCGAATTCAGCAGCGAAGGGGATGCGGTAGGAATCGGCTTCGCGTTCGATGGGCAGCACCAACGAAGTGGGATCTCCTACCTTCAGCAGGACCGCATGCCCGACCATACGCATGCACACATTGACGTGCGGATCGAGGGCTTCGACCTGTTGGGCGTGCAAGGCAGGCAGCAGTGACAAGGCCCCGAATACGAGTGCGAGGGGCCGTGGATCCATACCGAACATGGCCCGAAGGTACCTCGCTAAGAAGTTGACCCACAATGATTAACGCTCGGTTTACACTATTTTACACTACGTAGCATAGTTCGGCGCACTACCACCCCACCTTTAGCGTACCAACGCAGCAACGCTATGAAACGCTCCATGAAGATCCCAGCACTTGCACTCGTTCTGATCACCGCGATCGTCTCCGTGGAATGCACCGTGATCGATCCGCCCAACCGGTCCTCGTATCGCCAAGGACCGGTCAGGATCTTCGACCCGCTCAGCCTTCCGCAAGATACAGCCACGCGCGCTCCCTTCTTGGATCCACAGGCCTTGTTCGCCGATGACATGTACGTGGTGCGTCCGTTGGTCGTGGATGCGGAGCACACTTCTGCTGCCAACGAAAACAACGCCGCATTCGTTGGTGGCGAGCAAGCGATGGTGAGCTATTTGAAGAAGAACGTACTGCAAAACATCGCACCGGGCATCGGCTGGTTGAAGCCGCCGGTGGTGCATTTCAGTGTGGATGCCCAGGGCGCGCCCGTTCGCGTGGAACTGGTGGCGACCAGCGGGAACGATGGCTTGGACGCGGCCTTGATCCAGATCTTCACGGAGATGCCACACTGGAAGCCTGCTACCGATGTGCTCGGCCGACCGGTGGAGGAGGCATTCGAATTCACCGTGGGAAAGGGCGGATGTTGAGCCGCAACCCAGAACAGGAACGAACAGAACATACAAGCACCATGGGAAAGAGCATGATCATCACGACGACCGCTCTAGCGGTATTGATATCGACCACCACCGGCTGTAAGGGTCAATTGGGTACCGAGCCGTTGGATGGGACGCAAGCGACCAGCGTGGCCGCCGTGCCTTTCGACCTCGGCATGAGCACGTACTTGAACGAAGCACCCACACCCATCGCCTACGATGTGGACTCCCGGTTCATGCTGACGGTAACCAAGGAAACATTGCACGCGGCAAAGACCATCTACGACATCGTTCCAGGTGATCCGAAGCAGGAGATCGTCTCCTATTCATCGGTGAGCATAAGGGTATTCGAGAACGAGAAACAGACCGACATGGTCGAGATCGGAATTAGCCCGGAACTGAGCCCCGCGCAACTGAAGTTGCTGCGAACCTTGGACTACTCGAGCAGTTTCCTGATCCGCGCGGAATTCACGGAGAAGAACGTAGCAACGGGTAAGACCAAGTGGAACTACTCCTCCCCGCACGTCACGATCGTGCCCGAGAAACAAGCGGTGAACAGCGGTGGTAAGGATGCCCTGATCGGACACGTGAAGAATGGGACATCGGGTTTCGCGTACATGGTGGATGCCAAAACCCTCCAACCAGGGAAGATCGAATTCACCGTGACCAAAGCTGGGGCGGTTTCGGATGTCCGCTTGTCCTTGAGCTCTGGCTATCCAGCGCTGGACCAACGGGTGATCGAACTGATACGCACCATACCGGGTAGCTGGGAACCCGCTACCAATGCTGTTGGTGAGAAGGTGGAACAGGAATTCGTGTTCTCCTTCGGCAAGGTGGGTTGCTGAGCTTGAATAGCAAGTCCATTCGAAGCTATGAGCGTAGCTAACTAACGGACCCTGTGCCCTACTGCTGCATCCCGCTCGCAGTGCAGTAATGGGCCGTTCCTGCGTCATCCACCAACACCATTGGCGAGGTCAGGTCGTTCAGTGGAGCACCGGTCCATATCAAGTCCCCGGTCAGCGCATTCCTGGCCTCCAGTACGGATGGTCGAGCAAAGCGATTGGCCAGCAGTACACCGTTCACCACAAGGAAGTGCTCCGCGACCTCCCCGACAGTGCCTGTGGACGGCAATTCATAAATGGTAGTGCCGGTAGCGGCATCCATGCAGTAGACCGGACCGCCGTTCGTGCTGTCGTACAAACGGTCGCCTGCCAGATATGGCTTGCCACCCCAACCGCCGGAGTACATGTTGCGTTGCCATACAATGTTGCCATTGGCCATGTCCAAGGCCAATAACTTGCTTACGGTGTGAACGAACACCATGCCAAGCCCAGCAGTTGGAGCGTCCTCCATGGAGACACCATTGCCCACCGTTTGCTCCCAGAGCAGCGTGCCGGTCGACGCATCGAGGGCATAATACTGTTGGTTGATGCAACCGAAGAAGACCTTGCCGTTCGCGACACAGGGCGAGGTGTTCACGTCATCGGGAGCGTCCCACCGCCACAGCAAGGTACCGTCGGTCTTGTTCAGCGCGAGCATCCCAGGGTTCGCGTTGTTACCACCACAATACAGCGTATTCCCAACGATGGTCGGTGCGGAGTATATGCCGCTACCACCGGAATCGTATACCCACAACTGCGCACCCGTTGTGGCATCGATGGCCCTGATACGTCCGTAGTTGGAGCTGCTGTACAGAATGCCGTTCTCCACGAACGGCGAGTAACTGTCCGAGAAGTTCGAGTTGCTCCAGATCTCGGAACCATCAATGGCGTTCAGACAGTAGAGCCCCTCATTCCAGTCCAAGAAGTACACTTTACTGTCGGATACCACTGGCGAAACATCGAGCCGCAAAAAGCCCGCATCGAAGCTCCAGATCACACTGCCATCCGCAGCATCCAGACAGTAGAACGTGTAATCGTCGAACCCTCCGGTGTAGATGCGCCCTTCGATGGATGCGGAGGATCCGCCGATCACGATAGGCGAGGAAAGCACCGTGAGCTGGTCGTTGAATTGGATGGTAGGCCCTTCGGCGAATGCGAAGTTGTCCAAGTCCCAAGCAATAAGCTCCGCTCCGGTCGCCAACTGCCCCGGTGTGTAGTCGAAGAAGGTCGCTGAGAAGTTGCCTTGCGCATCGAAGAAGACGGGTTCGGTGTAGAAGTCGTCGAAGCGGAGGTACATGTATCCGTTACTGACCGGCACCCCGGCCCCATTCACGGCTCGCCCTCGCACAGAGGCATGCGGTCCGCAGACCCCATCCAGGGAAAGGTTCACGGGATCCTGTGCAGTGATGGATGTTTGTATCGTACCCATCAGGTACTCCGCCCCATTGCCTCCCGGAGGCACCACATAGACCTTCATCAACGCATTGCAGGGCAACATGGTCGACACTTTACCTATGTCATTGGTACATCCGGTACCGGTCAGGTCGGAAGTGAAATTCGAGCCGCGAATGATCACCGGCATATCCCGCACCGGAGCGCCACCGCAGGAAATGGTGAGGTTGAAACTGTAGCTGCAATTGAAGTCATCGCAATTCCACAAGGTGAAATGCTCCACGTTACCGGTGTACTGCCCACCCTGCAAGGTGGCGCTTCCCTCTTCCCTCCATACACCATCCACTTCGTCGAAGTACCACAGTGGGATCGTTGCTGGTGCTTCGGACTGCAGCCCGGAAGGTACGGGGAAGGTCAGCGCTGCCGATGTTCCTGCGGCCAACTGCAAGCGTTCCCCGCTCCCATTTTGCAGTTCGATATGGCCCATGCTATAGGACCTCATCAATCCGAGTTCATCATTGCTATTGATGGCTTCCAACCCAGGGATCTCCATAATGGTGGAAGCGAGCGTGGGGTCCAAGTACCGTGCGTAGACCTTCACTTCGCCTTGGTAGCCACCTTCGATCCCGTTCGCAGGGATCACCACTTGCAAGCCATCGGCGGTTTGCACAGTGCCACCTGCCGAGGCTTGGAAAGATCCGACCAAAGCGCGTGGGGCAAGTGCCACCTGCACCCGGTATTCGCCGTTGCCATCCACATGGAAATTCCGACCCGCGAAGAAGTATCCATCTTTGTCCACACGAAGGAAGTTCCGGCCTTCGTTCGCAGGCACGCCGGTCATTCGGAAGATGCCATTGGCATCGCTGGTGGCGGTGCGGCCGTTCAGCCGTATGGAAGCACTTGGAAGGAAAGCGCCGTTCTGATCCAAAACCCTGCCGGTCACCGATATGGATATTCCGGACGTAGGCAGTGGTGCCATATCATCCGGGCCGGGATCGTCCTTTTTACAGGACGAGATCAATAGTGCAACCACCGAGATCCAAAGCAGCGTATGGGAGATCTTCATGTTCCTTCAACTTTTCCCCGAAATCAACAATACCAATGGGGTGTCCGTCCTGTATCGAGATGGCTATGCACATGTGAACGATCGACCTGTTCGGGTCAGCGCAATGTCCGCTTGAAGCTCGTGCAGGCTTGATTCCGAGATAGCCATGGCGAACGATGGGTATGGCTCCTGAAGGCATGGTTCCCAGGAGGCCACCACGCACCCAACGCCGCGACCTGTAGGCTTCTTGGACCATAGCAGGGTCTTCCGTCCCCGGATACCTTACGCCCTCTCACCCCTCCACCAGCACCACGTTGAAGCGGTAGATGTACATGCGCTCGGGCGCATCGGGATAAAGGCGGTTCACGCTGCTGCTGCGCTCGCACTTCCAAGGCGCGCTTTGGCGCCAATTCCAGAGCCAGTCGGCTTGGAACTCGATGGTGCCGCAGTCCTCTATGCGGTACATGGGGCGTAGCAGCAGGTTCTGGAACAGGATACGTTCAATGGTGGGCACCTGGTATTCGTAGGCTTCGTTCAAGGTGATGTACGCGAACTTGTCCGGTCGCACCACTTCGGCGGCGCGGCGCAGCGGGCAAAGCTGTTGGATGCGGTCCAGGGTGTTGGTCCACTCGGCCTGCACGGCCGCGTAGGAGAGCATGGTACGGGGTAAGGGATGGCGGAGCATGTCGGATATATCGTCAAGGTCAGGACGATAATATAGGCGATCGGATCCAACCTCCAAGTACTGGCCGCAGGGCATGGCCCTCCTCGCAACGGATCTAACCAACAATGAAGATCATGACAGGGCAGCCTATATTTCCGAGCGTTAACCAACTGCCTTCGATGACATTTCCCAAGATCCTGAGCGTCCTTGCGCTCGTGTATTGCAATACACTGATGGGCCAAGTCTATGACCCGACGATGGATCCGGGCCTTGTTCGTGGTGGTGTACCATGGGACGATTACTCTGTTGGCTTCGGACCGCGCAACCTGATACCGAACGGTAATTTCAACTACCTCTTGGATCCATGCGACGGGACCTACGGGGAAGGAGCCGGTTGGAGTACGTATTTATATCGTTGGCAGGGCACACAGTGGAACGCCAGTTCGCCTTCATCCATGATCGAGCCGGGCACCCCATGGCCGTATGATCTGCATTTCTACTGCGATTTCGACGACATCAATTTCTCCCATCCAGCTGCGCAACTGGACTTCCATGGCGGCTACCTGTCCGTGGAACTGATCCAGTGGCAACCGGGCAATGAGCGGCGCAACTACATTCTGGTCACGCTTGCCGAGTCCATGTCCGAAGGTGTGGAGTATGCATTTTCCATGGATGTGGCCATGGCCTACCGAGGCACGGCTACGAACCCCGTTGGGCCCCCTCCCACCACCATCCCTGCATTGAACCATATCGGCGCGGTCCTGCTGAACGAACTGCCCGACTCGTTGCAACTCAATCAAGTGCTTGAGGGCTTGGTTCCTTTCGTGGAAACACCTGTTGACGCACCTGTTGAGATCACCGATGTGCTCACCCTGCAAGACACCGTTATTGGGACCGGTCAACGCTACTTGGTGGTCGGGGTGTTCAGCCCCTTGGAGGACATCACGTTCAACCCGACGCCCAACACAACATGGTGGTACGTCAAGTACATGTTCGACAACTTCAAATTGTACCGGGCGCATTGTGGCGAGGCCAACGGTCTCTTCGCAGAGCCGATGGAGCCGGCTTGTCCGGGAGGCGTAGTGGAAGTAACCCCGATGTACGGCACGGAACCTTTTGAATGGACGGTGGATGGAATGGACGCAGGGACGAGCCCTTCCATTTCTGTTACCGTACCGACACAGGATACCACGGTGGTGCGCATGGTGAGTGGAACGGGGCTGTGCAAGGACACCACTTACAAATGGATCAGACCCCGCTACTTGGAGGTCGCCCCCATGGATACCGCCCTCTTCTGCGATGACCCGATGGTGCTGGACCCTGCGGTGAATTACGTAGATGTGATCACCACTTCGGTTGACCCCATCTGGACCCAAGTGGATGGCCCCTTCAGCCAGGAGGTGCCTAGTTGGAACATGTCCGTGGAGTTGCCCGGTCCGGGTACGTATGTGCTGCAAACCACGTACAACGGATGCACACAAAATGATACCGCCGTGGTGCAAGGATCGCCACTCTTGGTCAGCGATGATGGCCTACCCCTGCTTCTACCAGAAGTGCGCCCAGAGCATTGCGTGAACATGAACGATGGATCCATCATTGTGCATGATGCAGGCTTCGGTGTCGAGGCCAACTTCGACTGGTTCCAGCCGCCGATGCCATTGGCCACCGATTCCGTACTGGAACTTGGCGAAGGGGTCTATCAGGTGCGCGTATGGGACCAAGACCTTCGATGCGAGACATGGTCCTTTACCGTGGACCTGATGCTCGATAGTTGCGCCATGGTAGAAGGCACTGTCGTTGCCTCGGCCGATCAAGCGTGCACCACCCCCGACGATGATGACCCGCAGGTTTGGCAGACGGTGGTGGCCCTCCCTTCTGGCAACGTGGCCATCACGAATGCCGAAGGGCACTATGCACTCTTCGTTCCGCCCGGCACCAGTTCGTTGGTGCATGAACCGATCGATCCATGGACCGGTAACCGCTGCGGGAATGGCCAAACTGTTTCCTTGGCCATGGCTGGTGCAACCGGCATCGGTGACTTTGTGGATACGGTGCATGTTCCTGTGAGCGACCTGGCGATCACCTGGATGTACGGTGGCGGCTGGGTCATTGGTACCGAGACTGCGTTCGGCATTGGGATACGTAACCTCGGTGAACTACCTGCAGCGATGGTGTTGCGGGTGGTGTTACCCCTGCCTTTTATAGCCTCTCCATCCGATCCGGATCTCATCGGCATGCTAGGGGACACGACACTCTATGACTTGGGCGTACTACAGCCCGGTGCGCAACGTCTGAAAACGGTCTTCGTCCCGATCCCGGTGAACACCGATCTGATCGGTACCACCGCCACGGTGTATGCGCAGGTGCAGCCTGTGGTGGACGAGACCATGTTGGCGAACAACGAGCGCAGCATGGACTACGCCATCGTGGGAGCCTATGACCCCAACGATAAGCAGGTGTCGCCGCGCGGCCGCCCTGAGGATGACCTTACCCCTGTCGCCGAGCGCGAGTTCACGTACACCGTGCGCTTCCAGAACACAGGTAACTATCCCGCGACCCGTGTACACATCACCGATACGCTACATCCGCTGCTGGACGCGAGCAGCCTACGCTTGGTATACAGCAGCCACAATGTGGATGCTTTCGTTTATCAAGGGGTGCTACACTTGGACCACCAAGGCATCATGTTACCGGACAGCACCAGTGATCCGGAAGGCAGCCAAGGCATGGTCGTATTCGCACTGCGCGCCATCCCGGCCGCTGACTTGAATGATGCCATCACCAACACGGCCAACATCTACTTCGACCTCAACCCTCCGATCATCACCAATACCGTGCGCAACCTATACGGGGAACTATTCACCGGGCTGCACGAGGTTTCGAACGCTGGTACGCTCCACGTGCGCCCCACTTCAAGCGGAAACTATGCGTACAGCGTTAGCGATATGGAAGGTCGGTTCTCGGCATTGCACTTGATGGATGCACGCGGCCGCGTTGTGCGCGAATTGGCACCGATGGTTTCCGGAACCTTCAGCATGTACGACCTACCCGTCGGCTTGTATGTACTGGTCGCCAGAACGACCAAGCAACGCTTGACCACTCGGTTCGTACACCAGCCGTAGTGCATCAGGTGGTTGGACCGTAACGGGCCGCGACGCAACGGGAACGTGTGTGCGCATGGAAGGTGTAGTTGCACACGCTGGTGGTGGGTGTGAACTCGTGGAGCCAAGGGTTGAACGATGTGTGGCGAACAACGGCCCTATCCGATGGCGCGATCGAGAACCTAGCGGGGCGGTTCTTCTTGGACAAATTCTCAGTGTGGCAATTCATTGAGGACGGTGACCAACTGATCATGGTGAAATAGGATCTGCAGCACCATTCGATCCGTGCAGCGTATCCGCACATCGTGTCTCAGAAGCTATCCTCACCCCGCGATCGGCACATTCCCTTTCCTCGGTCAGCGGCCGGTTATGGCGCGATGAGCAGTCCCTACCCTATTCGACCTTTCGCTTTGGCAACGAAGTGATGTCCCTCATGCGTCTTCATGGATGACACCACTAGCTTCGCGCCATGTCTGAACGCAAGCTTCGCCCCGAGAGCCTGATGATGAGCCACGGCTACAAGCCCGAGCTCTCACAAGGTGCCATCAAATGCCCCATATTCCAGACCAGCACCTTCGTTTTTCAGAAAGCGGAGGACGGCAAGGCCTTTTTCGAAGTGGCCTACGGACTGCGGGAACAGGGCGAAAAGGAAGAATTGGGGCTGATCTACAGCCGCCTCAACAATCCCGATCTGGAGATCTTGGAAGACCGCCTGAGCCTATGGGACGGATCGGAAGACTGCGCGGTGTTCGAGAGCGGCATGAGCGCGATCACCACCACCCTGCTCGAGTTGCTCTCGCCCGGCGATGTGCTGCTGTACAGCAACCCGATCTACGGCGGAACGGACCACTTCATCAAGCAAGTACTCACGCGCTTCGGCATCGAAGTGATGGGCTTCTATCCGTGGGAACAGGATCGGCTGGAAGAGATCGTACGCAAGAGCGGAAAGGCGGAACGGTTGCGCATGGTCTATGTGGAAACGCCCGCCAATCCCACCAACATCCTCATCGACATCCAAGCGTGCAGCCGCGTGGCCAAGACCTTCAGCACTGCCGAAAAGCCGGTACTTCTGGCCGTGGACAACACCTACATGGGGCCGCTGTGGCAGCATCCGTTGAAGCAAGGTGCCGATCTGGTCCTCTACTCGGCCACCAAGTACATCGGCGGCCACAGCGATGTGATCGCAGGTGCGTGCTTGGGCAGCAACGAATTGATCGCCCGTGTGAAGGGCTTGCGCAGCTTTCTGGGCTGCATGGCCGGACCATGGACCGGTTGGCTGCTATTGCGCAGTTTGGAAACGCTGAAGCCGCGTATGGAAACGCAGGCTCGCAATGCCGCGCAGGTGGCCGCTTTCCTCAAGGCGCACCCCAAGGTGATCAAGGTCCACTACCTCGGTTTCCTGGATGAACCCGCCCAACAGGCCATCTTCGATTCGCAGTGCCTCAGCCCTGGAGCCATGCTCTCCTTCGATGTGAAAGGGGGTGAACCGGAAGCCTTTCGATTCCTCAACGCATTGAAGCTGGTGAAACTCGCTGTGAGTCTCGGTAGCACCGAATCACTTGCGGAGCACCCTGCCACCATGACGCATGTTGGCGTGGATCCCGTGGAACGCGAGAAGCTCGGTATCACAGGCGGATTGGTGCGCCTCAGCGTGGGTGTGGAACATCCGGAGGACCTGATCTGGGATCTGGAACAGGCGCTGGAAGCGGTGTGAACAGCGAAACTTCGAAGTGCGACATCGAGAAGTTCCTTGGACGGGTGGGTGATGGACTCCGGTGGGATCCTCTTGTACGTGGACCTCTGAAGAATGGGGGATCTTGAATACACAGTGTGCGACATTCAACTGGACCCATGTGACGGCCCTTCCGATCAGAACGCGTACGATCGTACCAGCGCAACGAGTTCGTTCATCACCTCCATACCACCGTTGCCGTGGTACCATCGGTGCAAGGCTTCAGCAAGAGCATCCTTGTCCAACCGTTCGGCTTCGGGCAAGGTCTTATTGCCCAATACCAGCGCTTGGGCCGCCGCGGGCCTGGGGCCCCATTGGAACAATTCCTTTCCCTCGCCGTCGAATGCAACCAGTTTGGGAATGCTCCGGCCGCCGTTCGTGAGGTAGCGGTCCATCACCTCTAGGTGGCTATCGCGCAGCAGAATGTGCATGTCGATCTTCGGTGCCAATGCAGCCAAGGCTTGCAACACCGGAAGGTTCTGTGCACCGTCTCCGCACCACGGCTCGGTGATCACCATCCAGGACTGTGGCCTTGCTTGGGCCATGGCCTCTTGGACGTTGGCGGGAACCTTCAGCGTTTTCTCGATGCGGCGTGTGCGCGCCAAATTCAGCTTCGTATAGTCGATACCATGCCCCGCATCAGGCGGTCCATATGGTTCTCCCTTGGCCACGACCTCCTCAAAAAAGGTGCGGTACGCTTCGGACGATATGCCTCTTGTTACGAGTTCCTTCATGGCAACACAGCGGTGGAATCGTTCATTGCTTGGAACCGTTCGATCAATTCCTCGTCCGTGTATTGCAGGTTCTCGATCATCACTCGGGCATCCTTCGCGAAGGGATGATCCGGGTAGCGGTCGATCACTTCCCTGTACGCGGTTTCGGCTTCGCCCTTTCGATCCAGTTCACTATCGATGGTGAAGGCTTTCAAATAGAGCACATCCGGTAGGCGCCGCCAGCTCGGGAAATCCTTGATCACCCGGTCGTACAAGGCGATGCTCTGCTCCCCATCGTGCATGGTCTTGGCCACGTTGGCGGCGCGGAACAGGTATTCGGCGCTGGCCGTATCCGTTGGGTTCGCATTGGCGTATGCCTTGTACACATCCAGCAAGGCTTGTGCCTTCCGCTGATCGAAGGTCAGGCTCTGGAAAACGGAATCCTCCATGGTGCGGATCCGTGCGGAAACCTCCGCGGGAGAGTCGGCCTTGGGGCCACCACAGGCAGCAAGCAAGGCGATAACGGGGAGCAACAGGGCGTACTTCATGGCACTATTTCAGTAAGGGGAAACGCATCTTGTACTTGGCTTCGGTCCTGCCCCGTGAAATGTCGCGCAGCTTGCCGGCAAGCAATCGTTTACGCAAAGCAGGTAGGTGGTCCACGAAGAGCACACCGTCCAAGTGATCATGTTCGTGTTGGATCACGCGGGCCGCGAAGCCTTCGAATTCCTCTTCGTGCTCCTTGAATTTCTCGTCCTGGTATTGCAGCACGATCTTCGGTTGGCGCTTCACCTCCTCACGGATGGTCGGGATGCTCAGGCAGCCTTCCTCGAAGGGCCATTCCTCCCCTTCCTCCTCCACGATGTACGGATTGATGAAGACCTTCTTGAAGTCCTTCAAGTGCGCATCCTCGGTGGGGTTGCCATCTTCATCCTCCGCAAACGGTGATGCGTCCACGATGAACAGGCGGATGCTCTTGCCGACCTGCGGAGCTGCGAGACCCACGCCACTAGCGGCGTACATGGTCTCGAACATATCGGCGATCAATTGCTTCAGCCCGGAATGAGCGGGTTCGATGTCCTGGGCCATTTTCTTAAGCACAGGATCGCCATAGGCGCGAATAGGGAGGATCATGGTAAGGGGCGCAAAAGTAAGGAGTTGACGGGTTGACCGCTTCGAGCCTCCCGATGCCCGTTGAGGGTCGCCGTCTGCTCCTGCCCACTGCCATTCACCTCGCCGAAGCGCTTCGCAAAAGCGGGCCTGCCCACTGCCAACCGCCCACTGCCCATTCCTCCTATCCTCAACTCACGTACGCTCCATCCACCCTTGCAGAATGATCGTCGCGCTGATGCGATCCAACTGCCCTTTCTCGCGGCGCGCCATACGTCCCTTTCCACTGGCCAAGAGCGTTTGTTGGGCCATACGGCTGGTGAATCGCTCGTCCGCAGTCTCCACGAATAGTGTTGGAAAGTTCTTCTTGAGCGCCTCCACTAAAGCATGCACGTTCGGGGTGATGTCCGTGGCACTACCATCAAGGTTCAACGGCAGGCCCACTACGAAGCCATCCACGGCCTCCTTGGCCACGTACGCTTTCACGTAGTTCATCAGATCCTTGGATTCAACGGTATCCAGCGCTGTCGCAATGATCCGCAAGGGATCGGTGACCGCAAGGCCAGTGCGTTTGAGGCCGAAGTCGATGGCAATGACACGAGGCATGGGGCGTGAAGGTGCGAAGGATCGCTCGAAGGTGGACACACGCGCCACGTTCGTGCAGCAGCCCGCATCTTTGCACCATGCATGAACTGATCGAAAAGGCGTGGACGAACCGCTCCATGCTGAAGGATGAGGAAGTGGTGCTCGCCATCGAAGGCGTGATCGAGAAATTGGATCGTGGCGAATTGCGCGTGGCGGAGCCGGACGGCGAAAGCTGGAAGGTGAACGAATGGGTGAAGAAGGCCGTCCTGATGTACTTCCCGATCAAGCAGATGATCACCATGGAAGCCGGGCCATTGGAGTTCCACGACAAGATCCCGTTGAAATCGCGATATGCCCATCTCGGTGTTCGCGTGGTGCCGCATGCGGTCGCACGACACGGCAGCTACCTCGCCCCCGGCGTGATCCTGATGCCGAGCTACGTGAATATCGGCGCATACGTGGACGAAGGCACCATGGTGGACACGTGGGCCACGGTGGGCAGTTGTGCGCAGATCGGAAAGCATGTTCACCTGAGTGGTGGCGTGGGCATCGGTGGTGTATTGGAACCCGTCCAGGCCGCACCGGTGATCATCGAAGATGGCTGCTTCATCGGCTCGCGGGCCATCGTGGTGGAGGGTGTTCGCATCGGCACGGAAGCGGTGCTCGGAGCAAATGTGGTGCTGACCGCCAGCACCAAGATCATCGACGTGACCGGCCCCGAACCGAAGGAGATGCGCGGCTACGTGCCCCCACGTTCGGTCGTGATCCCCGGAACACTTCCGAAGAAATTCCCGGCCGGTGAATACGGTGTGCCTTGTGCGTTGATCATCGGGCAACGGAAGGAGAGCACGGACCGGAAGACGAGCTTGAACGAGGTGTTGCGGGAGCACAACGTGGCGGTGTGACAGAGGACCTTGTATGTTGATGGTTGAATGACCTTAGGTCGTGATGCAAAAACCAGAAGTAGAGATCTTAGCCCCGGTCGGTTCGTATGAGTCGTTGACCGCAGCGCTGAACGCCGGATGTGATGCGGTCTATTTTGGTGTTGAGCAACTCAATATGAGGGCACGGTCCTCGATCAATTTTACGACCGATGACCTCAGGAAGATCAGTGTGATCTGTACAGCGAGTAACGTGAAGACCTACCTCACGATCAACACCGTCCTGTATAGCCATGACATCGGGTTGATGAGATCCATTGTGGATCAGGCCAAGGAGAACGGAATTACTGCGATCATTGGTGCGGACCTCGCGGTGATATCCTATTGCAGATCGATCGGCATGCCGTTGCATATTTCAACACAAGCCAATATCACCAATATCGAAACGGTCGAGTTCTATGCCGCGTTCGCTGATGTCATGGTCTTGGCTCGCGAATTGAGTCTCATGCAGGTTGCAGAGATCTCACGAGAGATCGAACGAAGACGGATCAAAGGACCATCCGGTGATTTAGTACGCTTGGAAGTATTCGCACACGGTGCGCTCTGTATGGCCATATCCGGGAAATGCTATTTGAGCCTGCATTCCGACAATGCTTCGGCCAATAGAGGCGCATGCGTTCAAAATTGCAGGAAGGAGTATGTTGTGACCAGCAAGGATGATGGCGTTGAGTTGGCGATCGATAATGAGTACATCATGAGTGCCAAGGATCTCTGTACCATCGGATTCCTTGATAAGATAGTGGATTCCGGAGTTGCTGTTCTGAAGATCGAAGGAAGAGGTAGGTCAGCAGATTACGTTGATACGGTCGTGCGATGCTATAAGGAAGCCGTTCTAGCCCTGAGGGACGACACCTATACACAAGACAAGATCGAGCGCTGGACCGAACAACTGGCAACTGTCTACAACCGGGGGTTCTGGGATGGCTACTACCTTGGACGCAAGATGGGTGAATGGAACGACTCGTATGGATCCAAAGCCACCGAAAAGAAGATATTCCTTGGCAAAGGCGTCAAGTACTTCAGCAAGAGCAAGGTTGCTGAATTCAGAATGGAATCACATACGTTGAACAAAGGAGATAGCATACTGATCACAGGTCCGCATATCGGCGTTGTCACAACAGAGGTCAAGGAGATGAGGGTAGATGACCACAGTGTGGGATTCGTTAAGAAAGGGGACCTCTTCACGATCGAAATGAACGAGGTCATCAAGCCATCATGCAAACTGTATAAGATCGTACGTGCTTAATGGTCCGTGTATCATTCCACAGAGGGAAATGCATCGGCTGTAACGGATGTGTGGAAGTGGACCCCAACAGGTGGAGAATTTCCAAAAAGGATGGCAGATGCAACCTCATAGAGGGAAAGGAGAAGAAAGGCATCTATCGGACATTGGTCAATGAAGATGAGTATCCACTGCTTGTACAAGTCGCGGCAAATTGCCCCGTCAAGATCATTCGGATCGAACGGATATGAGTGCATGGCAGTGCATTCGATCCAACCCGCTGATCGTTGGTAGTTGACGATCCTTTCTTACCTAGGTGAAACAATTCCTCATCATACAGACCGCCTTCCTCGGCGATGCCGTCCTGGTGACGAGCATCGTGGAGAAGCTGCATGCCTGCTATCCGGATGCGGCGATCGACCTGGTCGTGCGCAAGGGCAACGATGGCTTGTTCAAGGGCCATCCCTTCCTGCACAAGCTGTACGTTTGGGACAAAGGCCAAGGCAAGACCAAGGCTTTGTTCGGCTTGATCAGTGAATTGCGCAAGACCCAGTACGACCACATCATCAACGCGCAACGCTTCTTCAGCACGGGCTTGATGACCATATTGGCGCGCGGCAAGGAAAAGGTGGGCTACGACAAGAACCCGTTCAGCTTCCTGTTCTCGAAAAAGGTGAAGCACGTGATCGGCGATGGAAGGCACGAAGTGGATCGGTTGAACGCCTTGATCGAGCACTTGACGAATGGAACTCGGCCATTGCCTCGCCTTTACCCAACCGCTGCGAACAGGACGGAAGCACATGGGCACATGATCACATGGCCGCATGGGCACACGTCATACGTGTGCATTGCGCCGGCATCCGTTTGGTTCACGAAACAATGGCCTGCGGAGAAATGGATCGAACTGATCGATTTGCTCCCTGCTGACCAACGGATCCTCCTGATCGGTGCGCCGGGTGATGTGCCCTTGTGCGAGCGGATCACTGCTGCCGCTGGACGTGGTGAGATCTTGGCTGGCAAACTTTCCTTGCTCGGCACGGCCGCTTTGATGGAAGGAGCAGCGATGAACTACGTGAACGATAGCGCGCCTTTGCACATCGCGAGCGCCATGAATGCACCGGTCACAGCGATCTTCTGTAGTACGGTTCCTGCATTCGGCTTTGGCCCTTTGCGCGAGAACGGACGAGTCATTGAAACAATGGAAGATCTGGATTGCCGTCCTTGTGGGCTGCACGGATACAAGGCTTGCCCGAAAAGGCATTTCAACTGCGCCTTGGGGATCGATATAAGAACGGTTGGGTCCTGAGCCTTCCCCGGCCCAACCATTTCATTGACCTCGTTCGCAAGCCCTTTGATGAAACATCCCAGGATCCGAGTCGATATTCGGATATTTCGTCCCTTGAAGACCTTTACCAAGCCTAGCAGTAAAGGACCTGCTGGTTTGCGGTCAGGACCACCGGTTCAAAGCCTTGAAGGACGGTAATTCTCGGGTCCGGTAACTGCTCTTCGGATCTGTCGATCTCGCTGCATTCTACCTTACGCTTTCCTGCGACCGAACTCCATGAACACGAAACCCGACATCAGCACTCCCGAACACATTCGCCAATTGGTGGATACCTTCTACGACCAAGTGCGCGTGGATCCATTGCTCGGCGGCATCTTCAACGGGGTGATCGGCGATCGATGGCCGGAACACTTGGCCAAGCTTTACCGCTTTTGGGGTACGGTGCTCATCAATGAGGGAACCTATTCCGGCGCGCCCTTCCGACCGCATGCCACCATGCCCTTGGAGCAAACCCATTTCGATCGGTGGCTCGCATTGTTCCATGATACCGTCGATGGCTTATTCGCCGGACCTGTTGCCGACCTCGCTCATTTGAACGCCGAGCGCATGGCGGAAATGTTCATCTCGCGCATCAAGCTCCTCCGCGACCATCCGGAGAAATTCATACAATGATGGACCAGGAACGCAAGTCCAATGCTTTGATCACCGGATTCGAACCTGCATTTCGTGTTCGTCGTACGGGACGTTGACAAGATCGTCCGGGTTGTCCTGTTGGGTATCGCACGCAAGTTCAATGCATGAGCCGGTACCAGGGCCACCCACATTGCGATGGAAAAGGAGACGCAAGGCTCCCACTGACCGGTGGCCTTCATCATCAAGCGCGCCAAACTTCGTCCTGAACCGATATTGGGCACATTACCATAGGTCATTGCGGTATCCCTCACTCCGAACGGCTCCGCAGCATCCACACATTCTTGGCGTGAACAGCCATGCGGCGTATTGCGGTTGTTCAGGTTTGAGTATCCGCTCACCCAGGCTATACCCTACCCCGATGTTTCTCCCTGCACGATATTGAAATTGAACATGCCATGGCCCAATGCACCATAGAGCCTCACCCAGATGGGCAACAGTTGCTCGGTGCCCCGTGCCGTGGTGATGTCGCCGAGGTCGATCATTTCATCATTCTCCCAACCGAAGGAGCGCAACAATTCACGTACGCGGTCCTTGGCGCCGGGATCGTTCCCGCTGAGGAAAACGGTATGAGTGCTCGGGAGCGAACGCGGTGAGACCATGAGATAGGTGTTCATGGTGTTCATGCTCTTTACCACCTTCACATCGGGGTATGCGCGTTGCACCTGCTCCCCCAGCGAATCCGTGTTGCAGACCGTGAGCGCTGGCGGAAAACCTTTCGAGAAGTCCAACGGATTGGCAATGTCCAACAGCACCTTTCCCGCCAGGTTGGCTGCGCCGACCGATGCCAAAGCCGACATGGTTCCCGTGCCGTTGGTCGCGTTCACCAGGAACTCGCCGCGCGCAGCGGCCTCGGCGAACGTGACGATCTTGACCGTTGGATGCTCCTTGTGCCAGTCCTTCAATGGCGGACGTCCGAAGCTGTCCTTGTCCACCCGTTGCAGGGATGCCTTTGGATCGCGCGTGCCGAGCACCACGTCGTGGCCCAAGCTGTTCAATTTATCCGCGATGGTCTGCCCCACGGGGCCGGTACCGAAAACTGCGATCTTCATGGTGTGGTTCGTATTGGTCAGTGTTCGTTCATGGACTGCAAAGTTGAATGGCAACTAACCTATTCACAAGAGCTGTCCTTTTGTATAGTATTGCACCCGGGCAACGGCCATGGTGAATGGCACGGTTTCCCACCCGCTAGATATTTTCGACACCATGAACATTGACGGAACCGAGTACAAGATCCTGATGGGTGACCGCACCTACCACTGTGCGTTGGATGTTACCATGCACGTGATCGGCGGCAAGTGGAAGACGATCGTGCTGTGGTATTTACGCAAGGGCAGCAAGCGTTTCAGCGAATTGCGGAAGTTGATCCCGGACATCACGGAGAAGATGCTCTCCATGCAGTTGAAGCAATTGGAGAAGGACGGACTGGTGAGCCGAAAAGTGTTCGCCGAAGTACCTCCGCGGGTGGAGTACACGCTGACCGCGCATGGCCGTACGCTACTGCCCCTGTTGGAGGAGATCGCCAAGTGGGGCCGTATGATCGGAAAGAAGTACGGCAAGCTGGAGAAGGCGGTGTCTATGGTACAGAAGAAGAAGTGAGGGGTACGAACCACTTACGGAACTTCGCTGCACGGCGGAAATCCCGACAACGGTCCATTTCACCTTCCCGATAGCTCAGATCTGAACCGGCCAGCCCGGCGAACACCGAGGCGACCACCACTTCTTGGCAGGTGATCATCAGCACATGGTGATTTGCATCGGGCAAGGGACCTGATCCAAGCATGCATACCCCATTCCATATGGTCGGGTCTACTTCCGTTGTCGAGGACCGTTGGCTCTCTCGTCGCGGTAGTGATCATACACGGCACTGATAAATCCAAGGATCAGGCCCAGACCCATGACGATATATACCACGGTGAACAACTTGCCCATGTCCGTTACCGGGTACAGATCGCCATATCCGATGGTGGTGAGCGTAATGACGGAGAAGTAGAACGCATCGATCCAACTCCAGCCTTCGAGCCAATGATAAACAAGCGTACCTAAGGCTAGAACGATACTTGACGTGGTCAGCAAGGAGCGGTACTCCTTGTTGCGAAGGAAACTTAATATGGTGCGGAACAGGAACATTGTGCAAATGTGCGCCGATCCACACGGTCCAGGATCCTTTCATCGGTCATTCCCGTTCGGTTGAACATGATCACACTACCCTTTTCCAATGCTGGATAGATCCTGATCTCGCAATAGTAGCCACCGCCGCCACCGGCATGGGCGTAATACGTGTGGCCTTCCAACTCGCCTTTGAACCAGGACAAACACATACCCGTTGGTTTGTTTTCCGCAGTGATATTCTCTTTGAAGAGTAGTTGTTTGTAAGCCTCGGTCAGCAAGGGCATTTCAGGTTTCAGGAGTTCCTGTAGGTACTTTACCAACGCATTTGCAGTACCGATCAAGCCACCGTACGAGGCACCGTTCACGTAGCTGGGTTCGAAGGAATTCCAACTACCCTCCGCATGATCCATGAACTTCGGCTTGTCGATCAAGAACCCGAGGATCAGACCGGAAAAACTCAACCGCTTGTGGTATCCTTTAGCATGAACTTCGTGTCCGTTCAAAGTGAATCCTAGGTCTTCCGGTGTAAGTCCCAAGGGTGCGATAATGTGCATGGTCACGTACTCCTCGTATTGCAAACCGGAAACTTTCTCGATCAGCTGACCAAGAAGTACGTATCCGAGATTGGAGTACGCGTATTTCGCATTCGGAGCAGAAGTTGTCTTGTTGTGTTCGAGGAAGACCGCTCGAAAGAAATCGTCCCGTTCGAAAGATCCATGTTCCTCGGGCAAGTGGATCCACTTCAATGGTATCGGGTTGGGAATGCCTGCCGAATGCGTCAATAATTGTTCTACGGTTATCGCTGCGGAATATGGGAAGTCGGGCAAGTACCTTGCTACTGGTGAGTCAATATCCAAGAGCGATCGCTCGGCCAATTGTAGGACCGCAAGAGCTGTGAAGGTCTTGGTGACGGAGAACGCATTGTAGGTCGTGCGTTCGTTGACGGTTCTACGAGCGTCGATGTCGGCGTATCCGTTCAGGTAACGGTGGATGACATCGTTCCTATCAAAGTGGACGTATTGCACGGATGGGGTCCTTTCGGTCCGTACCTGCTTGTTCAGGAATGCGTCTATTGTGTTCATTCCAGAATATGCCATGGATCCTCTCCTCCGATCGTGAACAGAAGCCCAATTCTGATCGGCGATCGATCCTCAATTTCGGATCATATTTCCACAACGACAACCTTCCCCGCACTGTTGAAAACCTCGGCTCCATTGTAATGCACTTCCCACGTAACCGGCAGTGCCCTTTTCAACATGGCACTTACCCCGCACAATTCGTTTTGCGAACGTTGTACCACGGCGAGTGAATCGGCTTCATGCTCAGGGGCCCCATGCATCTCGTAGACCAGATGTATGCTGGTGTATTGGATCGGTGCAGTTTTACTGATCTCTCCTGTAACGCGGATATCGAACCGATCCAGAGGCTTGTCGGCCCTGCGTAACAGCGCTACCACGTCCATGCCGGTGCAACCCGCAAGGGCCGTTAACATGAACGGCTTGGGGATCGGCCCTTGGTCTTCGCCTCCTGCACGGTCCGGTGCATCCATGATCACGGTGTGGCCACCGACCAATGCATTGAACTGCATTTTCCCCATCCAAACTGCTTCTACTTCGTGTGCCATTTCTTGTTTATTTTCCGTGTGAACCGATCCATCCGGCTAACGGTGTGCAAGGTTTGGATATTGACGAACATGCGTGGTGAGGAATGTCACAGGTCCCCGTTGCCGCCATCGATCCAGCGTTGCATCGTAACTCGTTCCGCTGGGTTTTGTTCGAAGAAGACCGCACCAGCGGGCATGTTCAGGAAACGACCCCGGAGGTTGACTATTCTACTGGAGGGTGCCTCGATGTATTCTGCTTCCATCCTTCGTATTGCTCATTCCAAGTGGCGGATGGATCGTTGGAAGGTCGGCCATTCACATATAGATCACTTTTACTTCGATCGTCCTATTGCCCTTCAGTTCGAAACTGGCCTTATCGTAATTCGGTCTATTCCGGAGGCCGATGGATCCAAAATTCGAAAAACCGATCCCCTCCTTTGGCAGGATCATGCCTTTATCGATCTTGCCATTCTTGTTCTCATCGTGGAGAATATTCACGGCATAGCTTCCCGGAGGGAGATGTTCAAAAGTGATCCGAGAGGATCCATTAACGATCCTTCCGCTCAGTAAGCGGTAGTAGTTCTCATAGTGTTCATCCGGTATGGACCCGACTTCATTGTACAATGCGAACTGGACCACTCCTGTTGAATTGCGCAATTCGTTCACCTCTACGCTCAAGGAAAATGTTTCTTCGCTCGGGTTCATGAATGAACTCAGGAGAAGCATGGTGGTCAATGAAATATAGGTCAGTACGCTCATTTCAGGTCGTTGTCTTTTTGCTCACTCTCTCCTTCAACCCATCCACCGCATAGTACACCACGGGCACCAAGAATACGGTCAGGATCAAGGAGGAGAGCAAGCCCCCGATGATGACCCAGGCTAGGCCGTTCTTCCACTCGCTGGCCGTGCCGGTGGCCAGCGCGATGGGCAGCATCCCGATCACCATCGATAGGGTCGTCATCAGGATGGGGCGCAGTCGTCCTTTGCCCGAATGGATGAGTGCCTCCTTGAAATGCATGCCTTCTGCTTTTAGTTGATTGGCAAAATCCACGATGAGGATGGCATTCTTCGCCACCAGTCCCATGAGCATGATCATACCGAGCAGAGCGAAGAGGCTGAGGTTGCTCATCGATAGATTGAGCGCCAACATGGCCCCGATCACCGCAACCGGTATGGAGAAGAGCACCACGAATGGATATACGAAACTGTCGTAGAGCGCCACCATGATCAGGTAGATGAGCAGGAAGGAGATCATCAACACATTGCCCAAGGCTCCGAAGCTGTCGTTCTGCCGTTTGATATCACTGCCCCAGGTCATGTCCATGCCTTCGGGTAGCGGATTCTCCTTGATGTAGGCCACCACTTCATCGGCCACGGTGCCCGAGGGCCTACCCAGCGCATCGGCTGTGAGGGTAACGGCCGGTTGCCGATCCTTGCGCTCCAAGAGCGAAGGCGAGATGTCCTGCACGACCTCAGCGAATTGATCCACCTCGATCGGCATGCCCATGGGATTGACCACGATGAGCTGTCCCACGTCTCCAAAGTCACGCCTGTTCCAGCTGTCCAGTTGCACCCGTACAGGATATTCCACCCCAGCCTCGGTGAGTGTGGCTTCGTCATTTCCGCTGATGGCCGTCCGCAGGTTGGCGCCTACATAAGCGGGAGAAAGACCGAGTCGTTGCATGCGGTCGCGGTCGGGCTGCACCCGGTACTCAGGGCTTCCTTCTTCGACTGAAATACGCACTCCATCGGCTCCCGGTATCTTCTCGATCACCGCCTTCAATTCGGCCCCCATCCGCATGACCTCGTCAGGATCGCTGGCACTCAGCGTCAGTTCGATCGGTGCCGATCGCGGTATCAGACCCAATGCGGTCATGGAGTAATTGATCCCAATGAATTCCTGCTGCAGCACCTTGCGCAGCTCCTGCATATAGCCCTCGGTCGTGATCCCTCCACGCTCGTCCTTGGGCTTGAGTTGCACGGTGAATTCACTCTTGTTGGCCGCACCTACTCCAAGGCTACCGATGCCCGTACTCGGCCCACCGATATTGCTGAATACCGTAGCTACATCGGGCTGCTGCACGAGGAAACTCTCCACCGCCTGCGCCCGGTTGTTATTCTCCTGAAAAGCGGTGTTCTTGTCGAACTCCAAGGCCAATCGGAACTTTCCTTGGTCGCCCGTCGAGATCAATTCCTTGCCGATGATACCCTGCTTGAGTATGCCTCCGGTCATTGCGAAGAGGAGGAGCAAGACCACTGTGAAAGCGACCTTATGGTCCAATACCCAGGTCAGTTTTCGCCCATACCACTCTGTGAAATGATCGAGCTGCCCTTCGAACCAGAGCAGGAATCGATTGAAGAAGTTGGTCGGCTGCAGATCCTCTGACTTCCCGATACGCGAGGCCATCCAAGGCGTCAGCGTGAAGCCGACCAGCAGGCTGGTGAGCGTGGAGGTGATGACCACCACGGAGAACTGCTTGAGCATGTCCGCCACGAATACCTGTAGGAAAAGGATGGGCAGGAAGACCACCACGTCCACCAGCGTGATCGACAGGGCGGAGAAGCCGATCTCCATACGCCCATCGAGCGAGGCCTTGCGTTTTTCCTTGCCCTTGTCCAAGTGCCGCTGTATGTTCTCCAGCACCACCGTGGCATCATCCACCAGTATTCCGATGATGAGCGACATGGCCAGCAGCGTCATCAGATTGAGCGTGTATCCGAGGATCCACATCACCGCAAATGCCGTTACCAGCGAAGTAGGGATCGCCACCAGTACGATGAGCGAATTACGGAAGCTGCGCAAGAAGAGGAGCATCACCAGCGAGACCAGTAACACGGCCAAGATCAGGTCCACCACCACCGAATTCACCGCAGCGATGGTGTTGTCCGTACTGTCATCAGCGATCACAAAACGGACACCCGCATCCGCATTCTGCGTCTCGATCTGAAGGAATTTGTCCCGTACCGCACGCGATACATCCACCGCATTGGCATCGCCTTGTTTCTTGAGCAAAAGTCCGATGCCGCTCTTGCCATTGTATCGGCTCACAGAGCTGATCTCCTTCACGCCATCGCGCACTGTGGCCACATCACGCACATGGACCGGACTGCCCGGCTGAGGCATGGCCACTTGCACCCCTTCGATGTCGGCCAACTTGTGGTACTTGGCCGTCAGACGCATGGTGGCACTACCTTGAGCGCCCTGCACATGGCCCGCAGGCACATCCAATCCTGAGCGCGTGATCGCCTCGGCCACTTGGTACAGCGAGATGCCGTAGAGCCTCAACTTCGCCTGATCCACATCCACTTGTATCTCACGCTCCTCGCCACCCAACAAGGTGATCTCGGCCACCCCCTTTATCTGCTGTATCTGCGGCAGATATTCATCCTGCATACGCTGATAGAATTCGGTGGCCGGTAGATCCGAGTCCGCGCTGATCGACATGATCGGCAGGTCATTGGGAGAGACCTTGCTCATCACCGGACTCAAAATATCCTCAGGCAGATCCTTGCGAATATTATCGATGTATCGCTGCGCATCTTGCATGGCCTGATCCAGGTCGGTACCATAGCGCATATTGGCGATGACCACCGAGGCATTGGGCAGTGATTTGGTCACTAGGAAATCCACGCCTTCCAAGTTGGATAGCGCATCCTCGATCTCTCGCGAGACGGACGTCTCCACCTCCTGCGGCTCAGCCCCCGGATAACCAGTACGGATCACGAGCACAGGCTGATTGAAATCCGGCATCAATTCGTAGCTCAGGTTTTGAAAACCAAGCACTCCCATGAGCGTCAGCACACTGAATAGCACAATGATCAGCGATGGCCTGTCGATCGATATTTTGGTGATGTTCATGTTGGTTGATCCTATCTAGTTGAGCCCTGTGTCGCAATGACATGTGCTCCATCAAATAGATTGATACTTCCACCGGTCACCACTTCATCTCCAGCCTTCAGCCCATCGATGACCTGCACTCTGTCCGCGATCCTGCGCCCCAATGTCACATCATGCTTCACCGCTTTTCGATCCACGATCCGATACACCTGCGGATTGACGTTCGACCCCAGCAGTGCCGTTGCTGGTATGTACAACTGGTCTTCGGACGAACTGCTGCTGATGACCGTCTTGCCGAACATGCCTGATCGGATGCGATCCCCGGTCATATTCCCCACTGCGATCTGCACGGGGTAGCTGTTGGCCATGTTTCCTTTGCTGCCCACCGATCGGATCCGTCCTTTTACCTTGGTATCGGAAAAAGCATCCACACTTACGGTCACCTCCATTCCTATTTGGAACAGTCCCAGGTCGGCCTCGGCCACCTGCAGCACAAAGTCCAGCTCCGATAGATCCGTCAATTGCAGGAGCGGTATGCCAGGCGCAGCATATGCACCTACCTCCGTCATCTTGAGTGTCACTACTCCTGGGAAGGGGGCCTGGATGGTGCTCTTCGCTATCTGCTCCTGGAGGGTATTGCGCTGCACTTTGGCGGCCTTCAGTCCAAGCTGGGCCTTCTCCAGTTGCACACCTTGTATGGCATCGGCTTCGGTCAGCACCGTGTAGCGGGCCACATCGGCTTCCAGTCCTTCTATCTGCACTTCCACCGATCGCAATTGGAGTTGCATCAGGCTGTTGTCCAGTTGGATCAGTGACTCACCCTTCTTCACATGACTGCCCACATCCACCAGCACGGTCTGTACCTTACCTTGGGTCTCGGCACTCAACTTGCTCTCGCGTTGCGCCTGGAAGGTGCCGGTAAAGTTCAGCTCGGCTGCTTCTCCGCCCGACTTCAGCAGATAGGACTGGACGGGTATCGGCCGCTCCTTGTCGTAGTGATAGACCCGCTCTTGGACAATGTCCTTGTTGCTCTTCAACTTTATCACGACCAGCACGACCAACAGGAAGGGGATCAGGTATATGAGTATCTTCTTCATCTGTTTCAGTTCTTTGGATAATGGGTCAATTGACCGTTGACCCGCTGGAGTTCCAGTGTGCCACGCAAGTAATCGATCATGGCTGCGATATGCTCTTGCTGGGCCTCGCGGAGGGCGTTATCCGCGAGCAGCACTTCGGTGAGGCCGACCAGTCCTTCCCTCTGTTGCAATAGGACTTGCCCGTAGACCTGCTCAGCCAATGCTATCCGGGACCGACTGTCGACCAGATTGCTCTCGGCCAGTGCGATCTGGCGACTGGCGTTCTTGCGATCCAGGTCGAGTTTCTCATCCACTTGCTCCACCTGTACCCGACTGTTGCTCAGCTCCAATCGTTTCTGCTCTATCTTCTTTCGAGTCACCATGCCATTGAACAATGGATACTTGAGACTGACGCCCGCAAAAGAGAGGGGATAGAAGTCAAGAAATTCATTCGGCGATCCATCATAGCCATAGCCCGTGGTTCCATAGGCCCCAAAGAGCGAAAGAGAAGGCAGCCTGCTCTGTTGGAGCAGGCGCAGTTCGCTGCTCAGCACATCGCTCTGCAGGCCGACCATGTGCTGATCCAAGGTCCGTGTGGTCGCGGGGTCCAGCGCGGTCGGCAGCATCACGTCAGCCACGATGTCAAAAGGTCTATCGAGCGGGAGACCGATGGAGAATCGGAGCAGATCGAGCAGATGATCGTACGTGCTCTGCAATTTCAAAAGACTGCTCTGCGCTTGATCATGCTGAAGTTGCACCTTGGCCACATCGGTACCAGTAGCCAAGAGTTGTTGGCGCAGTAGCGATAGCGTGTTCAGCAGTGCCGCGCTGTTGATGATGTTGCTATCCAGATAGGCCATTTGGTGATGGAGCACTTGTGCATTGTAGTAGAGTGCACTGATGTCCTGCACGACTTGTTCCTCGGTCTTCAACGCCTTGATCTCGCCCAGCTTTTCAGCGATACCAGTGGTACGCACAGCACCTTGGGTCATCGGATCATAGATCGGCATCACAAGCTGCAGGTTGGCCGTGATACTGTGCGGCACACCGAACTGCGCATCCTTGAACTGCCCCTCAGGTCCTCCGAATATGGACATCGGCAGCAACTGCGTGGGTAGATCCATGAAGTACTTGTATTCCCCATTGGCGATCAACTTGGGAATGCGCGCATACTGGGCCTCCTGATGCCGGGACGTGGCGATCTCCCCTTCGTTCTGGGCCATCTTGAGTCCACGGTTGTTCACTCGCGCGCTGTCCAGGCATTGCTCCAGTGGCCATTGCTGGGCTTGGCTTCCAAGAGCGAAGACCAGCAGAGCAGTGGCGAGTAGTAGTCTGTGAATGTTCACTAACATGATTATTCAGTTTTCTTAGCTGCGATAGGAATGTTCGGAAGAACGCAAGCCGTTGCGATCTATGTTCTCAATGGAACATTCATCTCAGTCGGAGTATGTCTACAAATTGAACGTTCGTATCCACCTTCATTCCCGTGAGGATCCGTAGAGCATCCATAACCTGTTCGAAATGGCGGTGCACTTGTTCGCGTTGCGTTAGCGGTTGATCCCGTTGCAGTACCGTGCGATCCACATCGGTGCCGCGCGCAATCATTTGTGAGTGCAACAATTCCAGTGTTCCGGCGAGTGCATCGGCATTCACCACGTTGCTGTCCAAGAATGCCAATTTGCTTAATAGGACCTGCGCATTGTAGTACACCGCGCTCACCTCCATCACCAGATCCGCTCGTGCGCGCCCGCTTTGGAGTGTTGCCCAAGGCCGCGTCTTCACGTATGATCTGCACTGCGCCGAACGCCGCAGGATCGTAGATCGGCACCTGCAAAGCAAGGTTTGCGGAAACATTCTGAGGTGTGCCGAACCGGATGGCGCGATACGTCTCCGCTGGGCCACCGAAAATTGAGGCGGGCATCAGTTTGTACGGCAGATCCGTGTAGTAATGGTGATCAGCAGTATCACGTAGTTCGGGGATCAGTTGGCCACGCGCTTCATGGATAAGTTCTTCGGCGATGCGCTCATCGTTACCGGCCATTTGGATGCGCCGTTCGTTGACCATGGCCGAATCGATACACTGCGACAGCGATAGCACTTGCCCGCTCAGTCCTGTAACGGATACCAAGAGGACACCCAATGAACCACCCCATTTTGCTATGCTCCCCATGTGATCGAAACGGTCCATGATCGACTTGCGGAATTATTCGAAGTAGTTCTTGTAAGTGCCCAGATAGGCCTTCAGTAGGTCGAGTTCTTCTGACTTTGTAAGGTCGATATCGCTCATGTCCTGATGGAGCGGCAACAGATAGTTGTGCAGTTGGTTGTGCGATTCACCCGTCATTGTGCAACGCTCGAAGATCAAGGCAAACTCCTCTTCCAGTCCCGCTTTCAGGGCTTTGGGATCGCCGGTGGCCGGATCATAATTGGTGATCAAAGCGGACATCTTCGCAATGCCTTCGGTGGTCTCGGCATTGGCGATCCATCGCTTACCATTGTCTAGCGTCACTTCCGGGATCTCCGCTTCTGCATCGGCATGATCGTGGTCAGCCTCGGCGTGATCATGATCCTCGGCTACAGGTGTGTCGGGGTGGTGATCGTGCGCTTCAGCCGTTTCACTCGCGTTGTTGGTGCAACCCAGAGAGAACAGGGCAAGTGCGAAAGCGGTCAATGTCAATTGGATCTTCATCTTAGTTGGATCGGTGTTGTTCTCGTTTTTCTCGGAGCAGGTATGTGACGAAAAGGAAGACAGCTGTTAGGCTGGTTCGGAATGCTAAAGCGCCAATGGTACGTTGCTCATGCACACCGCCACCGCTGATGTGGATCGCGAAGCCCACAGAGGTAACGATCAATACCACGAACGCGAGCGACAACGGCTTCGCTGGCCAATTCCTTCTTGTAAGCAACCCGAACGCCGATGCGAGATATAGAAGGGAAGCCACCAAATTGGCCCAGACCACGAAGTCCACATAGTTGCCTTCTTTGGCACGCATGTCGAACAGATCGAGGATCACTGATCCACTCAAGAACAAAGTGAGCGTACCGAAGCCGATCAACACTGCGGCCAACGCATACCGAATGATCATTTTGCTATCGTTATTCATCGCTTTGCTCCAATTAGAGTGATCACTGCATCCATCAGGCTACTGCCTTTGCGGGTAATATCGAATCCGCGCCCGCTGATGCGCCATTGCAGCATGTGTAGCCGGAAGGTTCCCATAACGATGTGGACCAGCATATCGATCGGTATGGCCCGGTTGAAGGTGCCGCTCTCTTGCCCTTCACCGATAACAGCGCGCAGGTGTTGGCGCATCACTTCCATCAATTCTTTGATCGCCCTGTCCCCGGCGGGAGAAGGTTCCATGAAGTTGGTGGCGAAAATGGCCATCAGGTATTCCGGGTGCGCCTTGAAATAGCTGAAGTGGCTCTCGAACATGGCCCGCAGTCGCGGCTCCGGCAGTTCCTCTCGCTCAGCCACCTCCATCATGCGCTCCTGCACCGATGCGGTAAGCTGTTCGATCATGCGCACCAGGATCGCCTCCTTACTGGCGAAGTGCCGGTACAGCGCGGCTTCACTGAACTGCATGCGCTCGGCCAATCGCTTGGTGGTGAGCTTGGCGTAACCGTCCTCGGTGATCAAGCGCCCAGCGGCCTCGATGATCTCCAATTGCCTGGGGGTGATGTCCGCTTTCATTGTTCTGTATTGTCAGAGCCACTTACTATACGCGAAACGATCCCTTTCCCATCGGTGAACTCCGCCTTCAGCACACCCGCCAGATGTACCGCGATGAATGCCAGCACGTAGTAGATCCCCAGAAGATGCACCTGCTCCAACGGCTCCTTCCATTCCTTCGGTCCCCAAACGATCAGCAGACCAGTGACCAAGGAGACCATGACGAGAACGTAGAAGATGAGGTAGGTCCACATCCTGAACTTCGCGATCCTCGACAGGCCCTTTTCCATCGGGTCCTGGAATTTCATCCGCCCGAAGACGGGAAGCATGAAACGCAGTGCGAACAAACCCGTGAGCACATAGCCCGTGTAGATGTGCCAGTCCCACATGGGCTGTCGGATCATCTTGGCCAAGGCGATGGCCTGATCCTCGGAGACGTGCTGCTCCGTATTGGCAAGCTGGTCCTGAATGATCGCCGCCACATTGTACTTGTTCATCCAAGTGGACCGCAGGAAGATCGTGATGATCAACAGCACGAATGAGACCGCGATGGCCCAATGGACGATCCGATATACAGCGGGGTAGGATCTCTTTTCCATCGTGAACTGATCTGTTCAGGCTATTGGATCCACTGTAAGTTTCATGGTGTAGAACGAGATGCCGAGCCAGATCACGGAAGCGGTCATGGCAATCGCACCCACGAGCACCAATGCCGGTGGTACGCCGAAGTAGACCTCAGCGAGAATTCCTACGGGCATCAGTAAGCCTGCCAAAGCCAACCATGAGATCGTCTTGGAATGGTTCAGCTTTCCATGGAAGTGCAACAACAGGTATCCGATGATCACATTCAGCACAGCGAAGAGGTTGCCATGCACGTGCGCCAACCGGGATTCAAAGTGCTTGCCCACTGAGTAGCTGTCCACCCATGCCACCTTGTCGGGCGCGAAATCCCGCAGGTAGATCAGGAGGAACCCGTAAAGCATGAAGCCGCCCATGATCAGGAAGCCGATAGCGATGTTGTTCTTGCCGTGCATGATCATTGGTGTTTGTTCGTGAGCAAAGGTAGTTAGTGTTCACTAACTTCATTGGTGATGATCATCACAAAGCAGGGTCGGGTCGTACACGGACGATCCGGACTGGCCGTTGGAACATGGATGTGTCCATTTCGGCAGCAATCGATCATTGTTTCGGATCCGCCACTTCATTGTCGCACCTCATACCAAAGTCGACCTGATCCTGCCAGTATCCCTATTTCGGACATCTCCATCTTTATTCGTGCTCTACGGCCTACCTGTATCTTCGAATACGACGCAATACGCACGACTTCGATCGCCAAAGGGGTGAACGTGCAGAACGTTATTCACAAGGAATGACCCCCCTGAGCGCGAAAAGCGTTCGGATCCGTCCCCATTTCGGTATCGGATCTTCTGTCATCACTGCGTTCGAGCAGGACCTTCATCGCAAGAACCAACTGGAACGACCTTCGTATCTCAAAGACCTCTGCCAAAATGCAGGAAACCAACTTCTTGATCGTATGAACACACGCACTATTCTTCTGTCCTGCACCATAACCCCGTTACTGGTGAGCGGTCAGGCACTGGATCCTTTGGCGATCCCCCCGGCCTTGGATATGGACACCTTCCAACTCGTGGGTGGTGAGCATCAGCATCAGTTCTACCCCGGTATCACCACGACGACCTTCGGTGTGAACGGCCCCTACCTCGGCCCCACACTGATCATGCACCAAGGCGATACCGCGCGCTTCCGTGTGACCAATCAACTTCCGCAACTGACCAATATGCATTGGCATGGGATGCACGTTCCGGGAGTGATGGATGGTGGCCCTCCGCGCGAGATACTGACCGGTGAATATTGGGACGTGAAGTACGAGGTAGTGAATCCAGCAGGAACGTGGGTGCAGGCCTTCCCCTCTCCTACTTCAAGTTCCCTCCTCTATCGTGCATCCTTGGCGGTAGAGCAGTTGATCTGACCGATCAACTGGGACGCATATTGATGACGCAGCGGATCGCGAACAAGCAAGAAGGTGTCCTTGATCTCGGCAGCACACCATCCGGGGTCTACGTCCTATCGCTGATAGGCTCCGGTACAGTGGTCCGCAGAACGGTGGTGCGCGAATAGTCGGTCAATTGTTCAAGGCCCCTTGCTCGATCCAATCGTGAATGGTCTGCACTTCCTGGGCCGAGAGGAAGGTGCCGTTCGGCGGCATGTTCAAGCCATACGTATCCGATCCGGAGACCTTGTGCCAAAGCACGGATGCATCCAGATCTCCGGGGACTACCCGTATAGCTGGGGCATGGTTGCTGCTCGTCACGTTGACCAAATTCGCATAGGCCTCTGTCTCACCCAGATCGAGAGCTGCCATGTCCGGGTGGCAGTTCCAACAATGCTGAATGAAGATCGGTACCACTTCGGTGTTGAAGTAGGCGGTATCGATCGGTTCACTGGGATCGACGGGTTTCGGAATGTACAGCGGACCTTCATCCTTGGCACAGCCGACCAAGAGTGCCAGCATGGAACCCACAATGAACGATGTTGCAATGCGACGATCCATTAGCGTGGCTTCTTGGGTTTAACGAGGAGTGTCCGTGCGATGTTGAAGCCGAGAAGGACATGGCCCTTATCGTAGGGGAGTGCGGACGATGTGTACAGCCGTTGTTCCATGATCTCCGCGCTCGTTCCAACGATGATCTGGAACACATGGCCCAGCGTGGCCAGTTCATACGCGATGGATGCGGGGTTGAGCTGGCTGTTCGGCGATCGACCTTCTACGATCGGTGTATACTCGAAGAGGATAGAGCCTTTCGTGGTCACCTTGATGCGACCGCTGATCGGAATGGCAATAGTCAGGTTGCTGGCCCCTAGCGGAACGAGGTTCCGGTACACCGCAACACCGGCGGCCTGTAAGGAAATCACATCGTTGAACCTGCGCGCCACGATGACCTGCGTGTTGTATGACATGCGGTGCTTGAACACGTACACGAAGGGCGTGGTCCCATCGGCGAAATAGTTATCGGCACCCACGGTCGGAAAGTCATCGGACATCACGCCAGCATCGAAGAACCCGGTGATCGAAACAGGCATGGTGTTGTCCACGGTCTGCCGCAGGATCCGCGCTTTCGCCGCCAAGTCGATCATCTTGCCGTTCTTGGAGCGACCGATCTCAAAATGCATGCGATCGGATACCGCGTATTGGAACCCGAATCGGATATTGGCCGGAAGGTCCAAGCCCAAGAACTGTTTGTAGGACTGCTTATCCGGTGTGATCGCCCCGAAGCGGTGTTGGATCATGAAGCCGAACGAGCGTTTCCGTGGCACCACCTCGACGGTCTGTGCATTGATCACCTGCGACCAAGAAAACGTGTTCGTGACCAATTCCGGCTCTACCTGCTCTTGTGCGATGAGTTCGTTCGTACCGGGGATCAGAAGGGCCACGAGCAATACACGACAGTTACGTAGATACCTGTTCATTTGGGTGTCGTGGGTCCAAGGGTTCGGATGTAATGCACCGCAGCCCAACGTTGCTCACGGGAGATCACTTGCTCGTAGGAGGCCATTTCGCCACGTCCGTTGGTGAGCTTCCAATACAGTGCGCCGTTGGATTGTGCTTGAACGACTTTCGATCCGAGGTCGGCGGGCTGCACGGTCAATGCTGAAGCGGTGGGGCCATCACCCTTGCCGCTCATGCCGTGGCAGGGCCAGCACAACGACTCGAAGATCTTCTTGCCCTTGGCGACCGCCTTGGGGTCTTTGGCCAGCGGATCCACTAGGGCATCCGCTTCTTTCGGCGCTTTCCATGGCTCACCTATTACGGGAGCCTGCTGAAAGGCGTAGATCACAAGAGGAAGGAGGATCATTATGAGTTTGCGTGTCATGTTCTCATTGTTCGTTCCGAGCAAGATCCAAAGTAACGGCCTGCTCTTCGAGTTTGCTCAATGCAATTGCAGCGGGATCATGTCCGGGGTTCAATGCGATCGCTCGTCGCAGGCTCTGCATCGCAGCAACAGGGTCCCCGGTGCGGGCTTGGACCACACCCAAGGTATAGCATACGTTGCCATCATCCGGTCGCAATTGCGAAAGGCGAATGTACTGGATCAGCGCCTGATCCCATCGTTGACCCTGGAGATGGATGGCACCGATGTTGTTCCGGACCATGGCTTCGTCCGCACCTTTGTTCAATGCACGATCGAGGAGATCAACGGCGGCGAGATCATGGCCTGCCGTGTGTTCCAAGGCGGACATGGCCAAGAGCGGTCGCGGGTCGTTCGGCAAGTTCTCCATCGCGGTGTTCAGATCGCGCCGTGCGGACACCATGTCGCCCGTAGCTGCCAACTCACTACCCACTTGGAGTGCGGCATTTCCCAACAATTCCTCATCCCTGCTGTGTGGTCGGCTCACCCCCGCAGCCAAAGTCTCTTTCCAATGATCTTGGGCCTGTGCCATCTTCCCTTCGGCCATGGCCATTTCGCCCAAGCGGTAGCGCGCTTCGATATGCGCTGGATCTTGCGCAACGATGCCTTCCAGCAAGGCTTTTGCATTCGGCCTATCACCTGCCAACAGGTAGAGGTTGGACAACTCCTTCCGTTCGTCGATCGGTGCGATCAGCCCCAAAGCCAGGGCCTTTTCGTAGTGCGCAATGCCCGCCTCCAGCACGCCTTGGTCCACCTTGCCGTTGACGTTCGCTGTGCCCACGCTCTTGAACACGGTGCGCCCTTTCCAGACGTGGAATTGGACCACGGCACTGTGGCCAAGGATCAGCAACGTAGCGAGCACGGATACTCTGAAAACGATACCTGCTGGACGGAGCCGACCGCTATCCTTCAGCACCACACCTCTCAATTGCAGCGTTGAGGATCGGAATGACCGCAAGCCCACCAACAGCACGTATGCCGTACACACTGCAAGCCCGACCGCCAGCAAGAAGGGCACAGAATCATACAACCCACGGAACACGAACACACTGATCAGGAAGGTGATGAGCATGAACAGATCTTCCTGCCAGGTGAAACTGAACCGACCGGAATAGGAACCCAGCGGATGCCCTTTCCGGAAAAGGGGCGGCTTGCGAAAGCCGTACTGCACAGCTTCCTCTGGACAAGCAGCGATACAATCCAGATCCTTCATGCAACGTGGATTGGTGACCATACCATACATGGCCAATTCACGGTGTACGAGGATATCGGACGTGCATGCTTTGGTACACAGTCCGCATTGCGAACAATCCTTAGCGAGCACAATGCGACCCGGTGCGAATTGATCAGCGATCCCGAAGAGTGCGCCATACGGACATGCTTGGAAACAGAACCCTCGGCTGCCCAAGAGGTAAACGATCACGAATCCACAGACGAAGAAGGTAAGCACGGCAACTCCCGGAGGCGGCAGGTTCCGCCAGAAATTATCCGTAGTGAACGAAGACCATTTGGATCCACCGGCCGCCACCACAGCCACTTCGGGTGCTTCAAGGCCATGGAACGCGGAAAGGATCTGCGGCCAAATGAAGAGGTAGAACATCACGGCAAGCGGCAGCCAGATCAGCGTTCGCGACCGGATCGGTTGCCGCTTGATGTGGAGCTTGTCCATGATCCACCCACACGCATCTTGAAGTGCCAGGATATGGCAACCCCAAGAGCAAAAGAAGCGACCGAAGATCAGCGTGGCCACCATGACAACGGCCATGAGGATGAAGCCAGCGGTGACGATCCCTTGATGGATCGTGTACATCACCTCGTTGAACTCCAGCGGCGCGAGTGTTCTTCCGCGCAATTTCCAATGCACGAAGTGGGCGATGAAGAGCACATGGATCCCGACCAAGGTGGCCGTACGCCAACCTCCATAGGATCGTGCCTTCGCGCTGCTCATGGAACGGATCCCTCCTGGCACAATGGCCTATTTGACCACGACCCTGCGTTGGAATACACGTCCGTCCACGCGCAAGATCAGGTTGTAGATACCAGCCGATGCACCTTCCAGTTCCATCGCATGGAGCACTTGTCCGGCCGGAGCCATGAAGCGCTCTTGAAGGACACTACGCCCCATCATGTCGGTGAGATCAAGCAGGACGTTCGAACTGGTCAACAGGTGAATGGAAACGGCGAATTGTCCATTGTTGGGGTTGGGATAGACCTCGAATCCACGCAACGCGAGTGGTTCATCGACACCCGTGCAAAGTTCCACCACCACGGACACGTCCGTCGCTGGGCTTACGCAGGTACCTGCTCCTTCTTCCACTTCCCAATCGTAGAAATAGTAGTAGTAGTCGCTACCGCTGCTGGAACTCGTGATCGTGGCAACACCCGCAACATCGTATGGATACGCGACCGAACCGAAATCGCGCCACAGATCGGCACCACCGCTCACGGTGAGCAGGTAGTTATTCCCCGGAAGGATATCGAAATCCAGATCCATCCGAGATTCCCCGGCCGGAACGTTCGCGGAGCGTGATGCTCGCAACACACCGATCGCATCGACCAACTCAATGGTCCTGTACCCCGCACTTCCAGCGTAGAGTTTCACGGAATTCAATCGGAAGCTCCTGTTCGCATTGAACTTCAGGTTCTGCCCCCCAGCATGGTACGTACCTCCCCCGTTGTTGTTGGTCTTGCCGCCAAAGGAGACCTGTCCCGGACTGACATCCACATCGACCACGGAATAGCTGGTTGAAGCGTACAAGGCCGGAGTGGTGAACAGCGGTCCAGTTGCCACTTGATTCATGGAGCCATCATACCACACGGCGTTAGCGGCCGTGGTGGTAAGCTCTGCGGATTCGCCTTCGCAAACGATCGCGCCTTCTGCCGTTGGTGCCGCCGCTTGTGCCAACCCCGCAACGGTGAACGGTGCGGAAGTAGCGGTGCCACAATAACTCGTGACCTGCACGGTATAGGTTCCCGGACCGGCCATGATGGTACTCGTTGTGGCCCCATTGGACCAGAGGTAGCTGGTACCCGCACTGGCCTTCAAGCGCACTTGAGCCCCGGGACAAACAAACGCTTGCTCGTCGCAATGGATCTTTGCGACACTGCTGGCATTCGACTGCTGGGTCAGCGTGATCGGCACGGCAGTCCAGTTGTTGCTGTTATCCTCTTCGATCACCACATCCAGCGGATCCACTTCATACACGATCCAATAGTCGCCGTTGCATGTCCCACTTGGAATATCGATCCACATGCCATCGAGATATTCGCTATAGATGTCCGTGTAACCCGAAGAGATGCCCTGCCGAGTCATGCCACATCCATAGTTCCCTCCACCCAGACCGAAATTCGGGAAATCCGATCCGTGTAGGGTGGTCCCCGAGTTGTACTGCGTGTTGTTGTCCTTGCAATGGTTGTTCACCGCACCATCGGAACAGGTATTGTAATCCATCAGGCAGAAGCCCAGTTTATACCCGGAATTGATGATGGGCCAGTCCCGTGGATCACTGACACCTGATTCTTGCATACGTAAACTGTAGATCCCCCATTGGTCATAGTGCGTATGGCCATGTGTAGGGTGATAGGTCATTCCTTGTGGCATGACACGCTCGTAGGAGGTCATCGTGGATCCATTCTTGTGGAACACCCGTTGGGTGGTGAGCTGCTTGGCCGTACCGCCATTGGGGCAGGCGAATTGCTGCTGTGCATTGGGGTCATACACCGTAAAGGTGTCCGTACCACACGCGAACCTGCGGTACCCGTTGAGGTCGACACCACGCACTTCCAAAGGTCCATGCCCGATATTCGGCGTGGAGCCGGTGATGTTGATACGGCCATTCGCCTCATTTGGTCCGGACAGGTAGTTCAGCAAGGCGTACCATGATATGGTCATGTCCGGCAATAGATCGCATTCACTACCTCCTCCGGGACATTCGCACGATGTGGCGTTGGTAGTGGTGCATTGTGCCGAAGCCTCCGGAACACCGGAAAGGATCAGCAGGAAGGCCATCAGGGCGTGTAACAAGTGCTTCATGGTACGATCGTTCGGTTGGTAGTTGTTCGGCTCCACAGCGAAGTATGGGCACATTTCCAATGCAATATTAGGGCATTCCCACTCCAAGTATATGACCTGCATCATACATTTTTCAACCAGATCGATGTTCCTTCCTCCATTATTCAGGCTTTCCGGCCTTCGAGCATTCACCTCACGACCCCGCCAGGACCTGTACAACTGACGCAAATCATAGTACTGACAACTGCACGGAGCTTTCTTTGTACCCTACTCCAACTCCTATTTCTATGATCGCCATGCACAAGTACGTCCTCACCGCCGCCGCTCTGGCCTTCTTGATCACCTCATGCAAGAAGGATGACCCCGCGACACCTGACCCCGCACCTGTCCCGGCCGTATCGAACACTACACTGCTCATCGAACACCATATCGATGATGTCCCATTGACCTACGATACTCTACGCTACACCAATGCCATGGGGCATATGTTCAGCGTCACTAGGCTGGAGTACTATTTGAGCGAGATCACCTTATTGGGCACCAACGGCACCCAGGACCTAGTGCTTCCTGGTCCGTACTACATCAACGGCACAGCGGGCAACCGCTTCGATCTTGGAACCTTACCCGCCGGTGAGTATGCCGGAGCCACTGCCCTGCTTGGACTGACCGCTGCAATGAATCAAACCGATTCCTTGCCCAACACGACCGAGAACATCAACATGGCGTGGCCGGTCCCCATGGGTGGCGGATATCACTTCATGAAATTCGAAGGGCACTTCCTCGACAATGGGACGTCCAACGGCTATGCGATGCATATCGGTCGAAACGAGAACCTACCTGTCTGCACGATGCCAGAACCCTTCACCGTGGCGAGCGGGGGGGAAGTCGTACTCCGTTTCAACCTGAACCAAGTGTTCCGTGAGCCGAACGTGTATGACCTCAGCACGGGCAACTACTCCATGGGCAGCATGATGCTGATGGGGCAATTGCGAGACAATTGTGCGAATGCATTCGACATCGGATACCGACCATGAAGTACCCCGCGCTCCTGCTATTGATCCTTCTTGCTTCATGCACACGCAAGAACATGGAGGAACTTGGCCCGGAAGCGCATTTGACCACGCCATTCGAAATTGAACCACCGCATTATTTCCCGGTCTTGGACATCCCGGCCAACAATCCGCTGACGGAAGAAGGGATCGAACTGGGAAGGCGACTATACTACGACCCAATACTATCTACGAACGGCCCATTAGCAGGTCGTTCCTGTTCGAGTTGTCACGATCAGGTCACCTCGTTCTCGGTACCCACGGAGGGAACGGCCGTACTCCCACATGTGAACTTGGCATGGAGCCAGAACTTCCTGTGGACCGGCAAGGTGAATGGGGGGTTGGAGGATGTGATGCGGTTCGAAGTGAACGAGTTCTTCCAAGTCGATGTAAGTGTACTCCAAGCCCACGCGGTATATCCCGGCTTGTTCGAACGTGCATTCGGCGATGCCACCATTACGAACGAAGCCGTGGCGAAAGCATTGGCCCAATGGTTCCGACGTCTCGTGTCGACGGACAGTAAATTCGACCGATACCTACAGCATACGGAAATGCTGACCGATCAAGAATTGAGCGGTATGATGATCTACCTCTCGGAGACCGGCGATTGCTTCCATTGCCATGGCATACCATTGTTGACCGACAATGCTTTCCACAACATCGGATTGGATGCCTCCTTCACCGGCGCGGACCAAGGCCGTTTCCTGATCACCGGGAACCCAACGGACCTAGGTGCATTCAAGGCTCCGACACTTCGGAACATCGCGTTGACCGCACCGTACATGCACGACGGCCGGTTCGCAACGCTTGAAGAAGTGGTAGAGCACTACAATTCGGGTGTAAACCCCTCTCCCTCGCTCGATCCGATCATGACCAAACCCGGGCAGATCACGCAATTGTTGCTCGGCCCGCAGCAAAAAGCCGATCTCGTGGCCTTCTTGGAGACGTTCACGGATGATGCGTTCATCACCGATCCCGAGTTGGGAAGCCCATTCTGAACCGCCCCAGTGATCCGACCCTTGACCGGCTCGGATCCGTGCCATTGCACATACCTTTAGTTTTACCGGGCATGAGCACCAAGAAGAACGGAAATCCCGAGCACCTACACCGATTGAACGAACTCATCCGTGACCATTGCACTGCGGAGTGGCGGGACCTGATGGGGGTCCACAATGAACGGCTCTCGTTCAAAAAGGGCGAGCAGGTCTTCAGCCAAGGTGGGGTGGCCGATCACATGTTCATGATCCATCATGGCCAAGTGAAGGTGATCGCGGAATACACCCAGGGCAACGAGCGGGTGATCCGCCTCGCTGGTGATGGGGAGGTATTGGGCCATCGAGGCATCGGGGAGAACCAGATCTACACCGCCACGGTGACGGCCCTCTCGGATTCCACCGTGAACCGGATCCCCATGTCACTTTTCCACAGTGTTCTCAAGGCGAACAACGCCTTCTGCTACCACTTCCTGATGTTCTTCGCCGAGGAGATGCGTATACTGGACAACCAGCTGCGCGACCTCATGAACATGACCGTGCCGCAACGTGTGGCGCGCGCCCTGAAAATGAACATGGATGCCTTCGGATTCCACGAAAAGGACAAGCGGATGCTGGCTTTCACGCTATCGCGCAAGGATATCGCTTCCGCAGCGGACACCACTTACGAATCGGTCATCCGTACCCTGGCCGAGTTCCAAGAACAGGGCATCATCGAACTGGTGGGCAAACGCATCCGCATCCGTAACAAGAGCAAGCTGATGGCCGCGATCAAGAACTGACGGAAGCAGACTCTGTCATCCCGGTCTCGGAAAACGCACTGATCCAAATCGGTGGGGCAGCGGAATAGCGTTTCGGAATACGTGATGGCCCGATCTCGCCTTCGGCTCAACGATCCAAACGCATACTCTCACGCGCAATTGCCAATTCGTAGCCCAGCTCAACTGTGGGTTGATCTCAGCTACGAATAGGTAGAACACGACCGCACTACTGCGGGTCTCTGCGGATCAATTGTTCTTGCTCTTCACCCCCGGATAGTAGGAGGTGGAGCGCCTGATCCCCCTTCGGCTCCAGTTCCACATTACCAGTTGGTAGCTGCGCCACAGGTAATCGATCGGGGCCACCAGGAAGTGGATGAAGCGGGTGAAGGGGATGATGCCGATGAGCACGAAAGCCGAAACCACGTGGATCTGGATGAGCCATGGCATGGCACTCACTGCGGCGATATCCGGCTGAAAGGTGAAGATGGAACGCATGTAAGGCGCAAGCGAGGACGCGAACCAGGACGAGCCCCAGCGAACGAACAGGGCAACGCCCAAGCCACTCAGCACTTGCGTGATGAGGATGGCATACACCAACATATCCATCTTGTTGGTCACGACCAATACGCGTTTGTTACCCAGCCTGCGCTTGATGAGCAGGACCAGACCGAACAGAACGGCCAAGCCGAAGGCGAAGGAGGTGTATTCCAGGATCAGCAAACGCACCGGCTCGCCATTCCATGCCAGTATCGAGCGCGGGAAGAGGAAGGCCATCAAGTGTCCGAAGAACAGGAACAAAAGGCCATAGTGGAAGGGTTGGCTTCCCCAGAACAACTTGCGCCGCTCCAGAAATTCAGAAGACAGCGAGGACACCTGGAATCCCCGGTTGATGTAGCGGTAGATCGAACCGAGCAGGAAGATCCCCATGGCCAGATAGGGCAGTGCAGAGAACAACATGGTGTTCAACATGCCCCACTGGGCTTCCAAACCGATCTTCAGCAGGTAAAAAAGCCCCACTGCGACGGCCAGCATGATCAACAGCACCAAGGAAAAGTTCACATTGGTGGATCGCTGGGCCAAATGCGCTTGGGCCATCGCATCCCTGGCCTTGGTGGCCATGTACACGGTGACCCCGATGAGCACGATGGAGAAGAGCACCAGCAAGGGCAATAGATAGGCATCCGGAGCGATGGACGTGAGCAGGTACTTGGTCATGGCTTGGTCGGTATGGGTGTGGAATGATGTGGCTCGGCGCAGGTGCCACAACCCATGGGTGCTGCGGCATGGAGGGGATCGCCTTGTGGACGCGCGTCCAGCATGCCAAGGTCGAAATGGTCGGCCGTGAGCATCACGAGCAAGGCTTCTAGTGCATTCTTGTAGATATTACCATCCGTTCGGTCGGCAAGGAGGATGGCGTTGTGCTTGCGCTTCAGCATCTTCTCGCGCAAGACGGTTCGTGTGTCGCTGAATTCCTGTAGCATCCGCCGTAGCGAAGGGATCATGATCCGCCCGGCAAGCTCATCACGGAAGGCGGAGTCTTTCAACAACGGTAATAGCGTGAGGACGTTAACCAGATTATCCGGCAACTCGCAGCCACAGTCGTTGTCGGCCATGGCCTGCTCGCGCTTCATGTTCACGAGGAATTCGCCACGCTTGTAGTCCTCGCCGAAGAGCACGAACCCCAGATCGAGATAGCAGATGGCCTGCACGTGGAAGGTACGCGCATAGACCTCCTCCATGTCGTGCAAGGGGGTGGTGGTCGCCCAATCCAGAAAGCGCTCGAACACGTGCACCGTATCCGGATAATGGGTGGCCAACATGGCATCCACGCTGCGCATCCGGTCCCCGAACCCTTCGGTGGGGTATCGGAACACCTCGGCCATCAAGGCGTAGCGCAGGTATTTGGTGGTGGCACCCATCACAGTCCGCGTTCGGGCTTGATCTTGAAGCCGAAGCCGGTATTGCCCTTCACGTCGCCCGTAGCCTCGATCATCTCCATGGATTCCTCGCGGTGTGCCGGTGGGATCACAAAGCGCTCCTCGAAGGTTGCCAATGCAGTGAGGCGGAAGATCTCGTCGGCCTCCTTGGCATTGGTGCGGCCACCTTCCAACGCGGCGGTGATCTCGGCCTCCGGCAGATCGCCAACGGTGGTGTTACGGCGGCTGATCTTCACAGCGAGCAGCTTCTTGAGCACCTGCTTCACACGATCGGTATCGCCGGCGGTGAACAACGAAGCGAGGTAGGCCATGGGCAGACGGGAACGTTCAATGCCTGCCCAGAGTGAAGCGGTATCCGAGTCGTACACCCCGTCCGTATCCACACTGGCCATGGCCGGCAACATGGGCGGCACATAGAACAGGTTGGGGAGGGTGCGGTACTCGGGGTGTAGTGGCAAAGCGATGCCCCACTTCTTGACGAATTTGTACACCGGAGAGAGTTGTGCCGAACGGATGGTGGAATCGGCCACGCCATTGGCTTGTGCCTCCCGGATCACGTTCTCGTCGAAGGGGTCCAAGTAGATATCCAACTGGCGGTCCACCAGCTCGCTCTCCGGGCAAGAAGCCACGGCCTCGATCTTGTCCGCATCATAGAGCATCACGCCCAGGTAACGGATACGGCCCACGCAACTGTGCATGCAGGCTGGTGCCTGACCGGATTCCAAGCGCGGGTAGCACAGAATACACTTCTCACTCTTGCCTGAACTCCAGTTGTAGTAACTCTTCTTGTACGGACACGCAGTGACGCACATACGCCATGCGCGACAACGCTCTTGGTTGATCAGTACCACACCGTCCTCACCGCGCTTGTAGATGGCGCCCGAGGGGCAGGCCCCAACGCAGGCCGGATTGAGGCAGTGGTTGCAGATACGTGGCAGGTAGAAGAACACCATCTGCTCCAACTGGAAGAGACTCTCCTGCTCGGCCGGGGTGAGGTCCTTGAAGTTGACGTCGTTGCGTGCGTAGTCCGGGGAACCGCCCAGATCATCGTCCCAGTTGGGACCGGCCTTCACATCCATGGGCTCGCCAGTGACCAGCGAGATGGGCCGTGCCGTAGGTTGGTCGTCACCAGCAGGGGCGTTGAAGAGATCGTCGTACTTGTAGGTCCAAGGCTCGTAATAATCCTCCAGAACGGGCATGAACGGATTGTGGAAGATGTTCTTCAAACCGCGCAACTTGCCAGCACCTTTCAAGGAGACCGAGGCACCGTCGCGCTCCCAGCCACCTTTGTAGATGTCCTGGTTCTCCCACTTGGTGGGGTAGCCCGTGCCGGGTTTCGTTTCCACGTTGTTCCACCACATGTACTCGGCCCCTTTACGGTCGGTCCAAATGTTCTTGCACGCTACGGAACAGGTGTGGCACCCGATACACTTATCGAGGTGGAACACCATGGATACCTGTGATCTGACGTTCATGGCTTGCGCTCTTTTTCTTGTTAGAATACCACCTTTTCCATCTTCCTCACCAACACGTGCGTATCACGGTTGGCACCCACAGGACCCCAATAATTGAAGTGGAAGGTGAACTGGCCATAGCCGCCAGCCAGCAGGTTCGGTTTGAGGTGTACACGGGTGAAACTGTTGTGACCACCGGCCCTGCGGTTGCCACGCACCTGTGACTTCGGCACGCTGTAGGTACGCTCAGGCGAGTGGTACACGATGCATACCCCACGCGGGATCCGCGCACTGACGCAGGCCCGGGTACAGTACACCCCGTGGTCGTTGTACACCTCCACCCAGTCGTTGTCCTTGATACCCAGATCGACAGCATCCTTCTCATTGATCCAGCAAGGCTCCATGCCGCGCGAAAGCGTGAGCATGCGCAAGGTGTCGCCGTAGGTGCTGTGGATGTGCCATTTGCCGTGCGGCGTGAGGCAGTTCAGCATCTTGGCCTTACCGTCGTTCACCGTTACACGCAAGTCTCCATACACTTCGGGTGTGGGTGAAGGCTTGTAGGTGGGCAGGTGCTCACCGAACAGGAGGTAGGCATCGTGGTCCAGGTAGAAGTGCTGCCGACCCGTGAGGGTGCGCCAAGGGACCAACCGATCCACATTGTAGGTGTAGGCGGCATAGGCGCGGCCGTTGTTCATCAGCCCCGACCATAGCGGCGAGGTGTTGTAGCGGTTGGGATGCGACTGCAGGTCCTTGTAGTCGATACGCACATCCTGCGACCCCTCGCCCAGATCGGCCAACACCAGGCCGGTCTTCTTCTCCATGTTCTGGTAAGCGCGGTAGTTCAGCTTGCCGTTGGTCAGGGTGCTCAGGTGCAACACCGCGTTGCAGGCTTCCACATCCTCGCGCAGTGAGGGCAGTTCGGTACCGTTCAAGTTGCGTGTATGACGCTTGTCCTCCAGCATTTCGCCGTATGCATCCTCACACATGTAATGGTTGCCGTGGCCTCCCAGACCTTTCTTGGCGATACCATCACCCAAGGTGATGTACTTGTCGTGGATCTGTGTGTAGTCGCGTTCCACCACCACGATCTTGTGCATGGTCTTGCCCGGTATGGGTTCGCATTCGCCCTTGCTCCAGTCCAGCATACGTGGCTGACTGATCTCATCCGCACTATCGTGCGAGAGCGGGACGTTCACGATGTCCGTTACCGGCTTCGGGAAGTGGTGCTTGGCCATCTTGCTCACGCGTTCTGCGATGCTGCGGAAGATCTGCCAGTCTGTACGACTCTCCCACACAGGGGCCACCGCTTCGGAAAGCGGGTGTATGAACGAGTGCATGTCCGTGCTGTTGAGATCGGCCTTCTCATACCACGAAGCCGTGGGTAGCACGATGTCCGAGTACAACGCCGAGGTGTCCATCCGGAAGTTGATGTCGATCACCAGGTCCATCTTACCGCTGGGGGCCTTTTCGCGGTAATTGATGTCGGTGACCATGTCGCCTGCTACCTCATTCGCGATGTCGTTGTGGTGGGTGCCCAAGTAGTGGTTGAGCATGTACTCGTGGCCCTTGGCGGAGCTCATCAAAGCATTGCCGCGCCAGATGAACCACACACGAGGGAAGTTGATCGGATCATCGGGATCAGCCACGGAGTGTAGCAGTTCCTTGCTCTTGAGCTTCTCCACCACGTAGTTGCAGATCCCTTCGTCGTTGTCTGCTCCCGCTTTGCGGGCATCCTTCACGATGTCCAGGTTGCTCTTGTTATACTGCGGATAGAAGGGCATCCAGCCGTTGCGCACGCTCATCAGGATCCAATCTGCAGTGTGCTTGTGGGCCATGGGGCCTGCATCTGTAGGCAGGCTGTTGTAGTCGGCCTGGCAACCATCGTAGCGCCACTGGCAGGAATTGATGTAGTGCCAAATAGGTGCTTGTTGCAAGCGGGCCACGGTACCATGGTCCTTGGAACTCATGATGGCAGCCCATGAATCCACAGGTGCCAGTTTCTCCTGTCCCACATAGTGGTTCATGCCACCACCGTTCTTACCGTTGCAGCCGGTGAGCATCTGTGCGGTGATGGAGGCACGGTACATCAGGTTGCCATGGAACCAGTGGTTGATGGCGGCACCCACGATCACCATGCACTTGCCTTCGGTCTTCTCGGCGGTGCTGGCCCATTCGCGAGCAAACTTGATGGCCGTCTTGCGACCGATACCGGTGAAGATCTCCTGCCAAGCGGGTGTATAGGCCTGCTCCTTATCGTCGTAATCCTTCGGGTATTCACCCGCCAGTCCGCGGCCCACGCCGTACTGCCCCATGAGCAGATCGTAGATCGTAGTCACGGCCACGCGCTCCCCATCGGCAGTGGTCACATGGCGAACCGGTATACCACGCATGGCGGTCTTGCGCAGGCCGTACTCCGTGAACTCCACTTGCAGCACGTCCTCATGCTTCTCCAGGAATGAGAGCTCCGGATCGTATGGACGATCGTCAGTGCCGTTCTCATACTTCAGGTTCCAGTTGCCCTGCTGCTTATCCCAGCGATAGCCGGCGGTGCCCTTGGGTGTGATCAGATCACCGGTGGCGGAATCGGCCACGAGGAACTTCCATTCACCGTTGCTCACATCCTTGTATTGGGCCAAACGGTCGGCACGCAGCAAGCGACCGGGCTTGAAACGGTCCCCGTCCTTGTTCAGTTCCACCAAGAAGGGCGAATCCGTGTAACGCTTGACGTATTCCTTGAAATAAGGCGTCGTCTTTTCCACGTGCCATTCCTTGAGGATCACATGGGTGACGGCCATCCAGAAGGCTCCGTCGGAACCGGCATGTGCAGGGATCCATTGATCGGCGTGTTTGGCCACCATGCTGAAGTCCGGTGACATCACCACGGTCTTGGTGCCGTTGTGCCGCGCCTCGCTGAAGAAGTGGATGTCCGGCGTACGGGTCATGCCCAAATTGGCACCCATGCTCACGCAGAACTTCGAGTTGAACCAGTCGGCACTCTCGCAAACATCGGTCTGCTCACCCCAGACCTCGGGGAAGGCATTGGGCAGATCGCAGTACCAGTCATAGAAACTGAGGTTGACACCTCCCATCAATTGGAGGTATCGAGCACCCGAAGCATAGCTGAGCATGCTCATGGCCGGGATCGGCGAGAAGCCGATGATGCGGTCCGGACCGTACTTCTTCACGGTGTACAGGTTGGAAGCTGCGATCAGCTCCAGCACTTCATCCCAATGTACCCTGCGGAAGCCACCCTTGCCGCGGGCCCACTGGTAGCGACTGCGTTTGGTCGCATCGTTCTGGATGTTCTCCCAGGCTTTCACGGGATCCCCCCCTGCCTTCTCCTTCTCTTCGCGGAAGATGTCGATCAGGGCACCGCGCATCAGCGGGTACTTCACCCGGATGGGGCTGTAGAGATACCACGAATAAGAGATGCCGCGTTGGCATCCACGTGGCTCGTATGGCGGAAGCTCCTTGTCCAGGATGGGGTAATCCAGGGCCTGCATTTCCCAGACCACGATGCCATCCTTCACGTGGATGTTCCACGAACAACCACCGGTGCAGTTCACCCCGTGGGTACTGCGCACCACCTTGTCATACTGCCACCTGTTGCGGTAGAATTCCTCCCACTTACGCGACTTGGGTGCAATGATATCCTCGATCCAGCTCATGGTTCTTGGTATTTCTGATCAAATGGAACGGATCTGCCTTTCGATGATCTCGTGGCGCACCGGGTTGTGCAAGCGTTTCCACCAAGTAATGGCAGCCAAGGCCATGATGGCCACCAACCCGGCCAGGCCCCAGATCATCATACTGATGTACCCGCCGGATCCGGCTTGGGCGATTTCGACCGGCGAGGTGCGGTCCACTTCGTACAGGTATGCGGCAAGGGCGTGGATCTCCTCCTCCGTGAGAGCGGCAACTCCACTGTACGCGCTGGCCATTGCGGGAAATGGCGGGGCACCCATGATGCCCGTGATACCTGCATGGCCCATGCGTGCATACACATGCGTAAGATCCTTGGCAAGCAGTCCACCGGGTATCCCGGACGTTCCGGCATTGTGGCAAGAGACGCAGGAAGGGCCACCGCCATGTGGACCTCCAGTGAACAAGGTCATACCCTGCTCTATATCGTCAGCGGTATACTCGATCGGTGCCTCCGGTTCGACCACCACACTCGCATCGGCCTGTTGCGCAGGCTTGCCGAAACCGGCGAGGTAGCCCAGAACCGCATCCAGATCAGGATCACTCAAAGGCTGATCGATCATGATCATCTGGTTGAACTCATTGAAAATGGCCACGGCATCGGGATCACCCGACTTCACCATGGATTGGGAACTGTGGATGAACTTCCGCAGCCACGCATCCGAGCGTTTCTCGGTCACACCCGTCAGGTCCGGACCGACCAAGCGCTTGCCCATCATGTGGCAGGCCGAGCAGTTCTGTTTGAACACCGCCTCCCCATCCTGAGCGGATAGGTCGAGTACCATGGGCATGGCCATGAACAAGGCGATCGCATGTATGATGAATGGCTTTCTCATCGTTCCTGATCGGTTATCGAGAGCTGCGGATCCGATCCTCCACACTGAACTCCCGGTCGCAATATTCTGTCATGGCGAGGTACCATTATATGATATATATCAGTTTTGTAAAAGATCCGCATCATATTCTTGCCAGCGTGATCCTGGATCACCCCGGATGGAAAACCGGAGTGACCGATCGAACGCCATGAATGACCAAGAACCGATCAGTGTTGCTCGTGCACGGGCTCAGGTGCGGCAGCTCGTTGCACCGCTCGGAACGGAGGACATTCCCCTACTGAACGCGAATGGGCGTGTGCTTTCGGCAACCATTCGAAGCGGGATGGAACTTCCTCCTTTCACGCGTGCCGCCATGGACGGATACGCATTGGGAGCAGGGCCGGATCGCGCAGGCACCCGCTTCGAGGTGGTGGGGCATGTGGCAGCCGGGGATCCGATGCCGCCCCCCTTGGCGGCCGGTCAAGCTGTGCGGATCCTTACCGGCGCACCAGTACCGGCCGAAACCATGGCCATCGTGCAGCAGGAATGGGCCACCCGGCTGGCCGACCATGTAGTACTGGAACGCGATGTGAATGAAGGCATGCATATTCGCCTCAAGGGTGAGACCCTACCGAAAGGGGCCAGTGCCATAGAAGCAAGAACGATCCTTTCGCCGGCAGCTTTGGGCTTTCTATCCATGCTTGGCATCACCGAGGTGCCTGTCCACAGAAGGCCACGCGTTTCGGTACTGGTCACCGGCAGTGAATTGATAGCACCGGGATCGCCCTTACGGGATGGGCAAGTCTACGAAAGCAACTCAGCCATGCTGGCATCTGCACTGGCCCGCGACGGAGCAGAAACAAAAATGGCTTTGGTGGACGATGATCCGGATCGGATCCAAACGGCCATCGCCAATGCCTTGTCGAACTGCGACATGCTCCTGATCAGCGGCGGCAACTCCGTGGGTGATCATGATCACGTGCATGCTGCCCTACATGCGCTAAAGGTGACCGAAGTCTTTCACCACGTGGCACAGAAGCCTGGCAAACCACTCTACTTCGGATCATACGGTCGAAAGCCGGTATTCGCACTACCGGGTAATCCAGCTGCCAGTTTGGTGTGTTACCGCATGTACGTGCTGGATGCCTTGCGCCGCATGCAGGGTGTCGCGGGTCGAACTGATGAAAGCCTCGCGTTGCCCTTGGCGAACTGCTCGGTGAAAGGAGTCGAACACGCCCAATTCCTCTTTGGCAGGGTCCGCAATGGACGGGTGTCCATTTTGGGCGAACAAGGATCATCAATGCTGCAAGCAGCAGCCCATGCCAATGTGCTGGTGCATATTCCGGCACGTGATAGTGGCAGAGGTCCGGGGGATATCGTACGGACCTACCGGCTTTGGACCATGCTTCAATGACATACATCTTACCATTAGCTCCACGGTCGAATTAACTTGGCGGTATTGTGCCGCAATGAAAACTCAACCATGTCCTACCCTTGCAGGTGATGATCGACGTTGAAGGACTGCCCCTGTTCCTGCTGCTACTAGCGGTCGTGGCCTTCCTATACGCCAGTGTTGGACATGGCGGGGCCAGCGGCTACCTCATGCTCATGGCGCTGTGGTCCTTTCCGGTGGATACGATGCGCACCTCGGCATTGGTGCTCAACCTCTTCGTGGCCGCCGCTTCCTTCCTGCTGTTCGCACGCAAAGGCCATTTCAGGCCGCGCCTGCTGATCGCCTTCGCGGTCGCCTCAGTGCCCATGGCCTTTCTGGGAGGACTTATGACGGTGGATGCCTTGCTCTATCGCAAGATATTGGGCGTCCTTCTTTTCGTGGCGATCGCGCGCATGCTGGGCGTTTTCGGTACGGAACGACCCGGACTGCGACCGGTGCTTTGGTGGCAGGGGATGCTCGTTGGTGCATCCATCGGATTCCTCTCCGGACTCATCGGTATCGGTGGCGGTATCATTTTGGGCCCAGTGATCCTGCTCATGCGCTGGGGAACCGTGAAGGAGGCGGCCGCCGTATCCGCAGCGTTCATCTGGGTGAACTCGGCCGCCGCCCTTGCGGGTGGTCTGAGCCAGGGTTTCACCCTACCCCCCGATCTGTTCGTGCTGGTGGGTGTCGCATTCACGGGCGGTCTTCTGGGCGCCTACTTCGGCAGCGGCCGCTTCACCAACACGGTGCTCCTGCGTACACTTGCCTCGGTGCTCGCCATCGCTGGCATCAAGCTTCTTGTCAGTTGATGTTGCATCCAACGACCATGAACGAACCAAGCACCTTGAAGGAACATGAACTGATCTGCTTCGGCATGATCGCCGAATGGGCCGGGGGACCCCGACAGCAACTCACATTGCCACCGGGGTCCCGTGTGGCGGACCTGCGCAAAGCCGCACAGGAACGCTGGCCGCAACTGGCCGATACCACCTACCAGGTGGCCGTGGACCAACGTCTGGCCACCGATGACACGGAACTGGAAAGCGCCCGTGAGATCGCGCTCCTGCCACCCTTCGCCGGCGGATGAGGTATGCACGCCAGATAGCCCTGCCCAATGTGGGCCGCGATGGTCAGCAGAAGCTGCGTGCCGCGAAGGTGCTCATGGTGGGTGCCGGTGGCTTGGGCTGTCCCGCACTCCAATACTTGGCCGCCGCAGGCGTGGGCACTTTGGGCATCGTGGACGGCGATCACGTCGAGTTATCCAACCTGCATAGGCAGACGCTTTTTACCGCAGGCGACATCGGCAGGAACAAAGCCGAGGTGGCCGTCGAACGCCTTCACGCGCTCAATCCGGATGTGAAGCTCGTGCCCTATCCCGAGCATCTCGATGGGCACAACGCGGCACGCATCGCGGCTGGATACGATGTAGTGATCGACGGCACCGACGACCCCATGGCACGCTACCTGATCAACGACCTGTGCGTGCAGTTGGGGATACCATTCGTTCACGGTTCCATCCATCGCTTCGCCGGACAGGTCAGTGTTCTCAACTACCAGGGCGGACCAACGTACCGCTGCCTTTTCCCGGACCAGCCTGCTGCGGGTGAGTTCCCCGATTGTGCGCAAGCCGGCGTACTCGGTGTGCTGCCGGGCATCATCGGCACGGTGCAGGCGTCGGAGGCCTTGAAGATCATCCTTGGCATCGGCACCACCCTCAGCGGCAAACTCAAGGTGATCGACCCGCTGCAGTGGGAGGAACGCACCATCGCATTCGCGCGCAACGAGGAACAGGTCATCAAGGCACGCGCCAGCGATCTGCACACGTTCATGCCCGAGCAGAATTGCGATACTGGAAGCTCGATCGATGCCGCGCAATTGATGGAATGGCTCGCCGAGGGACAACGCATCCACCTGCTCGATGTGCGCGAACTCCATGAAGAACCCGCCATGGATGTGCCCAGCGTATTGCGCATTCCCTTGGGCCAACTACTGGGTCGGCTGGACGAGTTGCCCGCTGAAGGTACCTTGGTGGTGATCTGCCAACACGGCATCCGCAGCAAACGCGCAATGGACCTGCTCAACAAGGCGGGGCTTCCACTGCGGATCCTCAATCTCGAAGGCGGTATGGCCGCTTTCGCCTCAAGCAAGCATATAGCATGAGCACCGCCAAAAAGACCAAGAACATTTTCATCGACGGTCCCATCACACCGGAACGCATCGCCACTTCCATCGCGCATCACCAAGCGAAGACGGACATCGGGGCGCATGACATCTTCCTTGGCCAGGTGCGGGCCGATACCATCGAAGGCAAGGTCGTAGCTGCCATCGATTACAGCGCGCATGCCGACATGGCCAATGCGGTGATGGACGCCATCCGCGAAGACACTTTTACCAACTACCCGATCACCTGCATGCACGTGTTCCACAGTCTGGGTACCGTGAAGGCCGGTGAACTCTGCCTCTTCGTCTTCACCTCTTCAGCGCACCGGAACACCTGCATGGATGCCACCCGTTACGTGGTGGAGCGCATCAAGAAGGAACTGCCCGTGTTCGGCAAGGAGCTGTTCCCGGACAGCACCCACGTTTGGAAACAGAACAACTGACAGCGAAGATCCCTTCGCCCCAAAGCCCTTGGTGAGTTCACCTCACCGGAAAAGATGATCGACATCACCCATAAACCCACCACCCTGCGCAGTGCCACCGCACAAGCGATCGTGCGTGCAAGCGACCCACGGACCATCAACGCCGTTCGCCAGGGCACCGTGCCCAAGGGCAACGTGCTGGAAAGCGCACGCGTTGCCGCCTTGTTCGGCGTGAAGAAGACCCACGAGCTGATCCCGGATTGCCATCCTCTGCCCATCGAGCATGCCGAATGCAGCTTCGAGCTCGGTGAAATGGACATCACCATCACCATGCGGGTGCGCACCATCTACCGCACCGGCGTCGAGGTGGAGGCCATGCACGGGGCCAGTGTAGCGGCGCTCACCATGTACGACATGCTCAAGCCGATCGACAAGGGCATTGAACTGCACGCGATCAAGCTGATCGAAAAGAAAGGTGGCAAGAGCGACTTCCGCAGCCGCTACCGGGAAGCGCTCACGGCGACGGTGATCGTGTGCAGCGACACCATCTCCAAAGGGAAGAAGGAGGACAAGGCGGGCAAGGCCATCATGGCCAAGCTGGAGGCTTGCGGAGTGCGGATCGCACACCAGGCCGTGATCCCCGACGAGACGAGCGATATCCAACAGCAGGTGCGCGATGCCGTGGAGCGCGGCAGCGACATGGTGATCTTCACTGGCGGAACCGGGCTTTCCCCACGTGATGTGACACCGGAAGCCTTGCGGCCGTTGCTGGAACGAGAGATCCCCGGCATTGCCGAAGTGGTGCGCGATTTCGGACAGGCACGCACCCCCTACGCCATGCTCTCCCGCGCTCTGGCCGGAACCATCGGCACTACCTTGGTACTCGCGCTGCCCGGTTCCACCAAGGGCGCCACCGAAAGCATGGATGCCTTGTTCCCACCCCTGCTGCACCTGTTCGGTATCATGCGGAGCGCAGCCCACGACGGTCCAGATGTCCCTGTTCAGCTATAATAGCAGCCACAAGATCATCGTCAGCATCGCCATCCTGTCCGCGGTGGCGTTGCACACCATCCTGAACAGGCCCGGCCAACCCACGTATGAGAACGGCCAGGTGAAACAATCCGGCAGCGTGGTGAACGGGCACAACCACGGCGTGTGGACCTGGTACCACCCCAACGGACACAGGAAGATGCAGGGACGATTCGTACGCGGTGAACGCACAGGGCTGTGGGTCACCTTCGCACCCGACGGGGACACGCTCACCACCGGCTTCTACCGCAACGACCGCCTCAACGGCGACTACACGGTTTATGCGCCGGGCGATCAGAAGGTGCATGTGACCCATTACGTGGAAGACAAGCCGGTATCAAGCGCTGCGTTGGAACAGCATTGAGGCATCCGCAGACCTTTTGAGCGTTGCTTTCCTTTGCGGTCATCACTCGCCAACACGACCAGTTCCACTTCACCATGCTATTGCGTTTGCTGCCTCTGCCCTTCATCGCCCTGGCCCTGCTGGCAGGCATCACCGGGGGCTGGATACGCATGGGGTGGGATCTTACCCTGCTCAGTGCCGCTGCGAACCACGGCATACTGATGACCTGTGGAATGTTGGGCACCTTGATCGTGCTGGAGCGCACCGTGACGATGCCCGCTCCATGGTGGCGGGCCTTCCCCTTGTTGTGCGCTGCAGGCACGGTGCTGTTGTTGACCGGTTTCACGAACGCCGGGTTGCCAGCCATGCTCTTTGGCAACGCAGGACTGGTGGCCCTGTACCTGGTGCAGATGCGCGATCATCGCGAAGCGTACTGGCACATCCTGCTCGCCGGTGCACTGTCCTGGGGTATCGGCACCGCATTGGTCTGGCAGGGAGCTCCGGTCCTTGCCGCCGCGCCTTGGTGGATCACCTTCCTCCTTTTCACCATCGTGGGCGAACGACTGGAGTTGACCCGCTACCTGCCCGTGCCGCGCATCGCCAAGGTGTTGCTGTGGGTGCTGCTGGCGCTGTACTTCGCGGGGCTGCTCCTCCCATTCCATGGAACCGGACGGCTGCTGCTGGGCGTGTCCACCACGGCCATCGCACTTTGGCTGCTGCGCTATGACATGGCCCGCAAGGGCGTGCGCAAACCCGGCATGCACCGCTACGTGGGCGGCGGCCTGCTGGTAGGTCATACCTGGTTACTGGTCCATGGACTGATCACGCTACTGGCCGGCGCGCAACCCTTCTACTACGACCTGTACCTGCACACCTTCTTCCTGGGCTTCACCTTCTCCATGGTGTGGGCCCATGCCCCCATCATCCTGCCTGGGGTGCTACGGAGTCCGCACAACCCGTTCCGAACGTGGCTCTGGATCCCGTGGGCATTGTTCCAGCTCACGCTGCTGGGGCGCATCGTTGCCACCCTCGCCGTTGCCGTGGAGGCGCGCCGCTTCTTCGGCCTGCTCAACGGGATCGCCATGCTGGGCATGTTCGCCTGCATGGCGGGGATCATGGTGTGGAAGACGCGCAGTACACGGCGCTTCACGGCCCCGTGAGCCCGGAGCCGGGACGCACGCTCACTTCCCCTCATAACTCACCTTCTTCCCGATCGAAGAAAGGCCCAACATGGCATCGGACGAAGTGAAGATCGTGTGCAGGTGTTCAAGCTCGGACGCGCAGCCACGGCCATCGGTGATGAGCTTGTCCGCGATGCGCAAGGCAAGCGGGGCCTTGCGTTGCAGCGTGCCCAGGATCCGTTCCACCTCGGCGGGTGCGATGCCGTTGCCGCCGTGCTTCCCGGCAAGGAGCTCTTCGATGCCGTTGCGCTCGAAGAATGCCGCGATGCCTTTCCACGGTTCGGCCGGTGTGCCGATGCGGTGCACGGACGGGGCGAGCGTTCCGTCCAGGATCGCGTCGATGTCGTCATGGCTGACGATGCCGTCGATCAGGCCCATGGCCAGCGCATCGGCGGCGTTGAGCATGCGGCCGGTATGCACCAGGTACTTGGCGAGCCCCTTGCCCACGCGGGTGGCTGTGCGCTGCGTGCCGCCCAGCCCCGGATAGATGCCGATGCCCGTTTCGGGGAAGGCCATCACCGCCTTGGGGTGCGCCACGATGATGTCCGCGCAGAGGGCCAGCTCCAGGCCACCGCCCAAGGCCAGGCCGTTCAGCACGGCCACCACCGGCTTGGGCGATGCATCGATGCGGTGGAACACCTGCTGCCCGTAGGCCGTGAAGCGCTCGATCGCGTTGATGTCGCCGCGCTTCATGTGGGTGACGAAGAACTTGATGTCGGCACCGGCCACGAAGGCCTTGCCCGATCCGGTGAGGGCGATGGTGCGCACCTGCGGATCGGCGAGGGCGCGGGTGAAGCGCTCGTCGAGTTGGGCCATCACCTCCTCGTTCAGCGCGTTGTTGTCCTCGGGCCGGTCCATGGTGATGGTGGCCACGCCGTTGCGCACCTCCAACTTTACGTGCTCCATGGCCCATGCCGCAGGGCCGATGGATGTGGGTGCCGCGACGCCGTAGCGCGCGGCCACATCGCCCACCATGCGCCGCACTTCCGCCTCGCCCCGTGCGCTCATCAAGGCAATGGGGCCTTTGCGCCAGCGCAGGCCGATGCGCGCACCGCGTTCGATGGCCAGGGCATCGCAGACCTGCTCGTCCAGCAGTTGCGTGCAGACGAAGCACACGATCCCCAGCATGCGATCGGCGATCGTGTTGTGCAGTTCCTGATCCGGGGATGCTTCGCCGGAAAGGTCCCACGGCACAGCGGCTTCGGTCTGCCGCTTCAGGCCGGGGCTCACCGTGTACAGCGGGCCGAAGACCTCCAAGGTGCGTTGCGCGTGGTAGGCCACCGGCACGCCCGTGGCGTTCATCAGCGCGAAGGGGCCCATGCCGATGCCGAAGGCCTTCATGCAGGCGGCATCGATGGTGGGAATGTCGGCAAGGCCCTCCTCGTGCATGCGCACGGCTTCGTTCAGCCAGGGCACGAAGTAGCGGTTCACCACGAAGCCGTATGCATCGCGGCATTCGATCGCATCCTTGCCGGTGCGGCGGCAGAATCGGCGCATCGCCTCCATCACGTCGGGCGCGGTGTGCTCGCCGGGGATGATCTCCACCAAGCGGTTCTTCGCAGCGTGGTAGAAGTAGTGCAGGCCCACGAAGCGCTCGGGACGGCTCACCGATGCGGCCAGTTCCGTCACGGAGAAGGACGAGGTGTTGGTGGCCAGTATCGCGTCGGGACGGACGATGCCATCGAGCGTGCGGAAGAGCGTGGCCTTTGCCTCGCGGTCCTCGAAGATGGCCTCCACCACGAGGTCGCAGGCGGCCAGGTCCTTTAGATCGGTGGTGCCCGTGATGCGGCCCAGCACCGCTTCCACCGTGCCGAAGGCGAACACCTTGCGCTCCACGCCCTGTTGCAACATCGTCCGGATGCCTTCCATGCCCTTGTCGATGAACCGTTGTTCACGGTCCGCCAGCAACACGGTGGTACCCTCCTGGGCGAACTTCTGCGCGATGGCAGCACCCATGGTGCCTGCACCCACCACCCCTACTGTTCCGATCTTCATCATGCGTTCTGGTGATTTCACTTGTGCTTCCAAACGGGCGGGCGCTTCTCCAGGAAGGCGGTGATGCCCTCGTTGGCATCGGCGGTGGCCATGAGCTGGCCGGTGTACAGCTGCTCGAGATGGGGCAGGAAGTTGCCCAGCACATGGTTGAACTTCACACGAACGGCACGCGTGGCGAAGCGCAACGAACTGGCGCTACGCGGAAGGATATACGTCGTGATGTGTGCGTCGATCATCGCGTCCAAGGCATCGGGGCCATCGGCCACGGCGTTGAGCAGGCCCATGGACAAGACCTCGCCGGCGGTGATGCTGCGGCCCGTGAGCAGCAGGTCGGTGGCGCGGGCCAGGCCGATCTTTTCCGGAAGAATGATCGACGCGGGCGGCGCGAAAACGCCCAGCACGATCTCCGGTTGACCGAAGCGCGCGCTCTTATCGGCGAAGAGGAAATCGCACATGATGGCCAGTTCCATGCCGCCGCCCAAGCACTGGCCCTGTATGCGTGCCAGTGTGGGGATCGCGAGGTCGCGCAGGGTGAGGAAGAGGCCGTGGAAGGCGCGCAGCATGGCCGGTGCCGTGTCGCGCTGATGCTCTTCAACACTGGCGCCGAAGGAGAAATGCTTGCCGCGCCCTTCGAATACGATCAGCTTGATGCCGGGTTGCTCGCGGAAGCTGTCCAAGGCGCGTTGCAGGCTCTCCATCATCACATGGTCCAGCACGTTGCCCTTGCCATCGTCCAGCGTGATGCGTGCCACCGCGCCGCCGTGCTCCATGCGCAGGGCGATCTTCTCCAGGGTCAGGGTCTCATCGGATGTGCTCATGGCTCGGTTCAGGCTTTGGTAGTGCGGTACTGGGGCGAGATGGCCTGGTGCAGCTCTTCGGTCCAGGGGGTGCCTTCGGAAAGTGCGCGGCGCAATGCGATGAAGTCCACCTCGCGGTCGTTCTTCGGTCCTTCGTTGAAAGCGCGGAAGCCGGCCTTCGCCTCGGTCATCATGTTCAGTGCGAGCCATTCGCGGCTGCTCTCCTTGTTGCGGTCCCAATGGTCCAGCTTGAACTTGCGCACCTCACTGATGGTCTTGTTCATGCAACTGGGGAAGGTGTGGAGCAGCTTGGCGATGAGCGCGTTCACCGCCGCGTCCAACATCGAAAGGTCCACTTCACCCTTGGCCATGAGCTCCTTGGCCTTCGCCAGTTCGTCACCGGTCTTCATGGTCCCGAAGACGACGCGACCGAACTCATCCGTCACGCGGTCCAGTTGCACCAAGGGATTGGGGATGAACTTGCCATCCACTTTCAACGCGGGCGCGATCTCGCAGATCACACCGTTCCAGTAGGCTTGGTGGGCGGTCCAGGGTTCGCAGAGGGTGAGCGACACCATGGCCCTTTCGATCCCCGTGAACAACGGCAGGAAGTCCGTGGCACCACCGATGGGCGCGCTGCCGTGCTTGGGACCCGCCTGTCCGAAACGCGCCAGATCGCTCGCGATGCTATAATCGCAGGCCATGCCGATCTCCTGCCCGCCGCCGATGCGCATGCCGTTCACACGGCAGATCACCGGCTTCTCGCACATCAGGATCGTGGACACCATGTCGTTGAACAGGCGCATGTACTGGCCGTATTCCTGTGGGTTCCCCGCGTAGTATTCCGCGTACTCCTTGGTGTTCCCGCCGGTGCAGAAGGCCTTGTCGCCCACGGCGGTGAACACCACGGCCACCACGCTGCGGTCGTTGGAAGCGGTGCGGAAGGCGAGGATCACCTCCTTCACCGCTGCGGTGGTGTACGAGTTGTACTGCTTCGGATTGTTGAGCACGATCCATGCGTTGAACAGTCCCTTCACAGGGCTGCCGTCACGGTCCAGACAGGGCCGCATTTCATAGATGATCTCCTTGAACGTGTGTGCTACGATATCGTGGCTGTGCAGGGTTTCCATAGGATGTAGGATAGGTTCAGTTGTCGGTACCGGGTACCAGCACGATGCGTTTGGTGTACTTGTGGGCCAGCGTGTTGCGGAACACCTCGTTGATCTTCGCCAAGGGGATGGATTCCACGAAGTCATGGATGTTGAGCTTGCCGCTGCCGATCAGCTCCACCACTTCGGGATAGAGTTCCGGCCTGCAGCCCCAGGTGCCGATCACTTTGGCATCGAAGGCCATGAGGTTGCTCAGGCGCATTTCCAGCTTGTCCATGGTGAAGCCCACCACACTGAGCGTGGAGGTGTAGGTGATCAGGCTGAAGGCGAGTTCCTGGCCGGCCGTGGTGCCGCTGATCTCGAAGATCTTCCAGCCGTACTTCGGCGCGCCCAGTTCGGCGGCGAGTTCCCGCACCTTGGCCTTGATCTCCTTGGCTGACAGGTCGCGCGTGTTGAGCGTGGCATGCACCCCGTGGGCCTTGGCCTGGGCCAGTTTGTCGTCGTTGATGTCCAAGGCCAGCACCTTGGCCCCCATGATGCGCGCGATGAGGGCACCGTACAGGCCCACGCCGCCCACACCGATCACGATGGCCAGGTCACCGGGTTGGAGCTCGCTCTTCTTCACCACTTGGTAGGGTGTGGAAATGGCATCGGCCACCACCGCGAGCTGCTCCAGGGAATAGTTCTCCAGCAAGGGATCGGGCACGGGGCAGAGGTAGCGGTGCGGTACCACCACGTGCGATGCGAAGCCACCGTGCAGGTCGTTGCCGGGCATGATCTGGCGCTGGCACATGTTGCTGCGACCTTTCAGGCAGAGTTCACATTCACCGCAGGGCAGCACGGCGGGGATGATGACCGGATGCCCCTTGAGGTGGGCCGGGCCTTCCACCACGGTGCCGCTGATCTCATGGCCAAGCGTAAGTGGTAATTCCTTTTTCGTTCGAACACCGTCGTTCCAAAAGCTGAGATCGGTGTGGCATACGCCGCAACCGGCCACCTTCACCAAGGCCTCGTGCTCGGCGATCGCGGGGATCTCCGTGGTGACCCGCACGAAGTCCTCCTTCAGCGCGGTCATCTGCCATTGTTCCATCGTGCCTGCCATGGTGCTCACAGTTCGGGGTTTTCGAAGAGGATCGCATTGCCCTGCCCGCCACCGATGCATGCCGAAGCGATGCCGTAGCGCACCTTGCGCGCCTTCATCTCTCTGGCCAGGGTCAGCGACAAGCGCAGGCCGGTCGCGGCCAACGGATGGCCCAATGCGATCGCCCCGCCGTTCACGTTGCAGATCGACCGGTCCAGTCCCAGTTCACGTTCGCAACCGATGAACTGCGCCGCGAAGGCCTCGTTGATCTCGATCAGGCCGATGTCGTCGAGCTTCAGGCCGGCGATCTCCAGCAACAGCCGGATGGCGGGCACGGGGCCCAGCCCCATCGTCTTCGGATCGACACCGCTGGTGACCGATGCCACGATGCGGGCGAGCGGATGGATGTAACGCGCCTTCACGAATTCACCGCCCGCCACCACCACCGCAGCAGCACCGTCCACGATGCCGCTGGAGTTGGCGGCGGTCTGCACACCTTCCTTGTCGAATGCGGGCGGCAGCTTGGCCATGGCCTCCAACGTGGCCGGTCGAATGTTCTCGTCGGTGATGAATCCCTTCACTCCTTTAGGCAGGCCCACCTTGCGCGGCCGCAGGCCCTCTCCCTCGAATACCGTGGGGTCCAATGGCGCGATCTCATCCACGAACCAGCCTCGTTCCGTAGCGGCCACCGCACGATCCACCGAGAGTTTTCCGAAGAGGTCCGCTTCGGCACGGGTGATGCCGTGCAGGCGGGCCACGTTCTCGGCGGTGTTGCCCATGGGCACGGCGGCGCTGTCATTGAGCGCTTCCCACAGCAGGTCCTTGAACTCCACGCGGCCCAAGGGATAGCCCATGCGGTTTCCGAAGGAGACCGTGGGTGCCAGGGACATGTTCTCGGTGCCGCCGCACAGCGCCACACCGGCCTTGCCCAGCGTGATCTGATCGGCTGCGGCGGTGATGGTCTCGAAGCCCGAGCCGCAGATGCGCTGCACCATCACGGCCGGTATTCCTTGGGGAACACCAGCGTAGAGCCCGATATGGCGCGGAAGGAAGTAGGCATCATAGGAGCTCTGGCCGATGTTGGCCATGATCACCTGATCGATCTCGTCGGGCCGCACACCGGCCTTTTCCATGGCCGCGCGGCTGGCATGGATCCCCAGGTCCGTGGGCGATACCGCGGCAAGCGTGCCACCCAGTTTGCCAAAGGCCGTGCGTGCCCCGTTGATCAAGTACATCCCATCGTACTGGATGCCGAAGCCTTTCTCCTTGTCGTGTATCGCTTTCATGCGCGTTCCTTCTGCTCGTTGGTATCCGGTCCCACAGTGGCTTGCTGTTGATGCGCGTGCTTGCGTGCGAAAAGGGCAGCGCCGAGCGAGACTATGAATTGTGGTTGGTCCGGGATGATGACCTCCTGTCCGAATCGCTCGGAGAGGATGGTCTTGAAGTAAGGGTGGTAGGCGATGACACCGCCCACGAGGTAGATCGGCAGGCCGGCTTCCATGCGGATCTTGTAGATGCGGTTGGCTACGCTGAGATAGATGCCTTTGGCAATGTCCTCCACGGGCATCTCCTCGAAGATCCAGCCCATGATCTCGGTCTTGGCGAAGACGGTGCAGAAGCTGTTGAGCTCCTTCATCGCCTCGGAGCGCCCGGCCAGTTCGCTCATGGTGCGCAGGTCGATCTCGGCGCGTTCTGCCACTTCGGTGATGAAGGCACCCGTACCCGCCGCGCACTTGTTGTTCATGTAGAACTCCTCCACCTTGCCTCCGTCGCCGGCGCGGATCAGCTTGATGTCCTCGGCGCCGATGTCCACGATGTTCTTGCGGCCGAGATACAGGGAATCGATCGCGAAGGCCGCACAACTCACTTCGGTCTTGGTGGTGTCAGCAGCGGGGAAATGCTCGCGGCCATACCCCGATGCGCAGACCGCAGCCACATCATAGCGGCCCTTGATATCCTCGAGCGCCCCGTACAAAGCGTTCTTGTCGCGGTTCAGTGTACGCAGCAACTCGCGGTACACGACTTCACCTGCCTCATCAATGACGCTGATCTTGGTGTAGTACGAGCCGATATCGACGCCCACGTAGTGGCCTCCCGCACTTGTCTCTTTGATCGCACCGGTGCCCTTTACCGCGAACATTCCCGCCAGCGCCAGGGGTTCCGGCTCTTCCAGGGTGGCCCCTTTCTTCGTGTGTGCCTGCACCAGGTTCGTGAAGAGCAGGTTGAGCGGCGTGCGTACATAATGCTTCCGACCGTACTTGACGAACTGCCCGTTGAAGTGTTCGATCTCGGTCTGTTGGTTCTTCATCATGTCCACTGCCAGCGAAGGGAAGTGGTTGCCGGCCTTGCGCAGGTAGCGCATGCACAGCTTGATGAAATTGTCGCCGAAGCGGATATCCTCCGCCTTGGCCACCTGCACACTTTCCTCGATCACCTGTTCGATGATCTCCGCCATACCCGGCTGCTCCATGGCCTCGCGGATCGTAAGGCGTGAAATGCCGCAAAGCGCGCTGAGCGAGGAGTTGAGGATGGTCTTCTCCCACACCTTGTCCACCAGGGAGAACGAATCGACGACCAAGGTGTCCAGATCCACGCTGGCGAGTATTTCGGCGAACCTCTGCGCGAAGACCTCCTGGGTGTCGTCCACGGAGGCGATGTAGTTGGGTGCGTTGAAGAAGGTGACGTTGACCGCATTGGGCTTGGCCAGGTTACCGGCGAAATTGAGCACCATGCGAAAGGTGTACTGTTCCCCGAACACGTCGGCCACGGGTTCTTCCACATCGATGCCGTTCTGTGCGCAGATGATGAAGGGCTTTCCAGCGCTTGCGCCGAGCAACTCCTCGATCACCGCACGGGTGTGGTACACCTTGATGGCAAGGATGATCACGTCCGGCTTTTCCGCCGCGAGTTCGCTTGCTGTGTGAAAGGCCTGGTCGGGCCGCACATGCCTGGCCATCTTCCCCTCCAAGCGAAGGCCGTCCTTGCGGATGAGGTCCACGCGTTCCTTGTTGCGATCACAGATGGTGACATGACAGCCAGCCTCCTTCAGGTGAACGGCAAGGATCTGGCCTACCGGCCCCATGCCGACCACGCCCACCTTCAATGTTCCCTTCTGTTCTTCCATGACCATCAGGTGAGTTGTTCGATGAAGGCCTCGATCTTGGTGTGGCTCTGGCCTTCGCTGTAAAAGCGCAGGTCGCAGAGGTCGCCCTCCAGCACCAGGGTCTCCACACCCGCCTGCTCCTTGAGGCGTTGGGGCATGCCGAAACGTGCGTTGGAGTTGTTGAAGCAGGTCTTGGCATCGTGGAAGATGACGCCGTCGATCCGGAAGTCCTTGACCATGCGTGTGAGGATCTCCGTCTTCGCGCGCTCACTCCGATTGATGAAGATCTCCGTATAGGCGAGCGCACTGGAAGCGAAGGGGTCGCGCTCGTCGAACGCATCGAACACCCAGCTATTGCAGTAGGTGGAAGCCACCACGGCCGCGCTGTTCTTGGCGAAAAGTTCGCTCAATGTCCGGAGCTTGCCCCAGATCGGCATACCGTCCCAATAGATGCGGCAGGCCTCTTTCGCAACGGCCCCTTCTCCCCTGGCGACCATGCCCTGCAGTTCCTTGAGCAACAGCGCGTAGTAGTCCTTCGCCTCCTGCGTGCCACGCAACACCACGATGGGCCCCATGTGGATGGTGGCATCGAAGAAGTTGATCGGCGCCGGGCTGTTGGTGGCCGTTGCCAGCACGGACTTCCACAGCTCGGTGGCCTCGCGGCTCAGGCGCAGTGTTTCGCGGAAGCGGTCGATGTCGAAGGTTGTGCCGGTGATCTGTTCGCATAGCGGCACGAGGGCCTCGAACTGCTTGGCCACGTCCTGCACATGCACATCGGTCACCTGGTCCAGATAGCGCGGAGGGGTAATGCCGAATACGGGCGCTTGGTGCTCCTTGGCGAAATAGGTGAACCAGTCCTGCACCTCGCGGCACTGGTTGGTGTTGTACACGATCAGGTCCGGCCGGGGTGGTCCGTCCAGGCCGTACTGCTTCTTCAGGGGCGTGGTGCCACTGAGGTGCGCACCGATGTCGCTGGTGAGGTAGGAGCAGATGTCCCCCGAATAACCCGCCTTGACAGCGGCAGGGATCAGGTCTCCGGAGGTACGCGTGGCACCGAGCAGTGCGCCATGGTTCTCGGGAAAGTAGACCTCGAAGCCGAAGGATCGCAGCAGTTCGGCGGGCCCCACGCTGGTACACCAGGCCACCGGGGCGCGCATGCCCTGGAAGTAGGCGGTCATCAGCCGCTTCAGTTCGGTGGTGGCCTGTATCGTGTGCATGTCAAGCGATCTTGCGCCCTGCGGTGGTGATGTCGTCCAACTTGATGATGTACACCTCCTCTTCCAGCGGATGGTTGGCACCGTACAGGTTTTCCAGATGTGCGCGGTACACTTCCACCACGTTGCGCGGTGCCACCTTCATGCTCGGCGTTAGGGTGTTGTTGGCCAGAGAGAGTTCCCCGTCGATGATCATCGCGGCCTTGATCTTGGCGAACTTCTGGCCGATGCCGCAGTTGGCATCGTGCAGGCAGCCGTGCAGGCACTTGCCCAGCTCGTCCAGGCTGCGCGGGCAGAAGCAGCCTTCCATGGGGCTGAGCCTGTAATCGGGATGCTCCAGCTGTTTCTTGTTGGGAAAGAGCAGCGCGATGGGGTATTCCTGTCCGCTGCCCACCACCATGGCGAAGGAGATATAGTGGCACTTGAACTCGATGAGCTTCTCGAGGTCCGAGGGAATCACCTTCTCACCATTGCTCAGCTTGAAGATGCGGTCCTTGCGCGTGATCAACTTCAGGCCATCGGGCAGCAGCTCGCCCACGTCGCCGGTGTGGAAGAAGCCATCGGCGTCGAACAGTCCCATATTGGCCTCGTCGTTCTTGTAATAGCCGCACATCACATTGGGGCCTTTCACCAGCACCTCGCCATCATCGGCCAAGCGAATGGTGATGCCGGGCAAGGGTTTGCCCACCACGCCGGTTGATCGCTTCAGGGCGGGATCGGTCAGTGTGCAGCAGGGTGAGGTCTCCGTGAGGCCCCAGCCCTCGATCACCGGAATGCCACGCCGCTCAAATTCCTCGGAGAGCTTCTGCGGCAGTGCCGCTGCGGCGGTGAAGATGAACTTGAGCCCGGCGTGGAAGAACAAGCGCTCGGCCTCCGCATCGTGCCGCGTGAGGTCCACCAGGGCCTGGTACACCTTGGGGACACTGAAGAAGACCGTGGGGCGCACCAACTTCCAATTCGCCATGATCTCCTGGGGGTCCTTGCCGTAGCCGGACTCCAAGTGCAACGTGGCACCGGTGCGCAGTGCGGTGAATAACTCGAAGATGCCGCCGAAGCTGTGGTGCCAAGGCAAGTAGCTGAGGAAACGATCCTCCGGTCCAAGGTCCCAGAGTTGGGCCAGGGCCGCTTGTTGGGAAAGGATGTTGCGGTGGCTCAACTGCACGCATTTGGGCGTGCCCATGGTGCCCGAGGTGTACATGTTGAGGCAAAGCGCATCGGGATCGGCATCAGTGAACAAGGCATCGGGGCCGCTCAGCGGTGCTGCAAGCAGATCACTGAACTGCACCAAATTGCTCCACTTCCCTTTGTCCACGGCATCGAAGCTGAACACATGGTCCAAGGGAAGTTCGGGGTCGAGCCGCTCCAACTGCAGTTCACCGGCCACGGCGAGGAAGCGGGCATCGCTGTGCTGGATCAGCAGCTCCGCCGTCTCCTTGTGGAAGAAGGCGAAAATGGGCACGGCTATTCCGCCCGAGGCCATCACGGCCAGCTCCATCCGCAGCATCTCCGATCGGTTCGGGGAGAAGATCACCAGCTTGTCGCCCGGCAGAAAGCCATAGTGCGCACGCAGGTTGTGGGCGATGGCCCGCACGTCGGCCAGGAGCGTGTTCCAACTGATGCCTTGATAGACACCATCGTGCTTTTCAGCGTACACCAAGCGGTCGCCGAAGGCGGTAGCGTTGCGCTCCAACAGGGTGGCCACGTTGGGGATCAACGCGCTGGGATCAAGATGGGGGCCGCTCTGTTGCATGTCGCAGGTGTTTGATCAAGTCATGGACCGGAACGATCGGCACTGTCCAGTGAAAAGTGTTCGCACCATGCAGGCACCCCGTCCGCTCGACGTGGCTCCATTGGAATGACTGTTACCGCTTGCCATGGTGTTCTCCACGGTCAGTTGGTCTCCAGGGTCCGTTGCAGTTCCTTTTCGCGCAGCCTCTTGTCGCGGAACCCGCCCCAGAGCGCGGCACCGATGGCCCCGGCGTAGATCGCATCGGGATGGGTGCGCACCTCGAAGCCCTTGCTGCTTTCCTCCAGGGCCTCGTTGATGGCCTGGATCATGCCCTTGTTCAGCGCCATGCCACCGGTGAGCACGATGGGCGAGACGGCTTTCAAGGAACTCATCAATTTGATGATGCGCGATGCGATGCTGATGTGGATGCCCTTGATGATGTCCGGTGTGGCGATGCCCCGCGAGACCATGTTGATCACGTCCGTTTCGGCCAGCACGGCGCAAATGCCGGAGCTTACCTCGGGCTGGGTGGCGGACAGCGAAACGTCACCCACCTCTTCGATGCTCAGGCCGAGGTAGCGCGAGATGTTCTCCAGGAACTGGCCGGATCCGGATGCGCATTGCCCGGTCATCTTGTAGTCCTCCACGCGTGCCTCCGGAGAGATCCGCACGGCCCGGACATAGAGCGCACCCAGGTCCACCACGGTGCGTGCCTCGGGGAAGAAGTAGTTGCCCCCGCGCGCATGGGTGGTCATGCCGTAGAAGTGGCCGCGCTTGCGCTTCACCATGTCCCCTTCTCCCGTGCTGGCGAGGTAGGCGATGTCCTCGTACCGGAGCTTGTTGCGCTCCAGCATGGACTGCACCATTTCATCCCCCAAGGTGGAAGGGTCGCGTTTCCGGATCTTCTCCGTGCGCTTGTCGATCACTTTGGGATCCTCGTTGTAGTCCATGAGCACCAACTTGATGAAGTTGCTGCCCACATCGATGCCCATGGTGTATGTGCGTTGCTCCATTGTTCCGTGTTAAGCTCTTCCCAATTGCATTTCCACTGTTCGTTGCGTGCACTGTACGCCGCGTTCCTCCAGGTGGTCCATCACCGCTTGGAAGCAGGATCCATCCGCGCCGACGAGTTCCGGAGGGCAGATCCCCTTTCGGGTGAACGAGCCCTGGAGTAACAGTTCGGCGACGGCGGTACAGGTATAGCCCGTGGTGCGCGCCATGGAGCTGATGCCGCCCTCGCGATCGAAGCGGTCCAGCAGGTCATGGACGTGCGTCCCTTCTGCGTTCTTCAACGTCACGCGCATCACGGTGAGGTCCTCGTCGTTCGGCTTCATTTCCCACAGCGGGAACAGCAGTTTGCTCGTCAAGCGCAAGGGCGATACCAGCGTGCCGTCCACATCGATGGGTTCCGGGGAGAACAGGCCCGTGGCGCGGAACACCTTCATCAACTCGGCGTGTCCGGGATAGCGAAGGGTGCGCTCCACCAGGTGTGGAACCTCGGGCATGGTGGTCAGCAGCGTGCGCAGACCGTCGGTGTTGAAAGCCTCGAGGGTGCCTACCCCTTCCCACTCCATCTCCTCTATTTCGCTCAATGCTTCGCGTTCCACGTTGCGTCCGTTCACCCGCATGTGCACCGGGCGCGTGTACTCCTCGATCACGTCGGCGGGCGAGAAGACGGCCTTGTAGCCGAAGGGCCATTCGGGAGTGCTGGGCAACCCGCCCACAAGGCATTCATAGCTGGTGAGGGGGCTCTGCCGGTGATGATGACCGGCGATGATGTTGCACAGTCCGGGCGCCACGCCGCAATCGACCACGGCAGTAACGTTCTTCTCCCGCGCGATCTCGTCCAGAGCAAGTGGATCCTCCGGGAAGAAGGAGATGTCCACCACGTTGCGCCCTGCCTCTATCACCGTGCGCAGGGTGGCGAAGCCCAAGGCACCGGGCACGGCACCGATGATCAGGTCGAACGGGAGCACCGCCTTCGCCAAGGCTTTCCGATCGGTGACATCGAGCACGAGCGGGGTGATCGGATGTTGCCGTGCGAGCGCATCGAGCGCAGCGGGATCGCGATCGGCACTGGTAACGAGATGCCTACGGCACAGATCGATGGCGATCGCCTTTCCGATCAGACCTGCACCAAGGACCAGTACCTTCTTTTTGCTCATGGCTCTCTCAAGCGACTTTCGCGCTCTTCTTTTGGTCCGGCAGTTCGGCCTTCACATTGCGCCGGGCGAACATGGCACCACCAAGGGCACCCATGAAAATGGAATCGGTGTGGATGTTGATCGTGATCCCCTCGCCGTAGTTCTCCCGCACCAGTTGGGTGAGGTATTTGATCACGGCCTGGTTGCGGGCTACGCCACCGGTGAAGGTGAATTCGTTGAACACCCCGCCGGAGCGGGCGATCAGGGACATGGCACGCATGATGATCGCCTTGTGCAGTCCACCGAGGATGTCCTCGCGCTTCTCGCCCAAGTTCGTCAACTCGCGCAATTCGGCCCCTGCGAACACCGTGCAGGTGCTGCAGATGTTCACCTCCTTCTCGGCCTTCAAGGCCAGTGGTCCCAGTTCGTTCAGCGAGATGCTCATCTCGTCGGCGATGTATCCCAGATAACGGCCGCATCCGGCAGCGCAGCGATCGTTCATCTGGAAGCTGGTCACCAGTCCGTACTGGTCCACCTGGATGGCCTTGGTGTCCTGTCCGCCGATGTCGAGCACGGTGCGCGTGTCGGGGAATACGGCATGGGCACCGAAGGCATGGCAGAGGATCTCCGAGCGGATGCAATCCTCGGGGAAGGGTAGGAGGGCCCTCCCATAACCGGTGCCGGTCATGTTGGCGATGTGGAACTCCAGCCCCGCAACTTCATCGATGCGTTCGCGCAACGAATCGGCCACGGTGTCGAACTGCCCTTTCAAAAGGTACATCTCCTGATCGAAGGCGGGACCATCCACGATGGTGGTTCCTTGCGGTTCATCGGGCAGGTTGGCGTACTTGTCCTTGAGCACCTCCATGGCCTCATGCACCAGGGTCTTGAACTCGAACTTCACCACCTCGTTCTCCGCCGGGGTGATGCTCTTGTCCCAAACGGTCATCAGCGGTTCGAAGAGTTCGATGGGAAGCAGGGCCACTTGCTCGTTGTATTTCTCCGAGACGATGTCGCGGAAGAACTGGTTCTTGGCCCCCAGATCGTTGTAGAGATAGTCGTGCTTGATCTTCGGCTTGAAGGCCCGGCGAATGGCGCGGAGATGGCCCAGGATCTCCTCCTGCCGGGCGGGTTCCTGGAAGAAATCGCGGCAGGTTTTCACCAGCTCATCACCCAAGCGATCCAAGCGCACCTTGAACTGCTCATAGCGGAACACGCTCTCCAGGTCATTGATGTACTTGCGGTACTCGGGCCTGGCCTTGAGGTCGGCCTCGAGGTTCTTCTTCAGCACGGAGAAGCGCGCATCATAGACGGCCTCATCGCGGGCGATATCCGCCGCCACCGAATAGTTGGCCCGGGTGTTGGTGATCCCCCTGCCGATGATCTCATCCTGCTCGTTGATGATGATCGCCTTGGAGGTTGTGGATCCAAGGTCGACGCCCAAATAGTACTTGCTCATGGCCGATCGTTTGTCGTTGGGTTCATGCTTGTTCAGTGGGCTGCTGCGCCAGGATGCTCTTGCGCTGGGCCAGCATCTGGAAGTAGGACTCCAGACGGTTCTTGATGTTGGCGTAGGAGAAGTAGCGCGGGTCCACCAGATCGCTCTCGATGAAGCCCACGGGAATGCCGCAGCGTTTCTCGATCTCGCGCATCATCAGCAGTTGGCCGGCGCTGAAGGAGTTGCAGCTCTTGATGGAGTTGATCAGGAAACCATCGACCTTGTACTCCTTGATGTAGTGCTCCAGCAGGTCCACGCGCTGGGGCAGGCTCAGGTTGGTGTAGCAGCCCATGCAGTAACGTGCGAGGCTCTCGATGGGATTGTCCGGGTCGTGGCGGAAGCCCTGATCGTACACCCCGCCCACCTTAGTGTAGGTGCTGGCCACGATCACCGCGCCCATGTCGTAGAAGATCTTCCAGAACTCGCGGAAATTGGTCCAGTTCGGCGGGCCTTCCACCAACAGGCGGAACCGCTCCTCCTTCATCTCCCCTTCCGGGGTGATCGGCAGCAGGCCCTTTGCCTGGCGCTCCATGATCTCGTCATGCAGTTCCTGGTAGTACTCCAACGCACGTTCGGTGCCACGGAACGCGGTGAACAGGGGCCCCATGTAATAGACCCCGGCGAAGTAGGAGTCGATCGGTGATGGCACCGTCTTGGCCGAATGCAGCACCTTCACCCAGAGGTCCTCCGCCTTGGATGAATTTTCGAGCATCTTCGCTAAGCGCGCGCGGTCCAGTTTCTTGCCCGCCACTTTTTCCAGCTTGGGGATCACCTCCTCCTCCAACTGCTTCACCATGTAGGTGATCTGGTCCTCGGTGATGCGGCCATCCTCCTGATAGGGCGTGTGCAGCATGGCGATCTCCACGCCGGGATACAGCTTTTCGAGGTTCTCGAACCACTTCATGAAGGTGAAGCAGCCCGTGTAGCTCAGCAGCAGCAGGTCCGGGTCCGGGAGCTTCTCCCCGGTGGGCCCGATGTTGCCGTTGAGCATCATGCCGATATCGCACTTCACGTAGGTGCATACGTCCTCGCTGAAGCCCATCTTCTCGGCGTCCTTGATGTAGGAGGCCGACTTCTTCCGCATGCCGGATTGCAGGGCATTGATCTCCGGGTACACCGGAAGCATGTCCAGCGCCAGGATCAATTCCGTGAGGTTGCCGGGCACGAAGGTGTACACCACTTTGCGGCCCTTTTCCTTGGCGGTGCTCAGTTCCGTGAAGAGCTCGGCGAGCATCTCCTTCTGGATGACCATGCTCCGTTCCTTGACGGCTTCATTCACCTCTGCCATTGGTTCTGTTTTTCGTGGATACTGGGTTTGCCGTGGAACATCATACCCACAGCTTGATGGAATCCGAGAACGTGCCCGCTTGTTCCTTGATCACCTTGAACTGGCCGGTGTTCTCGTGGAACTGGAAGTTGATGTGGACGATCCCTGCGGCATCGCAGGCCTTTTGCAGTTCGGGGCGGTCCAGCAGCGCCGGGTCGCAGAAGCTGGCCGCGCAGAAGATCACGCCGTCGGCATGGCGGTGGCGCACGAGGTCCACGAGGCGCGCCCCCTTCGGGTTGCCCACATCATAGACGGCGGAGGAGGAAGGGCTTTTCTCCAGGAACGCGGTGACGATCGCCCCCAAGGGATCGTCCGTGGTGTCATCCACGTCGCCTTGCGTCCAACGGGAACCCAGCATCAGGTCATCGTCCACGATGTAGCAGCCGGCCATTTCCATGGACTTCAGCATGCCGATCGGCGGCTGTTCGCAGAACGAGCCGGTGACCACCACGCGAATGTTGTCCATCGCTTCGCCGTGATCAAGTCCGATCAGCTCCAGCACTTCCTCCAGAATGGCGTTGTGCTCCTCCACAGGCATTACAAGGCCGGCGCGCAGGATGTAATAGGTGTCCACGGCGGAAAGGCGCCAGGGGAACTCCTGCCGGATGTCGTAGATCGCCTCGATCATGCTCCGGTTCCGGTTGTACAGCCCGATGGAATGGTTCAGGCGCTCGGGAGTGACCTTCACCCCGTTCAGCTTGAACATGTCGCTCTCCACCGTCTCGATCAGTTCGCGGAAGAAGGTGCCGCCGATGTGCTCCTTGAAATTCTGCGGATAGTCGAAATAGCGCGTGAACTTTCCCTTCTGCGCCAACTTGAACATGCCGGAAAGGTTCCGCACGCAATCGCAGATCGCGGGGAACAGGAAGCCATCGAAGTCCTCCAGATTGCTGTCCAAGGCCATCTCGATGATCCCCCGTGGCAGGTGGCAGATGTAGGACTGGTAGTAGGCATCTCCCTTGATGATCCGCTTGTGGTCGCCCACGCCCATGATGCCGACAGGAAGCCCGTTGGCGGCGTGGATCACTTCGCGTGGTACATAGATGGGCAGATACCCGACCAGGAGCCGATCATCGGCTGCCTTGCGCCAAGCCTTGGCGTGGGTGAACTCCAGGTCGAAGGCGAGCTGTTCACAGGTGCGCAGGATCTCCGCCAAGCGCGCGGGAGGCTGTTTGATGCCGGTCATTCGGGTGGCGTAATGTGTGGGTTACGGCAGGTGTTCTTCACTTCGAAAGGCATTCCGATCAGGTGAAAAGTATATCCGAAGGCGGGACGAATATATGATTTCTATCATATTTTTGACGAAGCATTCGATGGACCTTGGCATTTCTCCGACAGCATTGATCCCACTCCTCCGACCAAGGAAGGGTCCCCTTGCGAACAACTCTGAAAGGAACGATCCAGATAGGCCCATGCCCGCAACAACAAAAGGCAATTCGCACGCACGGTCGGTGATCCGCGCCGCCCGCCGGACCGGAAAACCGGAGACCGGCTGCGTGGTGCTCAGTGCAGGGGCTTCCTCGCGAATGGGTTCGCACAAGGCCTTGTTACCGATGCCGGACGGCCGCTCTTTCCTGTCCCATATCATATTCCAATACCGCTGTGCCGGTGTGCATCGTATCGCCGTGGTGCTGCATCCGGACATTCCGTTGGAAAGCATTCCGGTCGGCCCCGGGATCACTGTGGTGGTGAACCATTCCGCCGCAGCGGGCCGGTTGGGATCGCTGCGCCTTGGCCTCGCCGCACTTCCCGGCGTGGAGCATTGCTTCATAAACAACATCGACAATCCCTACGCGGATCCCGCCACGATCGAGCGTCTCCATGTCGCGCGGGACCGGGCCGCCAGCATCACGCCGTGCCACCAAGGGCGCGGCGGGCATCCCGTTCTGCTCGGGCGCGCCGCGATCGACCTCATTGCCGAACGCACCGAAACCGACCTGCCCTTGCGGGATCTGCTGGCCCTGCTTCCAACGCATCGGGTGGAGGTGCAGGACGCCCGCATCCTGGCCAACATCAACACACCAGAGGACCACACCCATTGGTTCGGAGCAATCACCGGCGATGAATACGCGTGACGATGGACCTGTACGACAAGCTGATCGAAGTGCGCAATGGCCCGGAGGAGGCGGCCCTCTGCTTGATCACTGGAACGCACGGCTCCACACCGCGGCGCATCGGGGCGCGCATGCTGGTGCTCGCCTCGGGCACCATCCATGGCACCATCGGTGGGGGTGCCTTAGAACGCGAAGTGGTGCACCATGCGCTGGAATGCATCCGCAAGGGCACGCCACAAATGCGCCGCCACGACCTGCTGCACCAGCATGGCATGTGCTGTGGCGGCAGTGTGGACATATACATTGAACCGGTGAAGAAGAAGAACAAACTCTACATCTTCGGTGCCGGCCATACCGGTGCGGCTTTGGCACGTCTGGCCCGAGCCGTGGACCTTGATGTGTACCTCGCCGACGACCGGCGCGAATACCTCGATGCGGTGCAGCATGACGGCATCAACCTGCTGCCCGGAAGCCACACGGACCTGCTGCCCCTGCTCCCCTTCGATACGCGCTCCTACATCGCCATCATGACCTACAGCCACCCCATGGACCGCGAGATCCTGGCCTTCTGCCTGAAGAAGCCCTTCGCCTACTTGGGCATGATCGGAAGTCAGCGCAAGGTGGAACTGACACGGAAGATGTTCCTGGAAGGCGGAATATGCACGGCGGAAGAACTGGCACGAGCCGACATGCCCATGGGGCTGGACATCAGTGCCGAAGGCCCGGAGGAGATCGCCGTGAGCATATTGGCGAAATTGATCGCCGTGAAGAACAAGACCACAACCCCATGAGCAACACGCCCATCGCCATCGTTACGGGTGCCGCCAAAGGCATCGGCCGCGCCATCGCCGAGCGGCTGGCGAATGACGGATACCATGTGCTGGCTGTGGACATGGAACCTGTTTCCGAGAACCTTCCGTCCGCCGCGCATGGTGCCGGAAAGATCATGTTCCACCTGGCGGATATCCGCGATGAGCAGGCAGTGCAGACGCTCTTCCGCACCGCCATGGAGCGCCATGGCCGCGTAGATGCCGTGGTGAACAACGCGGGCATCATCCGCGACAACATGATCCACCGCATGACGCTGGAGGACTTCCAGGCCGTGATCGATGTGAACCTCAAAGGCACCTGGCTCATGTGCCGCGAAGCCGCCCGCGTGATGAAGGAGCAGGGCCATGGCCGCATCGTGAACATCGCCTCGCGGGCTTGGTTGGGCAATCGCGGGCAGAGCAATTATGCCGCGTCCAAAGCGGGTGTCGTCGCGCTCACTCGCGTACTCGCCTTGGAACTGGGCCGCTATGGGGTAATCGTGAACACCGTGGCCCCTGGGCTGATCGATACTCCACTCACGCGCGGACTTGAACCTCACGTCTTGCAAACTCTGATCGATGCCCAGCCCACGCGTACCATGGGAAAGCCCGAGGACGTGGCCCATGCCGTGGGTTTCCTGCTGAACAAGGACACCCACTTCATCACCGGGCAGACCCTCTACGTGGATGGTGGCAAGAGCATCGGTGCTGGCATTTGAACGAAAGCAACGAACAGATCATGAACGACCACTTCTTCAACAACGGCACGGATACCATCAGCGGTCGCATTGATCGGATCGCTCGGATGAAGGTGAACGACTAAGCTGTGAAACCATGGCACGGATACAACTGACCATCAACGACCGGGAGTATGATCTGCTGATCGGTGCGCACGACATGCTCTCCACCGTGATCCGCGAAAAGGCCGGACTGAAAGGCACCAAGGTGGGCTGTTCGCAGGGCAGCTGCGGTGCCTGTACCGTATTGGTGAACGACGAACCGGTGCTGGCGTGCGTCACCCCGGCCATGCGCTGCCACCAAGCGCGGATCACCACCATCGAGGGTCTTGCATTGCAGGGAACGCCACACCTGTTGCAGCAGAAATTCGTGGAGAAGGGCGCCATCCAATGCGGGTTCTGCACGCCGGGCATGGTGCTCACGGCCCTGCACCACGTGGAACAGGAGCATGACAATTCGGTGGACGGGATCAAGGAGGCCCTCTCCGGCAACCTGTGCCGCTGCACCGGTTACAAGAAGATCATCGAGGCGGTGGCCGAATATGCCCAAGAGGTCGCAAGCGGCAGTACCGTGCCAGCGGCTGAAGTGCCGGAAGGCATGGTGGGTACCTCACGTCCCTACCTCGAAGCAGCACGCAAGGCCCAGGGCACCGCCACCTACGCCGATGATCTGGCACCCGTCAACGCCTTGCACGTGCGCTTCCTGCGCAGCCCGCATCCGCACGCCCGCATCCTGCGGATCGATACTGCCGCCGCACTGGCCCTGCCCGGCGTACGCTACGTGGCCACGGGAGAAGAACTGCCCACTCCCTTTGGCGTGCTGCCGATCTCCCAGGACGAGACCGCCATGGCCATCGGCAAGACGCGCTACATCGGCGAGATCGTCGCGGCCGTGGCGGCGGATACCGAAGCCATCGCCAACAAGGCCTGTTCACTGGTGGAGGTGGACTACGAACCCATCCGGTCCTTCCTCACTATGGAGGACAGCCTGGCCGATACCGGGGAACACGAAAAGATCCACGCCCATACGCGGGGCACGAACAACGTACACAAGAAAGCCGAGCTGCGCTTCGGTGATCAGGCCAAGGGGCTGGCCGAGGCCGAAGTGGTGAGCCGCATGGACTTCACCATGGAAGGGGTGAACCACGGCTTCACCGAACCGCACGCGGCCAGCGCGTACTGGGACGAGAACGGACTTACGGTGACCACCGCCACACAGGTCACCCACTACCTGCACCGCGCGCTGGCGAAGGTGCTGGAACTGCCCTTGCACCGGGTGCGCGTGATCAAGCCCACGGTGGGTGGCGGCTTCGGCGGCAAGAGCGATCCTTTTCCCCATGAGATGATCGTGGCGCACCTAGCGCGCCGTACCGGCAGGCCCACGCGCACCTGCCTGAGCCGGGAGGAGGTCTTCCTCACCAACCACGGCCGGCACCCCTCGCGCATGACGATCCAATTGGGCGCCGACCGCGATGGTACGCTCAAGGTGCTCGATGCCGACATCGTGATCGATGGCGGGGCCTACGGCAGCTTCGGCGTAGTGACCAGCTATTACAACGGCGTGTTGTTGCAGGCACCCTACAAGCTAGACAACTTCGGCTTCGTCACCAGGCGGGTGTACACCAACAAACCACAGAGCGGTGCCATGCGCGGGCACGGTGCCGTGAACTCGCGTTTCGCCGTGGAATCGCTGATCGACGACATCAGCCACCGGATCGGCATGGACCCTGTGGAGCTGCGCATGAAGAACTTCCTCGATGCGAACACCCTTACCGTGGGGCAGTACCGCATCACCTCCAACGGCAGCCGCGAATCCATCCAAGCCGTGGCGCGGTCCTCCGGATGGAGCGAACGGCGCGGGAATCTGCCGGACGGGCGCGGGCTCGGCGTGGGCTGCGGCTTCTTCATCAGCGGCAGCGCACTACCCATCATTCGCAACGACCTGCCTCAAAGCACCGTGCATCTCAAGGTCGATTTCGATGGTCGTGTGCTGATCACTTCCGGCGCCAACGACATCGGCCAAGGCAGCGACACCATGCTGGCCATCATCGTGGGCGAAGTGCTCGGCATCGATATGGAGCGCCTCTTCGTGCTGGGTGCAGATACGCTGCTCACTCCCGTGGACCTGGGCAGCTACTCCAGCCGCGTCACCTTCATGGCGGGCAATGCGGCCAAGGATGCCGCCGAACAGCTTCGCGCCGCCATCGCCAATGCGGTCGCTGTGCGCCATGATGTACCACAGGCGGAACTCGTTTTCGCGGGTGCCCGTGTCCACAGCAACGACCGCCGCGTGGACCTCTCGTGGGAGGAGGCCATCGAAGCGTTGACCGCCGGCCGTGGCGCCGTAAGCGTGAGCGGCAAATACATCTCCCCCAAGCTGGGCGGCGATTTCAAGGGGGCCGGTGCTGGGCTCAGTCCCTCCTACTCCTTCGGTGCATGCGTGGCCGAGGTGGAGGTGGATCCACAGACCGGGCATGTAAAGGTGTTGGACGTATGGGGTGCGCATGATTGCGGCAAGGCCCTGAACCCCTTGGCCGTGGAAGGCCAGCTCGAAGGTTCGTGGCACATGGGTATCGGACAGGCGCTCAGCGAGGAGATGCGCTACCACGAAGGCCTGCTCGTCAACAACAACTTCCTGGACTACCGCATCCCCACCACCTTGGACACGCCCACGATTCACACCCACATCATCGAAACGATGGATCCCGAGGGACCCTTTGGTGCCAAAGAATGCGGCGAGGGCGCACTGCACCCGGTGATCCCCGCCATCGCCAACGCCATCTTCAATGCAGTAGGTGTACGCGTGACCAAGCTGCCCATCCACGCCGAGGACGTGCTCGCGCTGATCAAGGCCAAGGCCGCGCACAACGAACCGATCCCACAAAGGCCATGAACACGCACCCGGACAGCCTTTACCTGAGACCCCTTACCGTGCGCGATGCCGTGCGCATGGCGGGCGAGCACATCAACGACCATCGCTACCTGGCCGGTGGCACGGACCTGCTCGTGAACCGCTTCCAGGGGAACGATGCCACACCCTGCCTGATCGACCTCAGCGGGATCGAAGCCCTTCACCAAGTGACGGTCACGGACCAGTGGCTGCGCATTGGTGCGCTGGTCCGGCTCAACGACCTGATGACGGATCCGACGGTCCTGGCAGAATTCCCCGGATTGCAGCTCGCTGCGCATGCCGTGGGCTCGCCCATGATACGCCGCACCGCCACCCTCGGCGGCAACCTGCTGTGCGAGAACCGCTGCTCCTTCTACAATCAGAGCGAATGGTGGCGTGACGCCGTGGGCCGCTGCCTGAAATGCGATGGCGATATCTGCATCGCCACCGGCGGACGCAAGGCTTGCTTCTCCAAGCTATCCAGCGATACCGCGCCCATGCTGATCGCCCTGGACGCGCAAGTGGAGGTGGCCGTTCCAGGGGATACGATCACCATGCCCGTGCGCGACCTGTACACCGGCGATGGCATGGCCCCCTTCGCACTGCCACCAGCGGCGCTCGTGCAAGCGGTGTTGGTGCCGATGGGCCGCGGGTTCCGTACCGCCTTTCGCAAGCTGCGCCGACGCGAGGCCGTGGACTTCTCCTCGCTCACCACCGCCGTTTCCGTGGATGCCGCCGGCAAGGTGCGCATCGTGGTGGGTGCGGTGGACCCGGGGCCCGTGGTGGTGGAAGGCACCACGGCGGACGACCGTGCGGAACTCATTCTCAAAGCGTTCAAGAAGGCCCGCGTGATCGACAACGACACCTTCCCCAGAACCTACCGGAAGGAAATGATCACGGTATTCCTGGAACGCTGCTTTGCCGACATCGACGCGACAACGAACAACTAAAAAACACGACCATGCACCAAGCCATCAACGCGCTCTACGAAGAGCATGTCATCATCATCCAAGCCGCCGGTATCGCCCGCGACGCACGGCGGCTCATCGACACCGAACCGGCCCGGTACGCCGATACAATGCGTTCCCTGCTGACCTTCTTCCGCGAATACGCCGATCAGTACCACCACCACAAGGAGGAGGAGGTGCTCTTCCCCGAGATGGCCCAGCAGAACGAGTTGCTCGCCGACGGGGTGCTGCAGGAAATGCTGGAGAACCACGCCGACTTCAGGGGGATGCTCGACGACATCGAGGGGCTGCTGCGAGAAGAGCGCTGGAGCGATGCCCAGGATGCGGTGGACCGCTATTGCGAAGCCCTGCAGGACCATATCGCCGTGGAGAACGACGAGGTGTTCCATATGGCCGAAACGCTCCTTAATGCGGATGAACTGGACCGCGTCCGGTTCCGTTTTGAGGACGGGGACCGTGAACGGGGCGATGCACGCAAAGCGGAACTCGCCGCCATGCTCGATACGTTGACGACAGCGGACCTGTAGTTGACCGGTTTACCGTGCTCACGCTCGGCGGGCGACGCTTGTTAGGAATTGATCGAAGTGCGGCCAGTTGCTCAGGGCAATTCGAAGCGCGTTTCCCAGCGTTCGCCGGTGCTCACGCATTCAGCTTCCACCACCAGGAACTCATCCTTGTCCTCGTGCGCCAGACGTCGCGTACGCACGATGTTCTCACCCTCTCGTCCGGCAATGGCACCGCCATCGATGCGATCGCCACAACGTGGCAGGAATGGAAAGCGCAACGTGATGAGCTGATCGGTATCGGTGACCAGCCCCATGGCCGTATCGAACAACACGCTTTCGAACTTTTCGAGCAGGTCCTCATCGCGCAGCTTGGCCCGCTCATCGGGCTTGAGCCCGGCAAGCCATGCATGCAGCCCTTCGACCGCTCCCTTGGCCACTTTCTCCTGTACGGTAGTGGGGAATGGTGATCGCACATGCCCATGGTCCGCGAACCAATAGGCTACTGCTTGAACCACCAGTTCACTGTCCTTTAGCTGCTCCTTCGTAGGCAACTCAGCGGTCACTTCCGGTTCTTTGGTGTCCTTCCTATCCATCACGATCGCCATTTATCGGGACACGACCCTTGGGCCGAATTCCCTTTGTATGCTGTTGTGCCCCGCGAAGGTATGCGGAATGCACGGATCCATTTCGTGATGTCCGTCATCTTGATCAACCCTCCCTTTCGACGGCCCATTCCATCGAACACGTGTTCAGGGATGTTGCGAGACCGGTCTCCCGTATCACTACCATCGATCAGTGCAAGCGGACGGCGCGATGGTTCACAAGACCCAAACTGAGAACGCTGCAGATGCCATGTACTACGCGGATACACCCAAGTACCAACCGAGACTCGTCGTGATGCGACGCTACCAGGGTGGCCGGTGACCCTTCGCACAAGCCCGGTTCCTTGGAATACAACCGTAGACCCCAATGCCTCTGCGACCGATCGATCAGGCTTGATGGCGGAAGAGTCGTGTGGCGATCCGCATCGTTGCATTGTATGATATCCGTCATATTTTACTCTTCAACGAGGTCTACATTCGTGGCCATCAAACGATACGGCCATGGGAAAGACGCGCATTGAATTGCTGGACTTTTCACCAGAACGTATGCCGATCCCGCATTACACGTGGATCGCCTTCTTCCTCACCTTCTTCGTGTGGTCCGATCTGCCTTCGCAGGCCACCACCATGTTGATAAACCTCGCTGAACGATGAACACGATGGAAGTAGCAACGGGCAAGTCGCATCGCATGCTGACCTTGAACACGCTGGCATTCACCCTTTGCTTCGCGGCTTGGATGCTGAATGGTGTCTTGGTCACCTTCTTGGTAGACCATTCCGTATTCCAATGGAGCACGGTCCAAGTGGGTTGGCTTCTGGGCATCCCGGTGCTCACAGGTTCCATCTTCCGGCTACCCATGGGCATTCTCACGGATCGTTTCGGCGGCAAATGGGTGTTCACTCTGCTGCTCATCGCGTCCGCCATCCCCATGTATCTCCTTTCCCATGTGGACTCCTTCTTTGGTTTCGTGTTGATGAGCTTTGGGTTCGGCCTTACGGGAGCTGGTTTCGCCGTGGGGATCGCCAACACCTCGGTATGGTACCCCAAGCGGCAACAGGGCTTCGCCTTGGGCATTTTTGGTGCGGGCAATGCGGGTGCGGCCCTCACCACCCTCTTCGCGCCAACCTTGCTATTGTACCTCACCCATGATGGAGCGGACCTAGAAGGTTGGCGTCAGCTACCCCGGCTCTATGCCGCAGGGTTGTTGGTCATGGCCATCGTGTTCGCCATGTTCACCGAGAACCGCAAGCCCGTCGCCGAACCACGCACCGTAGCAAACCTTCTTAAGCCGCTCCGTGATGTGCGCGTGTGGCGATTCGGTCTGTACTACTTCCTGGTCTTCGGCTGTTTCGTGTCCTTCGCCCAGTGGTTGGTACCATACTATGTGAATGTGTACGGGATCTCCTTGGTACTGGCAGGATTGTTCGCATCGCTGTTCAGCTTTCCTTCCGGGGTGATCCGAGCCTTGGGGGGCTGGATGAGCGACAAGTGGGGTGCACGCCGGGTGATGTACTGGGTATTGGGTTCCTCGGTGGTGATCAGCCTGATGCTGACGGTGCCCAAGATGCAGGTGGTATCTCCTGGTCGCGGAGTGATAGCCCTTGCCGCCGGTACCGTGGAACATGTGAGCGACAGCCTGTTGCGGGTGAACGGTCGGGATTATCCCTTGAAAACGAAAAGTCATGGATTCGAGGAAGCGGACAGTAGGCAGCTGATCATGCCGACCAAGGAAAGCTGGCACCAGCCGGTGGTGAAGGCTGGCGACAAGGTGGAGAAACGGCAGCTATTGGCAAAGGGTGTCACGCAGATCTACTTCCAGGCCAACATGTGGGTCTTCACCTGCTTGGTCATCCTCATCGGTATCGTTTGGGGCATCGGAAAAGCAGCCGTATACAAACACATCCCGGAGTACTTCCCCACGGAGGTGGGTGTGGTCGGTGGCATGGTGGGTGTGATCGGTGGCTTGGGCGGTTTCTTCTGTCCGATCCTATTCGGGTACCTGCTGGATGGCACCGGGCTGTGGACCAGCTCATGGATGCTCATGCTCTTGATCTCCGTGTTAAGCCTTTGGTGGATGAACACGGTCGTGAACCGCATGTTGCGCCGATCGCCCAACTGATACAAGAACACTTTCACACCGAGACCTAAACCCGCTCAACCCCTTCACCATGGCCACCTGGATCGAGAAATGGACGCCCGAAGACCCCGTTTTCTGGCGTGATGGAGGTAGCCGCATCGCGTGGCGCACCCTGACGATCACCACACTGGCGTTGATCATCTCCTTCGCCACTTGGTTCATGGTGAGCGCTATTGCCGTGAAGCTCCCCGGCATCGGGTTCAGCTTCACCCAGAACCAACTTTTCTGGCTCACGGCCATGCCTGGCTTGGCCGCCGGTCTGCTGCGGATCGTTCACACGTTCCTGTTGCCCATTTACGGGTCGCGGCATGTGATCACCATCTCCACCATCATCAAGTTCATTCCGGCCATCGGTCTGGGCTTGGCCGTGATGGACCCCAACACCCCGTATTGGGTATTCCTGGTACTGGCCTTCACCGCTGGTTTCGGTGGTGGCGACTTCTCCTCGTACATGCCAAGTACCAGTCTCTTCTTTCCCAAAAGGCTGCAAGGAACAGCACTGGGGATCCAGGCGGGCATCGGTAACTTCGGTGTGAGCGTAGCACAGTTCATGACCCCGGCGATGCTTGGTGTGGCCACCTTCGGCGCTGCGCAGGTGTTCACCCGACGTGATCCCGTAACCAAGGAAGCGCTGAGCACCTCGGAGATCTACCTCCAGAGCGCCGCCTTCTGGTATGTGCCATTGCTGCTGGTGTTCGCGATCCTTGCGTGGTTGTTCATCCGCAGTGTGCCGATCAGGGCCTCCTTCAAGGAACAGTTGGACATCTTCAAGGACAAGCACACGTTCTACTGCACTTTCACCTACCTCATGACCTTCGGCGGGTTCTCCGGATTGGCGGCGATCTTTCCCTTGCTGATCAAATCGATCTATGGTGACTTCCCTGGTGCGCCTGACCCGTTGAAGTACGCCTTCCTTGGGCCGTTGATCGGTGCTGGCAGCCGCGTATTGTTCGGCTTCGTGGCCGACAAGACCGGTGGGGCTGTCCTCACCACCCTGACCGGTATCGGCCTCATCATCGGCAGCGCGGCCATCGTGGGCTTGGGCCTTCTTACGCCCACCTCCGTTGAACAATTCCCGACCTTCCTCTACCTGATGCTGGCCCTCTTCTTCATCACAGGAATGGGCAACGCGGCCACCTTCCGCCAGTTCCCCATCATCTTCGGCCACAACCCCAGGCAGGCGGCAGGAGTGATCGGCTTCACTGCGGCTATCGCCGCCTTCGGCCCCTTCATCTTCGCCATCGCGGTAAGCGCTGTGATCACCGCCACGGGCAACGCCAACGGGTTCTTCATGGCCTTGGTGGCCTTCTTCGTCCTGGCCACCGCCATCAATTGGTGGTTCTACCATCGTCGCGGTTGCGCACGCCCCAGCTAGACCAATTCGAACAGCACACACCATGGCAAACACGAACGACGACACCGGTACACCGGCAGCCTTCAAGCAATTCAGCACCCGCTTTCCGCAGATCGCGGAACGCTACGAAGCCTTGGGCAAAGCGGTACACGAACATGGCCCATTGAACGATCGCGAGCGTGCCTTGGTGAAGCTGGCCATCTCCGGTACGGCCGGGCTGGGAAGCGCATTCAAAACGCACATCCGGAAGGGCCGCGAGGCGGGCATCACGCGTGCCGAAATGGAACATGTGGTCCTATTGTTCCTGCCCACCATCGGCCTGCCGGCGATGATCCGTGCCATGCGGCTGATCGAACGCATGTACGCACCGAACGATGCGGGCACCAACCCATAACGAATGACCCTAAGCCTTGAGCCCATGAAAATGGAACGCCCCCTCCTGCACGCCGTGATGATCACCCTGTGCATCATGGCCCATCTTCCTTCTCAAGCCCAGTTCAGCGTTGGCGGGCAGATCCTGCAGCGCAGCGAATTCCGGAACGGTTACGGCAAACTGATCGACACCGTTCAGGACCCGGCAGCCTTCATCGGACATCGCGCTCGGCTCCAAGTGACCTACACCCACGAGAAAGTGCGCTTCTTCGTGAGCGCGCAGGATGTGCGGACCTGGGGAAGTACACCGCAGATCAATGCTACGGATGGACTACTGTCCGTTCACGAAGCATGGGGCGAGATCCAATTGGATTCGAGTTGGGTCCTGAAACTCGGTCGGCAGGAACTCAACTACGACAACAGCCGCTTCCTGGGGAACTTGGACTGGGCACTTCAGGCCCGTTCGCATGACCTCGCCCTGGTGAAGTATGAGAAGAAGAAATTCAAACTGCATTTGGGCGGGGCCTACAACGCCGATCGCGAATCGCTGGTGAACGAGCGCTACACGACCTCCCCCCAGTACAAGGCCGCCCAGATGCTATGGGCCGAACACAAGTGGGACCACCTTACCGTGAGCGCCCTGTTCTGGAACAACGGCTTGCAATGGGTGAAGTTGGACAGCTTGGGTGCGGTGAAGGAGCAAGGCATCCGCTACACGCAGACCTTCGGCCTACCGACCGTGCGCTATGAACGCGGCGGACTGACCCTTTCCGGATCCTACTATCATCAGATCGGCGAGGACGTGGGTAAGCGGACCGTGCAAGCCTACGATGCAAGCGTGCAGGGCTCGTACAAGTTCGAACTGAACAAGGAGAAGGGATCGGCCTTGCGCACCACCTTGGGAGTTGAGCTGCTTTCCGGAACGGCACAGGATGCCACGGACAACGTGAACCGCTCCTACAACCCGATGTACGGCACCAACCACGCATTCAACGGCTACATGGACCACTTCTACGTGGGTGGCCGCTTCGGAAACTCCGTAGGCCTCAACGACATCTTCCTCCGCGTGCGCTACGACCTGAACAAGCGCACCTTCCTCTCGCTGAATGCGCATGAGTTGCAGGCCGCGGCCGATGTCGTAAAAGACGGCAAGAAGATGGACCGCAGGCTGGGCAACGAGATCGACCTCACGGTAGGACACTTGCTCAATGAGGTGGTCTCGTTCCAGTTCGGCTATTCCCAACTCTTCCAGACCGAGAGCCTCGAACGTGTGGAGGCGGTGCCTGCCCCGCCAGCACTGCAGAACTGGGCCTACATTGCCATCCTCTACCGACCCGGGATGAAGAACAGATTCTCCGGTGTCCAGTTCTGAACGAAGACCTCCGAACACTCCCTAATGACCCGACAGCCATGAACCGAGTGCTCACTGCGGCGCTGATCACTACCCTTTTCGCCCCGCTTTTTGTTGTCGGGCAGACCATCACTTCCGTGTCCGATGGGTTGTTCTATTTCCCCACCACGTGGGATTGCCTATGCATCCCCGCACCGCAGAGCGGCCAGAACGTAGTGATCGACCATGTGGTGACCTTGAACAATGCCATTGGTGTATATGGCGGCACGCTCACCATACACGGCCAAGGAGCACTGCTACAGGACGGAACGCCTCGCCAGCTCCACGTCAGTAACGGCGGCAGCGTGGTGAACCAAGGCCTATTCACAGTGGACCAAATATGGGTCCAGAACGGATCCTTCGACAATACCGGAACGGCCACCATCCGCACCTTCTTCAATGAGCAAACGCTCACCAACGCGGGCCTCATCCTCGGCGTGGACAGTTTCCTGAACACCGGAGCGATCACCAACAGCACGGCAGCGATAATTGAGGTGGGAACCTTCCAGAACAACGACCAATTGCACAATCTCGGCACCATCCAGTTCGTGGACAGCCTCTTCAACACTGGATCGTTGCACAACGATGTCGATGCCATGCTCCAGGCGGACAGCCTGTTGAACACCGGTAGCCTGATCAACGATGGGACCATGCAGCTCATATCGCTGATGAACACGGGCGGGCAGACCAATACCGGCACCATCACAGCGAACGACCTGCTGAACACCGGTACGTTCGAGAACCATGGCAGCATGCTGTGCAACGGATCACTGGCGAACATGGGCAACATGACCAACCACACGGACGCTTCGATCCAGATCGAGGAGAGTTTCCTGAACGCCGACCAAGATCCGCCGGTCCCCTTCGGGCAGGCCCTGTTCACCAACAACGGATCGGTGCAGGTGGACCACAGCTGGTACAACTTCGCCAACATCGCGGGGGATGCGCCGGGATCGTTCGTGGTACAGGACTCCACCGTGAACGCCGGTGCCCTCACCGGCACCTTCGACCTGTGCGACATGAGCCCACAAACCACCGTTCCGCCGATCATCGACATCAACCTCGGCACGGTGGAACCCGGAATCACCTATTGCACGCAGCCCAGTGGTATCGGTTCCGCGCAACGATCGGCACCCCTGTTCCGGTTCGATCCCTCCACCCGGATATTTACATTGGAACAACCACAGCAGGACTGGCGCAACGCACACGTACGGGTACATGATGCCTTGGCACGCACGGTGTGCGACCTGCCCGTCCAAGGCAGCACCAGCATCCAGCTGGACTTGTCCACGTTGCGATCCGGTGCCTACATGGTGACCGTGACGAGCTCTGCAGCCCCTCCATGGACAACACGGTTGGTGCTGCCCTGAAGCTGTACGGATTACTGATACCGGACAGCGGCACGTTCATGGCGCGTACCATGCCCGCTGGGAAAATCACTCGGATCACCCCACTTGCTGATACAAATCATATTTCACCTGCACGCTTTGCCCATACTTTGCGATATGTTTCGTTGAACATATCGCACCCACCACCACGTGAAGCTCTTGACCACCACCAGCATCCTGCTGTTCCAAATGGCACTCTCGGCACAAACCCCGAGCGATGCAGTAGTTGCCGCAACGCCTATCGGTACGTACGATCTCGGCGAAGTGACCATTGTGGGAACGCGCCGCACGGATACCACCTCCACAGTGGGGATCCAGAACATGGAGTTGTACAACCGAATGAACACGGCATCCTGAACATGGGCGGCCAGCAACGATCACCGGTGCATGTGCGGGTATGGCTCGACACGGAGGAGGGCCTGTACCTGGGCGAAGGGCGGGTGCGCCTTCTGGAACTCATCGGCAGCACCGGTTCCATTTCCAAAGCGGCCAGTGCCCTGCGCATGTCCTACCGGCATGCCTGGCAGCATGTGCAGGACATGAATGCCGGAGCCAACGAACCCTTGGTACACAAGGTCCAGGGCGGGGCCGGTGGCGGTGGAGCCGAATTGACCACTGCCGGCGAACATGCCGTCACCATATTCCGCGAAATGCGGCAACGCATCGAGCACTACGCCGCAGAACTTGGGACCGCGAAAGCCTATCGCGGCCTACTGCACAAGAACATATCCACGGGGACCAAAACCCCACACTAGACCAGCGCGGCCCATGGCCGCCATACCTAAGAACTGAACCATGAAGATCATCGACCCCAAGACCGGAAAACGATTGGACGACAAAGGCCCTAAGCTGGACCCGAGCCTGAAAAAGACCGACCCGTTGAAGCGCACTGCGGAAAAGGGCATGGAAGCCGAGGAGGAGAGTTCGCCGATGGACCCGCCGGAGGCTTATGGGCACCAAGGCGAACGCACCCTCGAGCCGGGTCAACGCCACGCGCTCATCGCCCGGTACATGGAAGAGCATCAGGCAGCATTGGCTGTACTTGCCCGTTTCGAAGAGGCCATGAATGCGTACAAGACCTCGGGATACAAGCTGGATGACAGCATCAACGACGCACTTCGCGAGTTCTTCGCCTTCTTCGACGACAAGCTGTTGGACCACAACCGCAGGGAAGAAACGGAGTTGTTCCCCTTGCTGCACGAGCGCATGCTGGCCACGGGTGAACACAGCGGAGGCAGCGAACGGTCCACAGCGATCGATCTGATGGAGGATGACCATGTGAAGTTCATCCAACTGGGTGCGCTGGTCTTCAACCTGCTGGGACTTGCAGCACGCCTGCCCGACCTCGGTTCGCGCATGTTCACGTTCGAAACGGCGTTCGACAATTCCCGCGAGTTGATCGAACTGCTGCGCCTACACATCCATCGCGAGGACCATGTGCTCTTCCCAATTGCACAGGACTTGATCACCGCCGAAGAAATGGACCAGAACATGCGATCATGAGCATAGCTGCGGACAGCCTTACGGACCGCTTCGGAAGGCGGCACACCTACCTGCGCATCAGCCTCACGGAGCGCTGCAACCTGCGCTGCTTCTACTGCATGCCGGCAGAAGGCATCGAGCTACGGCCGCGCCAGCATTTCATGCGTGCCGCCGAGCTGCTCACCATTGCACGCACCTTCACGGACATGGGGGTGCGCAAGATCCGCCTCACGGGAGGCGAGCCACTGGTACGCAGCGATGCCGCAGAAGTCATTCTCGGCTTGGGGCAATTACCGGTGGAACTGGCCATCACCACCAACGGCGTACTGGTTGATCGCTTCGTGGATACCTTCCGGAATGCCGGGATCCGCTCGGTGAACATCAGTGTGGATACCCTGCAGCCTGATCGCATGGAGCGAATCACACGGCGCGACCACTTCCACCGCATCATGGCCAACATCCGGTTGCTGCTGGACGAGGGCTTCCATGTGAAGGTGAACATGGTGGTGATGCGAGGTGTCAACGACGATGAGGTCACGGACATGGTGGAATGGACCCGTTCCGAACCATTACATATACGCTTCATCGAATTCATGCCCTTCAA
>Ga0209582_1000089_pt1 | contig 96561 bp, 75 predicted proteins | sample KloWWTmetKNB5Kit_FD_187176 | JGI IMG/M metagenome (GOLD analysis project Ga0209582, IMG submission 187176) | Active sludge microbial communities from Klosterneuburg, Austria, studying microevolution and ecology of nitrifiers - Klosterneuburg... | ecosystem: Engineered > WWTP > Aerobic digester >...
GATCCAACGCCCGGGCGGGTGTGCTCCACACGGACCACGGTGACATCCCGACCCCGGTGTTCATGCCAGTGGGTACACTTGGGGCCGTGAAAGCCGTGCATCCGCGCGAGTTGCGGAACGACCTCGATGCGCCGATCATGCTCAGCAACACCTATCATCTTTACCTACGACCAGGGATCGAGGTGCTGGAACATGCCGGTGGGTTGCACAAATTCAACGGCTGGGATCGACCGATCCTCACGGATAGCGGAGGGTTCCAAGTGCATTCATTGAGCGATATCCGCAAGATCACGGAAGAAGGCGTGCGCTTCAGCAGCCACATCGACGGCAGCAAACACTTGTTCACCCCGGAAAGCGTGATGGATACGCAGCGCATCATCGGAGCGGACATCTGTATGGCCTTCGACGAGTGTACACCTTGGCCTTGCGAGCAGGCATACGCTGAAAAGAGCTTGCACCTCACCCACCGCTGGCTGGACCGCTGCTTGGAACGGTTCAACACCACAGAACCGAAATACGGTCACGAGCAGGCCTTGTTCCCGATCGTGCAAGGCAGCACATTTCCCGAGCTGCGCAAGCGATCCGCAGAGTATGTCGCGCAGAAGGGAACGGTCGGAAATGCGATCGGGGGACTCAGCGTGGGCGAACCGGAAGAGGAGATGTACGCCATGGCCGAACTCTGCTGCGACATCCTGCCCAAGGACCGACCGCGCTACCTGATGGGGGTCGGTACGCCGTGGAACTTGCTGGAGAACATGGCGCGTGGCGTGGACATGTTCGATTGCGTAATGCCCACGCGCAATGGTCGCAACGGGATGCTCTTCACGCGTGAGGGTGTGGTGAACATCAAGAACAAGCAATGGAGCGATGACCACTCCCACCTCGATCCGAATGCCCACTGCTGGGTCGACACCGCCTATACCCGTGCCTTCGTACGCCACCTATTCCAGAGCAACGAGATGCTGGGTCAACAGATCGCGAGTTTGCACAACCTCGGGTTCTATTTGGCGTTGATGAAGGACGCTCGGGATCGGATCCTCGATGGTTCCTTTGCCACGTGGAAGAAGGGGCTCTTGCCGAAGTTGAAGACGCGTTTATGAAGAATGTGATGTTGTCCGATGTCCTACGTCCCAGGCGAAATGCCTGCGAACGGTCATTTCGCATAGGACATAGGACAGTCTTGCAACGGACAATTACCTCCGCATGCTGAAGACCCTCGACCGCTATATCATCCGCCAGTTCCTCGGGACCTTCTTCTTCATCTTGGTGGTGATCATGCTCATCGCGGTGGTGTTCGACCTCAGCGAGAAAACGCGGGAGTTCGCGACCATGAAGGCCAGCGCACGGGAGATCGTCTTCGACTTCTATGTCAACTTCATCATTTACTACAGCAACTTGTTCAGCGGCTTGCTGATCTTCATCGCCGTATTGCTCTTCACAAGTAGACTTGCCCATCGCACGGAGATCATTGCCATGCTGAGCAGTGGCGTGAGTTTCCCACGGATCATGTGGCCCTATTTCCTAGCGGCGACCTTACTCACTGGCCTTTCCCTCTTCGTGAACCATCAAATACTTCCCGCTGCGAACAAAGTGCGCCTGGCCTTCGAGGAGGAACACATTCGGGCGACCTATTTCGTGGATGCCAAGCACCTGCACAGGGAGATCACTCCAGGCACAATCTCCTATTTCGAATCGTGGAAAGCAAAGGAGCAGATGGGCTTCCGCTTCAGCCTGGAACATTGGGACAATGGCATACTGACCAAGAAATTGAATGCCGACAGGGCGGAATACGACAGCCTTTCCGGCGCTTGGCGCGTCAGTGACTATGTGATCCGGACCATGGATGGTATGACCGGATCCATCCAACGTGGATACCTATTGGACACGATCATCGACTTGAAACCTTCAGATATGGGGCAACGGTGGGAAACATCCATGGCCATGAGCAGCAAGGAACTGGATGCGTACATCACATCCAAGATCGCACAAGGGGATGATGATCTCACCCCCTACTTGGTGGAAAAGTACCAGCGCACTTCCTACCCCTTCGCCACCTATGTATTCACCTTGATCGGCGTAAGCATCGCCAGCCGAAAGGTGCGCGGTGGTACTGGCCTTCACCTTGCGCTCGGTGTGTTCCTGAGCCTGTTGTACATCTTCGCCATGAAGTTGACCACCGTAGCTGCATCCAATGCTGGTCTCGCACCCGTGCTTGCGGTCTGGCTGCCCAATGTCCTGTTCGCGATCGTTGGTGTACTCCTCTATCGGCAGGCACCGAAATAAGGGTCCCTCGAACCACTCCGGAGACCATCAGCTCTGTGAACAAGTCCCGCTCCCGAACAGCAGAGCGCATTAGCTTGCACACATGCTCGCCGATCGCCTATTGCAGCACGTGTTGTCCTTTTCGTTGAGCGATGTTCGCTTGCCCAAAGGGGTCGGGGTACTGGATCCGTTCAACGGCACCAATGCCGAAGAGATCCACCGGATCGTTACCCGCTTCCATCGGACCTACTACAACGACGACCGACCGCGCACGCTCATGCTCGGCATCAATCCGGGAAGGCTCGGTGCGGGCAGTACGGGCCTTTCATTCACGGACACCAAACGTTGCGAAAGCGACCTCGGCATTCCGGTGAATGGCATACGCACGCACGAACCCAGCAGCGATTTCTTCTACCGGATGATCCGCGCTGCAGGGGGTGCCGAGGACTTCTACCGCAACGTGTACGTGCATTCCATTTGTCCGCTCGGCTTCGTGAAGGAGCAGCCCGGAAAGGGAGCCATCAACCTGAACTACTACGACGACAAAGCACTGGAGAACGCCGTGACACCCTTCGTGGAGAATTGGCTGCGCACATTGGTGGGTTGCGGCATGCGCACCGATGTGGCCCTCTGCATCGGCACGGGAAAGAACGCAGCCTATTTCACCGAATTGAATGACCGGCTCGGTCTCTTCCAACGCATCATCGCCTTGGAACATCCGCGATACGTGATGCAGTACAAAGCCAAGCAGCTCGAAGCATATATCGACAAATACCTCGCCGCACTTGAAGCGTTGTAGGGCATCGTTCGGCCGTACGATCGCTTCACAACATCGTGAACAGAGCTCTTCCGGGACGCGACGACCGGAGAAGAAGACGTACCTCGGCCTTCTCCATGCACTTCGGCAAGATCACAGCGGCTTCCGGAACAGGTAGCGTGTAATGAAGATGCCGCCGCCCTTCTCACCACTTTGGACGCCCGTGGTCACGGTATGGAGCTCCCATCCGTCGCTGGTGAATTCGTTGATCTGATCCACGATCAGCCGGTCGTTGCTGGCGATGTTCTTGAAATTGATCCCGACCATGCTGTAGAAATTCAACAGATCCTTTTCCACCTCCTGATCATTCTGATCGCTGATAATGACGCGGGAACGTCCCAAACCGCCCGGCACCACACTTTCGATGGTACTGAACTGGCGGTACGTGTACGCATCGCTGACCGGGGTGGGACGGAAGCTGTAGCCCAAGAAAAGAGCGACCGGTAGAGCGGCACCAAGTAAAAGAGAACGGAACTTGTTCATGGCTTTGTAAGTTTGATCCTGCCGCCGATCATCGACGGCACAGTGATCGTTGGAACTTTGCAAAACAAACACTATTCCATGTTCCGCACCCTCCTCCTCGCCACGTTGGGCATCTTCGCCATCAACCTACAGGCCCAAACCATCTTCCGCATCTCCAATGTCACCATCACCGAAAAGGACCAAGTGACCCAAGGCACTGACGTAACGGCCAATATCCGTGGGGCAGAAGGCAGCGACCGGGTGGTGATCCATGCCAACCAAGAATACACCGTGACCGCCTGGGTGAAGGTGAGCACCCATAACGTGAAACGCAGCAGCGTGAAGAACAGCGCCGTGAACGCCATCTTCGAATTGGACCTGAAAGCCGCTGGAAAGAAGGACGGCCGTCGTGTGGAAAAGATCTTCTACGGAGACCAGGAGCGGAAAACACACATCAAGGAAGTCTTCACGATCAAGCACGGCATTCATGTAAGGACGATCACCGTGGAGTACGACGGAAGCTTGGAGTGATCCAATTCCGTTTCAGAATACGTAATGGTCCGATCTCGCCTTCGGCGCATCGAACCGAACGTCTCTGCTCACGTGCATTCACCACTTCTTCGCCCCGCTCAACTTTGCATCGATCCGAGCTAGGAATTGGTATAACTTGGCGCGATGCAGGTAACACGGTTATTCGACATCGCCGATCTTCAGCTTGCCGAATTCCCCTTGGAGGTGTGCGTGGAGTCCTTGGAAGAGGGCACCATGCGGGGATATAGTACAGCAGAATTCATCCAGACGGCAGAGGCGCTGGCCCTTGGACTGATGGAACTCGGCGTTGCGCCCGGAGACAAGGTGGCACTGGCCAGTGGGAACCGCTCGGAATGGGCCTTGGTGGATCAAGCCATCCTCCGGATCGGTGCGGTAAGCATCCCGATCTATCCCACTACGAGTGCCGATGACTATGCCTACATCTTGGAACACTCCACGAGCAAGGTCTTCTTCGTGAACAATACCGATGTGCTGGCCAAGGCGATGGAAGCCAAGGCCAAGGTGCCCGGTCTCCAACACCTGTTCTCCTTCGACCGTATCGCTGGTACACGACATTGGAAAGAACTCCTCGGTACGGGCGAAGACAAGCGCACCCGATTGGATGCCTACAAAAGCGCAGTGAAGGCGGACGACCTCGCCACCATCGTGTACACCAGCGGCACCACCGGCCGACCCAAAGGCGTGATGTTGAGCCACCACAACATCCTGAGCAATGTGGAGGGCAGTGCTCCGCGATTGCCGGTGCAGCGCGGTTCACGGGCCATCAGCTTCTTGCCCTTGTGCCACATCTACGAACGCATGCTCATGTACCTGTACCAGCGGGCGGGCATGCGGGTGCGCTTCAACGAGACCCTCGAAGAACTCGGTGCGCGGATCAAAGAAGCCAAGCCCCAGGTGTTCACCGCCGTGCCTCGTTTGTTGGAGAAGATCTACGATGCCATCCTCGCCAAGGGAGAAGCACTCACCGGCATCAAACGCAAACTCTTCTTCTGGGCGCTGGACCTGGGCGAACGCTACGAGGTAAGTGGTACAAGCTGGTGGTACGACGTGCAACTGAGCATCGCCCGGAAACTCGTCTTCAGCAAATGGCGCGAAGCTTTGGGAGGAGAAGTACGTTGCATCGCCAGCGGTAGTGCTGCCCTACAACCCCGCTTGGCCCGCATCTTCAATGCGGCTGGCATCCCACTGATGGAAGGCTACGGACTCACCGAAACGAGTCCCGTGGTGAGTGTGAACGATGCACGCAACGACGGGCTGCGCTTCGGATCCGTCGGCAGACCGATCAAGGACGTTCAGGTCCGGATCGCGGAGGATGGCGAGATCCTGATCAAAGGACCCAACGTGATGATGGGCTATTACAAACAACCGGACATCACACGCGAAGTCCTCACCGAGGATGGCTGGTTCCACACCGGCGATATCGGCGAGATCACCTCCGAAGGCTTCCTCCGCATCACCGACCGCAAGAAAGAAATGTTCAAGACCAGCGGCGGCAAGTACGTTGCTCCGCAAGTCATCGAGAACCAACTCAAGGCCTCGCGCTTCATCGAACAACTCATGGTGATCGGTGAGAACCGCAAATTCCCAGCTGCGCTGATCGTGCCCAGCTTCAAATTCCTCAAGGACTATTGCGTGCTGAAGGGCATCCCCTACGAAAGCCCCGAACAGATCATCCTGGACAAACGCATCAACGACCGCATCTTCGCCGAAGTCCAAAAGGTGAATGTCGGACTGGGGCATTGGGAGCAGGTGAAACGCATCGCATTGCTGCCCGCCGAATGGACCATCGAAGGTGGCGAACTCACCCCTTCGATGAAGCTGCGTCGCAAACCCATTCTGGCGAAGTACAATGAGCAGGTGGAATGGATCTACGCGTGACACGGATGCTGTCTACGGTTGAACGGTGACCGGACAGTGGTCATCCCTTCGTTCAGGTAGCTACTTTCCATGCAAGGACATCACCGGTTGGCTTCCGGACCATCTCCTACTTTTACCCACACTTAACCTGAGCTAATGAAATACGTCGCGTGTACCGTTGGGCTTCTACTCCTTCTGGGGTGCAGTAAGGAGCCCGGCGAAGGAGGCAAGGCAGAGATCCGTGGTCGGGTGATGGAGCAGGACCACAACGCGAACGGCGTGCCCAACGGCGACCCGTATCTGTTGATGGATAAGACCGTGTTCATCATCTATGGGGATGCCAGCGACGGTGCTTTCCCAGATGATAACGTGGATACCGGCCCCTATGGCGAGTTCCGATTCAAGTGGTTGCGCAAAGGCAGTTACACGGTCTATGTCGTGTCGGATTGCGACGATTGCGACGGTGGCAAGAAGACCGTCTTCGCCTCGGTGGAGGTCGGCGACCGCAAGGAGGTCGTGGATGCCGGCACCCTACTTGTGGAGAAACACTGATGCCTTTTCTGCGGTCACTCCTTTGCGCGCTGTTCTTGGTGCCGTTCATCATCCTTGCTCAGGAACGCGAACGCCCGGAACTCCGGCAGGAACTATGGATGAGCGTTGGTGTAAGCGGCAAGCCCTCCTTCCTCAAAGGAATGCTCGGCAAAAGCACCGTGAAACGGATCAAGACCTACGGTGAATTCGGCTATCGCTCGGCAGACAGCTTCTTCGCAGGCAAACAGGTCTACCTCGACCTTGGTGCGAAATACGACCTGAGCGATCACTTCACCGTGGGCGGCGAAGCGCGCTATGCCTACCGCAGTGAAGCGGACGATCGCCAGCGCGCCTGCGCCCTGCTGCAATACCAGACCGAATGGGAGCGCTTCGACTTCGGTTACAGATTCGATTACCAGCACAACTTCCGCCCGATCGGCCAAGAGCGCGAGATCTTCCGGAATAAGTTCATCGCCGGGTACAACATTCGGAAGTTCAAGCTCGACCCGCAGTTCAGTGTGGAGTTCTTCCAATGGGCCGGTTACCAAGGTCTCATGTACTTCGGCACGCGTTACAAACTCGGCACCGAGTGGTCACCATCCAAGGGACATACCTTCGGCATCGGCATCATGCACGACCGCGAACGCGCCGTGTATGCACCCGCCTACCGCTTCATGCTCGCCGTGGACTACACCCTGAACCTGCGTAAGGTCTGATGGCAAAGAACGGATCCAATGCATTCGGCTTACGCCTCATCCTCTTCGTTGGCATCGTGCTCGTCGCCACCGTGATCGGCTACTTCATCATCCGCCCGTCGGACAAGTTGCCCATCTACCACCCCGCCCAACTGGATCAGCGCTTGGTCGACCCCTCGCTGAAAGGTGCGAAAGGCGAACACCACATCAGTGACTTCCACCTCACCGACCAATTCGGAGGCAACTTCACCCTCAACGATGTCGGCCACCGCATCATCGTCGCCGACTTCTTCTTCACCACCTGTGCCACCATCTGCCCCAAGATGACCACCCAGATGGAACGCGTGCAAGAAGCCTACAAGGACGATCCACGCCTCCTACTCCTCTCCCACTCCGTCACCCCCGAAATGGATTCGGTTCCCGTGCTTGCGGCCTACGCCGAATTGCACAACGCCGATCCCGACCGATGGCGCTTCCTCACCGGCGATCGCAAACAGATCTACGCCCTCGCTCGCAAGAGCTACTTCGCTGCGATGGACGAGGGCGACGGCGGCCCCGACGATTTCGTACACACTGAGAACTTCGTCCTCGTCGATCCACAACGCCGCATCCGTGGATTCTACGACGGCACCAATGCCACCGATGTGGAACGATTGATCGGGGATATTGGGAAGCTGCTTGAAGAGAAGGTGGAGCCCGAGTAGGCAGTTTCCAGGATGCGGTAGGCAGTAAAATACCGCCATCCGCACTGCCCACTGCCTACTACAAACTGCCCACTGCAAACTGCCCACTACAACCTCCCACCTACCTTAGCCGAACACTCCCACGCCCACCATGCGTAAGTTCCTTGATCGCTACTACGGCACCCTGCGGAAGATCAAGGCGAACTACGTGCTGCTCAACGTCTTCAACCTCAAGAAGCTGGCCCACGCGCGACGCATGTACAAGAAGTACGGCATCCAGCGCAGCGTCCTCCTGCCCATCAGTAGCATGGACCTGCCTGCTTCACCGGCCACCGAACTACCTTGGTTGGATACCCCTGAAGGCGTCGCCAAGCTGCCCACGCATCCGGGTCTGCAACGCTTCGATGCAGCAACACGCGAAGCGATCCTCACTTGGCCGACCAACGGCTACCTCGTCCTGCGCGGCCTCTTCGAACCTAACGAAGTGGCCGAGATCAACAGCGAGATCGACCGCCTGATCCGCGACAAGGTCGTCGACTTCAACTTCACCGGGCGTAAGATCATGTTCGCCTTCCACCACAGCGAACTCCTCCGCAAATACGTCCACGACCGCCGCATCCTCGATGTCATGGACTTCGTCCTCGGCAAGCAGATGCAGGTCTTCCAAAGCATCAACTTCCTCACCGGCAGCGAGCAGGCCGCGCACAGCGACAGCATCCACATGACCACGCACCCGCTGGGCTACATGACCGCCGCGTGGATCGCACTCGAGGAGATCACCCCGGACAACGGACCGCTCGTCTACCACCCCGGCAGCCACAAACTGCCCTACCTCCTCAACGGCCAATACGACCACGGCGGCAACCAATTCGTCATCGGCGAAGACGCCTACCTCCGCTACGAACAAGCCGTCGACCGCTCCATTGCCGATGGCCGGTTCGAACACAAAGAACTCCTCGCCCAACCCGGCGACGTCCTCTTCTGGCACGCCAACCTTCTACACGGCGGCAAGAAGATGACCACCCCCAACGCCAGTCGAAAGAGCATGGTCATCCACTGCTTTGCGGATGATGTGCTGTGTTACCATGAGCTTACACAGCGGGCGGCGATGATGGAAGAGCATTGATCCCCTCACTCCGCCCCTAGCCGGTGATGCGGGGCGCCATCATCGAGCCACCACCCTTCCCTAGCCGTCCATTCACCGTCCGTTCATATCCATTGCCGTCTGCGGCATCTGTGATCTATGATACCGAGAAGCGCAGCTTGTTACCCGGGGCACTCATGGGTTTAGTTCAAGTTCCAGTCGCCACCTACCCCACCCCCCCGTTCACAACAACAGGTTCCCGTCCGCATAAAAGGGCACCGCATCCCGTTAGCTTGATAGTGCTTTCCCATGCCCATTCCGCTGCACCTTCTGGAGTTGAAGTTGAAGGAAGCGCGTCTCAACTACCCCGCCGTGGAACGCAACATGGCATTGCGCGGGGTGCTCCTAGGCTATACGCTGGCCAAAGGCCGGGTTCCAACACCGCAGGAGCAGGACTACATGTACCGCCAAAAGAAAACGCGATGGCGCTGCCGGGTGCGGGTAACCCCACAAGGTGTCCAGAAGCGTGCTTTACTCTGGTGGTGGCATGGCCCCAAGCACTACCACAACGAAGCGCTGGATGCCCTACTGCTGCGCGGCCATCGGTTGCCGCTGCATTTCGATACCCACTTCTGGAGCCGTTGGGGTTTGCGCAGCGAGGTCATGGGTGCCAAACTCACCAACCTCATGAGCTTCTTCCGGCAATACCCTGATCTGCCCATGTACCAAGGCGAACGCTTCTATAATGCACAGCCCGAGTTCGCAGCAGCTATCGACCAAGGCTTGGTCTTGGCCCGTCCGAACGGCACCCGGATCATTTCCTGCGATACCTTCAAGCACCTCGCCTTCTTGAGCACCGATGAACGCGAACTGTGGGAACGCCTGCGTAGAAAGGATGCCGGGCGGCGGGCCGCTTGAACACGCATCCCGGATCCGAAATACGGAGTCGGTGAAGAAGACCCGGTCTCGCTTACCCTTGGATCCATGGGTGAAAGAGTACGAAAGTGTGAGGGTCCAAGCGATCCAGCCCTCGCACGCTTGTACACTCGCACCAAAGATCCTCCGGTTCTTTCCTGCCGCTTGAGTAATTATCGCTAGGTTCATCGCCGACGATCGCCCAAAGTGGGTACGTCATCCGACAAGACCAAAGAACCGAAACCCAAACACCAACACCATGAAGAAGAATATTCTAATGACGAGTCTACTCTGCCTTGCCGTAACCATGACCAGTATCGCACAGAAACTGCCCAAGTTCGGTGCGGACATGGGAATGAAGTCCGCGATGGGCAAAGAGGTCAGGGTTCCGTACACCGACCTCGCGAGCTATTACGGCTACGTGAAAGCAGGCGCTACACCGGATGAGGAACGGGACGGCAAGAAGTTCTACTACCTCTACCTCTGGGTACCGGTTGCGGCCCCTGAACTCGGCATCCGGATGATCTCTCCCATTCCAAGCGGCATGGAAGCAGGAGAAGGAGACTTCACCGGAGCCGATTACGAAGCCAACAAGGCCGATGACAAGAACTACTTCGACACGTGGATCACCCTCGAGAAAGCTGCCGGTGTGAGCAGCGTGGATGGAATTGCCGTGAGCGCGAGTGCTGAATGGAACACCTTCGGGAAGAATGATGATTCCAGCGAATTGCCCGAACAACCCTCCGGCAGCAAATACAACTCGCAGATGCGCATCACCAGTGACGTGAGCGATCCCCTCAAAGCCTTGACCATGGGCCTGTACCGCATCGGTTTCACCACCTACAAGAAGGGTGAAGTGCAAGGCAGTTTCCTGGCACAGGTCGGCGCACCGCTGAAGCTTCCGGGGTCCGCCATCTCCGCAACGATCGAAGGACTACTGGAGCAGGTGAAGAAGTAGACCCATCCAATACCCACATGGCAAAGGCCATGGCGCATGCTGCTTGGACCAGGCACCCCGACGAACGGGAGCCGAGGAAGCAAGGACCAGCGAGCGCCATGGCCTTTGTGTCTACCGGAACCTTCGCACTGCGCGTTGCCACGGCTCCGTGCAACACGAAACGTAGCGCAATAGGCTGGGCCTCCGGGGCCATCGCCTCTTATCCACCGCGACTGCCGGTTGGTCTCATCCACAGATGTCGCAGGACCAGTCTCGCCTTGGCGGGATGGACAGAGTTACTCCGTCTTATGGCGGAATGAAGACCGGAGATGGTTTCTTACGGAATTCCTACATTCGATGGTGCGATTGACAGTTCAAGCAGAAGACCCAACAACCAATGGATCGATGAAACCAATTGGCGTGAAGATTGCGGTGAAGTATGCCATCTTGGTTGCGCTCTTCCAACTGGCAACTACCGCATTCTTCAATTCCACGTTATCAGTGGAAGAAATGGTCGATCCAACACCAGGGCTCTCCTTCCCACAACTACTCAACCTCCTGGCCCAACTGTGCCCATTGATCCTTATTCCGATGGCACATTATGAATACAATAGGAAGAACGACCATTATATATCGTACGTGGATTCAATACTCATGGGCCTGATCATCATTGGAATCGCATTTGCAGTATCCGCAATGCAGCTCGTGGTCAGCTTCAACATGGGCATGAAGGAGAAATACGAGATCATATCTGGGGCTCTCAGCGAGCGGCACGGAATGAGAGTTGATCCGGATGACTTTTCACTCAGCACACTATTGACCGTTCAACTTTGGACCTTGATCGCATGGATCGTGGTGCTCTTCGGTATCATTACGTACGAGGCACGCTGGAAGATCTTCACGAAAGCGGGCAAAGAGGGCTGGGAATCGTTGATCCCGATCTATGCGGAAGTCGTCCAGCAGGACATCATCAAGGAGCCACGTGTTCGTGTATTGCTGTTGCTGATACCGATCATGAATATCATATATGTATGGACGGTGTTGGACAAGATCGGTCGCCGATTTGGAAAAGGGGAGGGATATGTATGGGGCCTGTTATTTCTGCCTTTTATCTTTTATCCGCTGCTGGGCATGAGCAAGGCCGTGTACCTGCATGAACTGCCCGTCGACTTGAAGGCGTGAAGGATTGGTGTTCGCCTGTTCTCCGTATGGACGGATAACGAAGCCATACGATACGGCTTCATTCTTGTCCTGTGAGTGCTAACCCATACAAGTAAAATAGGTATCGATCTGTTGCGGGTCATGTGGATAACCACCATCTGTTCTCCTGAGGGACCCGCGTACTTTGCGGCAAGGAACATGTAAGGCATAACCAGATTACTTCTCATTATCTCTGTTCACTCCTTCCTTTCCCGACCTTCGCGCCCGAATGAACGTCCTCTCGGTCGAAAAGGTCGCCAAGCGCTACGGCCCGCGCCAGCTCTTCACCAACATCTCCTTCGGCTTGGAGAAGGGCCAGAAGACGGCCATCGTGGCCCGTAACGGCACCGGGAAGAGCACCCTACTCAAGTGCATCGCTGGGCTGGAAACACCGGATGAGGGCATCATCACTTTCAACAAGGGCCTGCGCGTAGGCTACCTGGACCAGAGCGTCCACATGACCGCGACGCACAGCTTGGTAGACGAGATGCTGGACCAGGACGACCCCGTGACCAACGCGGTGCGTGCCTACGAACATGCCGTGGCCCGCCACGCAGAGGGCAAAGTGATGCAAGATGCCATCGACCGGATGACCGAGCTCAGCGCATGGGACTTCGAAGCGCATGTACAAGTGCTCCTGCACCGCTTCGGTCTCCGCGACATGGAGCAACCTGTGAACACCTTGAGCGGTGGCCAGCAGAAGCGGCTTGCGATGGCCAAGGTGCTGATCCACGCCCCCGATGTGCTGATCCTCGACGAGCCGACCAACCACTTGGACGTACACATGATCGAGCAGTTGGAAGATGAGTTGAGCGTCCCCGGCCTCACCCTATTGCTCGTTACGCACGACCGCTACTTCCTCGACAACGTCTGCGACGAGATCATCGAAATGGAGTTCGGTGAGTTCACCCGTTTCAAAGGGAATTACAGCTACTACGTGGAGAAGAAGGCCGGTTTGGATGAAGTGCGCGATGCCACCCAACAGCACTTGCGCGGGCTGATGAAGAGCGAACTGGAGTGGGTGCGCAAAATGCCCCGAGCACGCGGCACAAAGAGCAAGAGCCGCCTCGATGCCTTCGACCGGATCAAAGCCGATGCCACCCGCGACTTCTCCCGCGACGAAGTGAAGATCGATGTGAAGACCGAACGTCTCGGAGGCAAGGTGATCGAAGCACGCAACCTCACCAAAGGATTCGGAGCCGCAGATACGGAGGCGTACAAGCCCATTGTGAAGGGCTTCAGCTATTCGCTCAAACGCGGTGACCGCATCGGCATCGTAGGGCCCAACGGCATCGGCAAGAGCACCTTCCTCGATCTGCTCGTGGCCAAGCTGCCACCCGATGCTGGCACCGTGAGCATCGGTGACACCGTCATCCTCGGCACCTTCGATCAACGTGGTCTGCAACTCACCGAGGACAAACGCATCATCGATGTGGTGCGCGATATCGCGGAACTGATCCCCTTGAACAAGGGCAAGACTTTGACCGCATCCGGTCTCCTGGAACGTTTCCTCTTCGACAAGGAACAACAGTGGCAATATGTAAGCACACTCAGCGGTGGTGAGAAACGCCGTCTGTACCTGTGTACGGTGCTGATGAAGAATCCGAACGTGCTGATCCTCGACGAGCCCACGAACGACCTCGACATCCCAACACTGAATGCACTGGAAGACTTCCTCGTGGACCTGGACATCTGCCTGCTGATCGTAAGTCACGACCGCTATTTCATGGACAAGCTTTGCACCAAGCTGCTGGTCTTCGAAGGCGAAGGCAAGATCAAGGAATGGGTAGGCAGCTATTCCGAGTTGCGCGACCGCGAACGTTATGAAGCAAGCAGGCCCAAGGAGGTGAAGGAAGTGAAAGTGAAGGAGCAGAAGAAGCCGGTAGCCACCGCAAAGAAAATGAGCTACGCCGAACGGCTGGAGCTACAGAAGATCGAAAAGGAAATACCCAAACTCGAAGCGAAGAAGGCCGAGATCCTCGAAGCCATGGGCAAAGGCGGGGTGGATCACCACAAGATCATGGAGCTATCCGTTGAACTGGAAAAGACGGGCAAGCGACTGGATGAGATCACGGATCGCTGGTTGGTGCTGAGTGAGAAAGAGTGAAACACAATTCATCCACAGATGAGGAGGATGACCCGCCTAACGGCGGCTCTTTAGCTGGTAAAGCCTAACATTGTGTATGGCGATCCGGGATCCTGAAACGTTCGCGATCATCGGTGCGGCGATGGAGGTGCATTCCCATCTGGGCCATGGCTTCCTCGAGAACGTCTACCAAGAAGCATTTGCTCGTGAATTGACCATTCAAGGCATTCCGTTCGAGCGTGAATGCGAATTGCCGGTCCATTATAAGAATGAACGTTTGCCTTGTCACTACCGAGCTGACTTCGTCTGCTTCGCGAGCGTAGTCGTGGAGTTAAAGGCCCTGAGCAAGATGTCAGGAATCGAACAAAAGCAAATACTCAACTACCTGAAAGCATCCGGCTACCAGCGTGGCCTTGTCTTGAATTTCGGTACAGAACGACTTCAGTACGATCGTTACGCGTTATAGTCGGAAGAAGCTAAGGCATTCAAGCTTGCCGGTAGGCAAGCCATCCTCCTCATCTGTGGACGCATTCGATTCTAGAATTTCGCGCAGGGTACGATGCGTCGCTTGCTCGCTGCTCTCTTCTTCTGGCGTGATGCGATCTCGTAGCCGATGGTCAACTCATGCGCGCCTGCGGATTGTCCGGCCAAGCGCGATACGGTGATGTCGTAGCTATACCCGATGCGCAGGTCTTCGATGATGGTTCCGACTAGAACGGCCAAGGCATCGTTGTTGCCATAGCCGGGCGCATAGTGCTTCATCAGTGGTAAGCCGCGGTACCATAGCCCCATGAAGAAAGGTTCGCGTTCGAAGTAGATGCCCAGATCCAGCTGGTCGTATTTCTGCTGCGATTTATAGTTGAAGGCGAAGACGAAGCTTTGTGGATTCTTTTGAATGACCGGCGTGCGCACATGAATGCGATACCCCCCTTGCATGCTGAACTTCATAGGGACCATTGCTTCGTTCTGCAACAGCGATTGGTTCGGTCGATTGAGGTGGTGCAACGCAGCGCCCAGCCACATCTTCGGCGTGAAGAAGAGCAGGCCGGTTCCCATGTCGGCATACCCGACGCTGGTGCCCTCCATGTTCTCATGGGTGCCTACGGTCCCACCTCGCGCCAATTGATCCCCGAAGACCAAACGCGAATAATCGACCGCGTGCTGTACCCAACCCACCTGCAGTGCAGGACGGAGGAACACTTTTCGCTTCAATTGGATCTCGTACGCATACTGGCCGGTCACGCTCGAATACCGCAAGGCACCCGAACCAGCGCGATCATGGTGTACCATCAACCCCAGCCCGCTGCTCAAGTTGCTCAGGTTATGGTCGATCGCGAAGTTGGCCGTGACGAAAGCACCGGGTATCGCGGGCCACTGATCACGCGCCACCAGTCCGAAACGTGTCTGCAATCCAGTACCCGCAAAGGCTGGGTTCAAGTACGTAGGTGTCGCATAGAACTGCGTTAGCTGGGCATCTTGTGCGACGATGCGCGAAAGACCGACCCAGCAACACAAGATCAACGATGCGTTCCTACTTTTCATTCCGGGTTAGGCCATCGCGCGCATGGATCGACTCCAGCATGATGTCCAAGGCCATCTCACGGCCTTCGCCCTCCACATTAGCAACGAGAACGCTGGTCCGGGTCACGAAACCTGGTGCCTCCACGGTCATGGAATACTCCGCTTCCGGAGTAAGTACCATCAGGAACCGCCCCGTCTTCTCATTGGTGTTGTACACGCCGACGATCTCCTCACCAGTGGCATCCGTCAGCAGGATGCGCGCTTTCACGGGCTCATCCATCAGATCGGCCACCACACCATGGACGATGACGTTGTCCAACTGACTGTTCGGGAACACGACCTGGTAGATGTCCTGCATGCCCATTCCCTCCGCGCGCTCGCTGGAGAAATAGCCGGTGCGCCCATCTTCGCTCAAACAGAAGTAGATGTCGTCGTTCACCGTATTCAGCGGGTAGCCCATGTTCTGCGGAGCGTCCCAGCCATTCATGTCCGCGTTGAGCAAGGTGGTCTTGAAGATATCGTAACCACCCATGGTGCTGTGTCCCTTGGAGCAGAAAAAGAGGGTGACACCGTCACTGTGCATGAAGGGCGCATCCTCGTCCTCGGCGGTGTTCACCTGTGCCCCAAGATTCAGCGGAAGGCTCCATTCGCCATTCGGTAGGCGCCGGATCCGATAGATATCGCGACCGCCAAAACCGCCCGGACGATCACTGGTGAAGTAGATCTCCTGCGCACCAGGCGCGATGCTGGCACTGGGCTCGTGATATTCGGAGTTGATGCGCGGTGTCATCAATTCGGGCTGCTGCCATTTTCGGGCGTGCATCCGCGCTTCGTACAGATCGCCGCTCACCAGATTCTGTTGGGTGCGGTAGATGATCATCGAATTGCCATCCGGACTCAGGCCGACCGTGGCATCATGTACCAAGGTGTTCAACGGCGTACCCTCGCGTATGGCATTGGTCCAGATATCGTCGATCCGCTTCGCAGTGTATATATCCTCGAACCACTGGCCCATGGGGTCTCGCAGGTTTCCTGTGGTCCCCTCGCGGCGCGAGGTGAAGTACATGGTATTGCCATCGCCGGTCACCAACGGACAGTAGTCGTGCGCGGGAGAGTTGATCATAGGCCCCATATTGCGGATCCTCAATTCAACAGGAGCTTGCGTCAAGACCTTCGCCGTGTTCGCCATGGCTCGGTTCCGTTCCACCTCGACATCTTTCACTGCACGACCATTCTTCATCTGGTACTCCGCAAAGAGGGCCAATGCATCATCGAAACGTTGTTGGCAGTGACGCGCAAGGGCCAGTTGATAGTAGGATTCGATATACCCTTCCTCTACCCCGCGTTCGAAATACTGCGCCGCCTGTTCCTTCTTCCCAGGGGTATTCACCAAGCAAACGCCCATGTCATGCTGGACCTCCGCGAAGAGCGGATCCACCGGCAACAGCCGCTTGTAGACCTTGGCAGCCTCAACGTATTCCTCATTCGCCAAGAGGGACTTCGCCTGATCGAGCATTTGGAAGTGCAACTTCTTGTATCCGTGCTGCGCCATGATCGGCGTGCAGAGTAGAAGTAGAGAGAGGGTATGGATACGTAGCATGGTTCAACGGAGTAAGGTGACATCTCCTTTCAGGATGGATTCATGTCCATCACTGAATTTGGCATAGGCTTTCCAGACGTAAACGTCCTGTTTGGCGGGCTGGCCACGGTAGTAGCCATCCCACCCGATACGGATATCATCGGTGGCGAAGAGCAGTTCACCCCAACGGTTGTAGATCTCCAATTTGTAATCTTCCACGCCTTCGAACAGCGGAAAGAAGTGGTCGTTATTGAAACTGCGCGGGTCGTACACCCCATCGGTGGGTCCAGTAGAACTTGGTGTGAACGCATTCGGGAATCGGATCTCGCCGGAGGCGGTCGCCACCACCGGATCCTCCAATAGGAAGGTGTCCGGGCAATTCCATTGATTGTTGGCGATCAGTTGCACGTTGAATTCTCCTATTTGTTGGTAGTAATGCACCGGGTTGAACTCACTGGATGAGTTCCCATCGCCAAAGTCCCACTGATACATCGTTGCGTTGCTGGACAGGTTGTATGTGAAAACGGGTTCACTGGGTATCACGACCTCGTTCGGTTGAAGGACGAAGAAGGCTGTGGCACGTGGGCGTACGACCACGGAATCCACCTTGGTCATGGTATTCGTTCCTCCGTTGATGCCGGTCGCTGTCAAAGTCACGGTATAGACCCCTGGTACGTTGAAGATGTACGTGGGGTTATCCGCCGTGCTGGTTCCGCCATCCCCGAAGTTCCATTGATAGGTCGATCCTTGTAGGCTGGTATTGGTGAACGAGACGACCAGCGGCGCACATCCACTACCCTGCCCGATGAAGCTCGCGCTAGGCAGCGGTGGTGTGATGGTGATCACTTGCGCGGCCGTATCGGCGCAATAGGTACCGCTCACCACCAACCGAATGGTGAATACGCCCCACGTACCGTACGCATGTGTGCCGGGCGAAGCTTGTGTAGAGGTGGCCCCATCTCCGAAGTCCCATGCGTGGGTCCAAGGCCCAGGCGAACTGTTGTTCAATACCAACACATTCGCATTGGGGAACTGTTGCGTGTTCGGTGTGGCTTGGAAGGCCGCAGCAGGCACCGGATACACATGGATCAAATGATCCATCGTTGCTGTACAACCGTACGCTGAAGTGGCCGTGAGTGTGATGGTATGCACCTGGTCCAAGGCGGTGTTGTTCACATAGCTGTAGGTCGGTTCGAAACCAAGCAGGATCGTGCCATCACCCATGCTCCACTGATAGCTCGCGGCACCCGAACTGTTGTTCACCAGATCCACAGCGGCCGGCGAGCATAGGGCGGTATCCACGTCGAAGTCGGCGATCACTGTGGGGTATATCTGGATCTGGCTTGTAGCCGTGTCCGTACATCCATGGATCGTGGTCGCAACGAGCCTCGGATCGAAGAAGACCGGATCGGTTCCGGAGTTGATGTACGTGTGGGAGGTCGCGCCAGGGCCGCCGGATGTGGTGGTGCCATCACCAAACGACCACTCCAAACCAACCGCACCGATGCTGAGGTCTTGGAAGTTGACAGGCAAAGGCTGACAACCCGCTTGCGTATTCGGAATGAACTGGGCGATCGGTTGCGGGTGTATGAGGATCGTCGCTGTAGCCGTATCGCTGCAACCGAAGCTGGATGTCGCAGTGAGTTGGATGTCAAAGAGTATATCATTCAACCCTTGGCCCGTATACACATGCGTAGGAGCCGCTGCATCCGATGTTTGTCCATCGCCGAAGGACCAGGAGTAGGTACTCGCCCCGGCGCTGACGTTTGCGAATTGCACGGGCAACGGAGCGCAACCCACGCTATCCGCGACGAATACGGCATTGACTGCCGGAAAGACCTGTACCTGTGAAGAGGCGATGCTCGAACAGCCTTGCGCGTTCGTAGCAGTAAGGGCGATCGGATAGGTGATCGCATTCGTCCCGGCGTAGTTGTACCACGTGTGCGTGTGTGCAGAGACCAAGGTGTCCGAGTCACTTCCATCGCCATAACTCCAATCGTACGCTGTGGCACCCGTACTCAAGTTGGTTATGGTCGCCGTGAACGGATGGCAACCCGAAAGCGGTGCCACGAGCAATTGTGCATCCGGCACCGGATAGACCGTTACCTCATCATAGGTGGTGTCCGTACATCCGAATGCATTGCTCGCAACCAAGGTGATCGGGAAGATCAGATCCGCTGCTGTGTTGTTGAAATAGATGTGTGAGGGCGATGGTCCCGAACCCGATGTGCCATCGCCGAAATCCCACGCGTAACTCACGGCGCCGACCACGGAAGGCAAGGTCACCGTATGTGGACTACAGCCGCTATCCGGTTGTGCTACAAAGGTGAAATCCGGTGTCGGGTACACAAGGATCTGCTGGCTGAGCGTATCGGAACAACCCGCATCCGAATAGGCGATCAATCGCACGGTCCTCGATTGCAGAAAGAGCGTGGTGTTGACATAGGTGTGCGAAGGTGAGAGCGCAACGCTGGTACTGCCGTCGCCGAAATCCCAGAGATAATTGTCAGCCCCGGTACTGCTATTCGTGAAGTCGACCGCGAGTGGCGCGCAACCCGGAACCGCATTGTGGCTGAAGATCGCATTCACCCTAGAGGCTACGGTGATCGGTGCAGAAGCTGTATCCGCGCACCCAGATGGCGTACTCATGATCAACTGTACCACGTAGATGCTGTCCTGCGTCCCCAAGTTGATGTACGTGTGGTTCGGCGAGAACGCGTTCGACGCACCCCCATCACCGAATGTCCAGATCGCATCGACACCGCCCACGCTGGTGTTCAAGAAGTCCACCGGGAAAGGGGAACAACCCAGATCGCTGCTTGGAACGAAGGAGGCCACCGGCTTGGCTTCCACCACGACATCCATGGTTCCAGTGCCACTGCAATACGGAGTTGTACCGGTGAGCATTACCGTGTAGCCACCCGAAGCGGCATAGAGGTGGTTCGGCGATTGTACCGTATCTGTTGTGCCATCTCCGAGATCCCACGCCCATTGGATGATCGGATTGCCCGGTTGCGTGACGGTGAGGTCAGCGAATTCGGCGATCACCCCCTGACATACGTTCTGCGCACCGATCACCACTTGAGGTGGGTCGTACACGTTGATCTCATGCGTGGCGACATCCTCACACCCTTGTGAATTGGCAACTGTGAGTGTTACCGGGTAGTTGCCCGCTGTTCCGTACAAGTGGGGTGGCGGATCCTGAAGCGGACTGGTCGTTCCATCACCGAAGTCCCAGAAGTAAGTGATCCCGCTAACGGATGTATTGGTGAATGCCACGGTAAGCTGATCACAGGCCGCATCATTGTCTACCGAGAATTGTGCAGTAGGGCTCGGCAGCACATCCACTACGACCGAAGCGGTGTCCGCACATCCGGCGGTAGCGCCTTGGATGCTCGCTGCATAGCGCACGGTGTAGTTGCCGGGCGTATTGAAGGTGTGGGTCTGATCCCCCGCCCCGGTCCAATTGAACCCGCCACCGGTACCCCAGTCCCATTCGTAGTAATTCGCACCGCCCGTGGTGGTCTCGTTGAAGGACACCTCGCTACCGGCACACACCGGGTTCGGCGTAGCGGTGAGTGAGACCGTCGGCGGCGGAACGATGTTGATCGTCACGTATGCCGTATCGATCCCGCAATAGTTGCTGTCGAGCAACATCACTTCGTAGCTCCCGATCGCAGGGTATTGGATCGTGCGCGGAAAGGTCGGTGGCCAAGGTGTCCAATCGATGATGCTATCCTGGCCTGCTCCCCAGTAGTCGCCGAAATTCCAGTACTCGTAGCGTTGGAAGATGTTGCCTTGATTGAAGCAGTTGCGATCCGTGGTATTGGCGAAGGTGACCGTTCGATCCGGCCAGCACAGCAAAGTGGCGCTCGGTGCGATGGTGGCATCATCGATATCCCAGATCCGTATCGGGTTGAACGTTGCGAAGCTGGAACCGCCTTGAAGGGTGTTGCATGTGTTCTGCGCGGTAAGGCGCACCGTGGTTTCACAATCCACCGTGCCTTGCTGGTAGGTGTGCGGTATGGTCTGTCCCCAGTTGGTATGATCGAATGTGAGGATGGGTGAGCCGTCGCCGAAATCCCACGTGAATACCGTGTTCGGCGATACGTTCGTGCTGCTGTTGATGAATTCCACCACTTCCGGTGCGCACACCTGTGTAAGACCTCCCACGGGGATCTGGATGGAGGCGCTGCTGCTCTGCTCCATCACCAAGGTTCCGGTGACCACGCATCCGGTGGCCAACTCGGTGAAGACCACCGTGAACTCGTTCACTGCATTCGCATACACGTGACTCACGGTCTGAGGGGCCACCAGCGAAGCGCCTGCATACAAGTTGCTGCCATCTCCCCAGTCGATGGTGAATGCACCGACCGCGCCCGGTGTCGCGATCAACAAAGCGAAGCTGCCACTGGAGCAACTGTACCACATCGGTGATGCGGATGGTTGGCCGTAGTAATCGTAAAGCTGTGGACATTGACCCATGGCCGCAACACCCACCAATGAGGTGATCCAAGCCAAGATCGGCCGTCGGATACGCAGGATGCCACGGTTCTTCACGGGTGTTCGTACGTGCAACCCACGCAAATGGATACAGCCGCTCTTGTTCTGCGTTGGAACCCTTCCGATCACGTTCCCGTATGAAGGCCAACCACGACCGCGAGTTCCTTCCACACCGAACCGGGATCCTCGTTACTCACTATGGAACAATTCGACCTTTGCGTCATTGGCGGCGGCCCGGCCGGATACGCCGCTGCAATGCGCGCCATCGATCTGGGAAAACGCACCCTCCTTGTGGAACGCGATCGCATCGGCGGTACCGGGATCTTCAACGGAGCACTTGCTTCAAAGACCTTGTGGGAGATCGCACACCGGGTCTCCAGCACCAACGAATTGATGCGTACCAGGGGTAGAGAACCCTTCCGACTGAGCTGGGAAGAGGTGAGCCGAACCATGCACGAAGCGGTCTTCGAACGCAAGTATCTCTACGCTTGCCACATGCAACTCCTTGTGAACGACAAGGAGGGTCCCGCACTCTTCAAACATGAACGCGGTAGTGGACGTTTGATGGATGCACACACGGTACGGATCGAACGGACAGGGTACGTAGTAGACATACATGCCGATCAGATCATCATCGCTACTGGAAGTCGGCCACGTATGGTCCCCGATATCGCTGTGGATGAAGAACATATTTTCACCAGTGACGGGATCTTCGAGATCACCGCACTTCCTAAAAGCATCGTGATCATCGGTGCCGGGGTCATCGGTTGCGAGTTCGCCACCATTTTCTGCAACCTCGGTGCAACTCGGGTCCACCTCATCGATAGAGCGGACCGGATCCTCCCGTTCGAGGATGCCGATGTATCCGAACTCGTCGCGCGCAACTTGGAACGCAAAGGCGTGATCATCCATCGATCCGCCAAACTGGAACGGATCGCGGTGGATGGTGATGAAGTCGAATACGTCCTTTCCTATGCCGATGGCCACACCGAGACCGTGCGCGTGGAAAAGGCCTTGCTATCCGTCGGTCGCTTGCCGAACACCGAAGGCTTGGGATTGGATGTCGCCGGTGTACGGACGGATCCGGACAAAGGACACATTCAGATCACCGATACGCGCACCTCGCAGCCGCATATCCATGTGGTGGGCGATGCGACTGCGACCAACATGCTCGTCAACCTCGGCGAAATGGAAGGCCGACATGCCGTGGAACGCATCTGGGCGGGTAAGGAGGTACCGCTTTCCTACGACAATGTCAGTAACATCATGTTCCTTGATCCCGAAGTGGCCGGCGTAGGACTCAACGAACAGGAGTGTCGCAAACGTGGCATCGCCTACCGCATGGCACGTATCGATTACTCCTGCCTCGCCAGAGCGATCGCTATGCGAAGCACGAAAGGCTTCTTCAAGGTATTGGTGACGAACGACCCCGACATGCGTGTGCTCGGTATGCGTGCAGTGGGCGAACATGCCTCCAGCGCGATCGAAGCCGTCGCCTTGATGATGCGCTTGGGTACTCCGATCCGTGAACTGGCCGAACTGATCCATCCACATCCAAGCATTACCGAAGGCGTTCAAGAATGTGCGCGCATGCTGCTCGGGACAAGCATCTTCAAACCGGGTGTGTTCGATGATCGCATGCAGTGCTATACATGGGAACCACAGGTCTCCACGATGGTGGCTGCCTAGTGTAGTAACCACTAAGTGGAAGGTTCCTTCCCTCCTACATTCCAACGCGTATTTGCACTCAAGGTGTCCCTGGATCCTGGAAAGCAGGGTTGTTCACGAAATCCATATCCGTGAGCATGTGCAGGAAGGCAAGCAATTGCTGCTTCTTTTCCGGAGTCAATTGAAGTCCCCCCTGTGTGTATTTCATGAACGGGTCGACCGTTGACGATGGATGCCCGCCGGAGTTGTAATGATCGATCACTTCTTCCAAGGTCTGGAAGCGGCCGTCATGCATATACGGTGCGGTAAGTGCCACGTTGCGCAGCGTTGGGGTCTTGAATCGACCGATGTCCTGCGGCAGGCCTGTAACCCCTCCGGCACCGAGATCCGTGAACTCGCTATCCAGACCGTTGTTGTGCAGCAATCCATCCGTCATTCGTCCGCCACCGTGTGGATGGCAATGGAAACAATCCGCTCCCCATTGACCGCCTAGTCCGAGTGCCGGATTCCCACCCTCTTGCTGGGTCAAGGCGATCCCCAATTGCTCATCAATGGTCGGCAGATACGGCTCTCCACGTTGGACCTTGTCGAAATTGGAATTCCCACTGATCATGGTACGGATGAACTGCGCGATCGCACGTGCCACCAGGACCGAATCGATCGTTGTGGTTCCGAAGGCACCCTCGAATAAGGGCGGGTACGCCGGATCGGCCTGCAACTTCGCCACGGCGTTGGGCCAAGTCTCGTGCATCTCGATCGGATTCATCACGGGATCCAGGATCTGCTCCTCCAAGGTGGCACGACGGCCATCCCAGAAGTAACGCGTGTCCCATGCCAGATTGACCAAGGCCATCGCATTGCGACTCCCTTCGAGACCGTCGATACCCGTACTGAACCGCGTGCCATTATCCGTGAATGCAAGTTGCGGAGCGTGACATGATGCACATGTTTGTGTGTTATTCCCCGACAGTCGCTCATCGTAGAACAGAAAGCGGCCCAGCGCCACGCCTTCCACCGTGAACGGATTGTTCGGTGGAATGGGCATGGCCGGGAAATTCGAAGGAATGGGCACCGTGAGTGGGGTGCCTCGTGGCCCCGGCGGAGGATCCACCTCATGCCGACAACCTTGAGCGAACACGAATGCGCCCAACAATACGATAAGGAGTTTCGATCCACTGTTCATGGCACTTGATCCAATGATCGTTCGTCCGTAAGCGCATGAAGGAAAGCGATCAGGTCCGCCTTCTCCGCTGCACTCAACACAAAGGTCGTCAAAAGTGGACTTCTGTTCGGATGCGCCAACCCGCCGCTGGCAAAATGGTCGATCACTTCGGGAAGCGTGGTCATGGTGCCATCGTGCATATATGGCCCCGTTAGCGCGATGTTGCGCAACGTTGGAACCTTGAATTTACCGTTATCCGTGGGTTGCAAGGTGATCCGTTCTCTTCCGGGATCCGTGTACTCTAAGTATTGTCCGATGTTCTGGAACGAGTGGTCACTCAGGTCGAAACCGTTGTGGCAAGCGGTACAATTCAAGTTCGCACTCCGGAACAAGGCCCAGCCGTTGATCTCCGATGCTGACATGGCGGAGGCCTCTCCTTGATAGAAGTACCGATCGAACCGCGACCATCCACTGATCAACGTGCGCTCATAACTGGCGATCGCTCGCGTGATCACGAAGGGATCCACCGCTCGACCGTATGCCAATGCGCTCCACTTCTCGTACTGCGCGTCGCCAGCCACCGCTGTGGCTGCATGTTCAAGGCTATGATCCATTTCCATTTCGTCCTGGATCGGCGCGATGACTTGCCGCTCCAAGGTGGGGACGCCACCATCACGAAAGAAACTGGAATGATAAGCCACATTGCCTAAGGTGGACGCATTGCGCATGCCCAACCTTCCTTCAATGCCTGCACTCAGCGGTGTTGTATCGCTGAATGCTCGATCCGGGTGGTGACACGTAGCACAACTGATGGTACCGTCGCGGGAAAGCCGCGTGTCGAAGAAGAGCGCCTTGCCCAATTGCACGGAAGCCATGGTAAGTGGGTTCTCGGGCGGGATCAAAGGATATGGCGCCCCTATGGGCAATTGAAGCGCAAAGGGTGCATCCAATACGTCAACGTCCAAAGCGGGGTCCTTGCGGCATCCGACCAAAAGGATAGCGGACAGCATAAGGCTATGCACAATATGCTTCACTCCGCACTGAAACTATGTACCGCGTTGTTCGTGAGTTCCAAGGCCAAAGGCACATTCTCGCCGTGCGTTTGGTTCTCGGTGGTCAGGTCCAACGTATCCGTATCCGAATAGAAGAACTTGGACACATCCATCCGCAGGGTCAAGGTCTTGGTCTGGCCAGCAGGAATGGTGAAGGGCCCGCCTAGGTCGAGATCGAACTCGGTGTAGCAAGCATCCATACCGGTATGCATGGAGAAGAGTTCTTCCACTGGCCCTGTACCTGATCCATCCAGATCATACCGTCCATCAAATTGAAGGAAACGGTACCCCGCGCTCCAAGACCACCAGGTACCCGTCGATAGGGAAAGGGGATGGTTGGTGGGATACGTGATCGGATCCGCCGCATTCATCGCGGCTGGTACGCCCAAACCGGCACGCAGGCTGGTCCAAGTCCCAGCCGGAACGGACCATTCCACACTCGCCGTTCCACTTTCGAGGTTGAAAAAGTCGATATCCTTCACCACGGTCTCCGAACCGTCAACGACCAAGCGCACATCAGCCAAGTACAATTTGATCGCCTGCACTTTGACGCGGTAGTCGTTCACATTCACGTACACATCATTCATATTGAATGGAGTGCCGTTCCAATGCGGCACCACCATGACGCGCAAGGTCGTGGGCGGAGATACTGGAGGGTCAGGCACGACCTCCTCATCCGGCCGACAACCTACAAAGAAGAGAAGCATGAAGGTCAGTAGCGTCCCAATTGATCGCATGTGCATCATCGATAAGGCTTTTCGACCCCTTCCTTCCCTCTATTGGAAAGCACGGTCACTTGGTACAAAAGTACGGCGACAACACAGGGTGTGTCGAGGTTCAATGCTCCTGATGTGACACCTTTCGTGCAAGCCTATCTTGCCGATCGATGTTCGTGGTCCTCCATAGCTCTGCTGGTGCGGGCAAGACCCATGCCTTGGTGAAGAACTACTTGGGCCATTGTTTGCGCAGTAGTGATCCCAGCGCCTATGGACATGTCTTGGCTTTGACCTTCACGAACAAGGCCGCTGCGGAAATGAAGGAGCGCGTGATCGGCTACTTGGAGTTGCTGGCCCACGGTGAGGTGTCCGATGCACGGATGGTGGACGTTCTGGAGCACCTGCAACGCGAAGCGAATGTGGATCCTACGGTCGTGAAGGAACGTGCAAGTGCCGTGCTCCGACATATGCTGCACAACTGGAGCGATGTCGCCATCAGCACGATCGATGCGTTCACCCAGCGCGTGGTGCGGCCCTTTTCCCGAGACTTGCGTTTGGAGTACGATCTGCGGATGACGACCGAACAGACCTACTACCGGGAGCAAGCCGTGGAACGGTTGATCGGTGCCACGGGTAGCGATGACCGGATCACCGCGTTGTTGTCGCAGACCTGCTTGCAACTGCTTCACGAAGAACGTTCGTGGAACCCGACCAAACCGCTCTTGGACCTCAGCTATGAGCTTCTGAAGGAAAGTTCCATTGAACCGTTGCAACGGTTGCGCGCATATTCCGTCGATGAGCTCACTTCGTTGACCCAGCGGCTGAACCAGTCGAATGCGAAATTCCGTCACCGTGTGAATGAGCTGGGTGCGCAAGCCCTCGAGTTGTTCGCGATGAACGGCTTGGCCGAAGGTGACGTGGCCCACGGGAAAAGTGGGATCCTCGGTTACTTCCGCAGACTCGCGCAGTTCGATTCCATATGGGACCCGCCAGGTGTTCAAGCATTGAAACCATTGGAGTCTGGGAAGTGGCATTCGGGCAAGGCCACGCCATCGGCCATCGCTGCGCTGGACTCCATCGCTGATCGACTCACGGACCTTTTCCATCAAGCCGAACAACTGCGCACCACCGACCTACGCGATCATTTGATCCGGAAGTCGGTGGTCCGTGAACTACTACCGGCCTTCGCGTTGCACGAGTTGGATGCGAAGTTGGAAGCGTTGAAGCAGGAAGATGGGGTCGCCTTCTTCAGTGACCTCACCCGCCGTGTTGCTGAGGTGGTGAAGGACGAACCCGTGCCCTTCATTTACGAACGCATGGGTGTGCGGTACAGGCATTTTCTGATCGACGAGTTCCAGGACACGTCCTTGATGCAATGGAAAGCCTTGTTGCCCTTGATCGATAATGCGTTGGCCACCGGCGGAAGTGCCTTACTGGTCGGCGATGCCAAACAGGCGATCTACCGCTGGCGCAATGGTGAAGTGCGGCTCTTCGTCGAACTTCCCATGATCTTCGGAAGATCACCCAACGACCTCGTAGAAAAGAGCCGAGAGGATACCCTGAAGCGCAACCACGTGAAGGGCGAGCGGTTGGCGCACAACCGGCGATCCGCGAAGCATATCATCGCCTTCAACAATGCGCTCTTCGCAGACCTCGCCAAGGTCCTTCCGGAAAGTTTGCGCAAGGTCTACGACCAACACGATCAACGTACTTCACACAGTGAAGAAGGACTGGTGTCCGTGGTGCAGGCCGAGCCAGGTCTTCGTGGTGCCGCCTTCCAAGAAGCCGCGTTGGCACATGCACTCGGATCCCTACAAGCCGCTCTGGATGCAGGATTCGAGCCCAACGATGTGGCGGTGCTGGTACGCTCAAAACGATTCGGGCGCGCCGTGGCAGCCCATTTCCTTGCGCACGGCCACGCGGTGGTCTCCCCCGATGGTCTACAGTTGGCGGCCGATCCCGTGATCCAATTGCTCATTGAACTTCTTCGCTTCCTGCGGGATGGTGAAGGGATCACCGCCGCGCGCGTGATCCAATTGCAGTCCATTGTGGCCGATCTGCACGGAGCACCCACCGGGGAAACGACAACGCCATTCACGCCCAGCGATACGTTACCACACCCCACGCATTTGTTGCGGACCTGGTTCAAGGAACATGGCGACCCGAAGTTGCGCACCACCATCACCAGCTTGGTTTCCGAATTGGCACGCGCACATGCCATCGAACCCGCCGCGGATGCCGCAGTGCTCACGCTCTTGGACGAGATCCATTCTTGGTCCACCGATCACGGCCCGGACATCGGTGGCTTCTTGGAACACTGGGAGCGATCGGGTGGTGAACGCAGCACCGCAGCGCCCGACCATGCCCGTGCCGTACACGTCATGACCGTACACAAATCCAAAGGCTTGCAATTCCCCGTGGTGATCGTTCCGCAGGCTTCCATGTCCGGTGGACCCAGCCACGGTGAGTTGTTCTGGATCGACCCGCGATCAGCGATCCCCGAATTGGACGTGGCCTTGATCCGCGAAAGCAAGGTGGCACGTGCTGCGGAACTCCCCGAACTGGTGGAAGAGGAAGGGCTTCGAACACTGGATGCGTTGAACCTGTTGTACGTGGCATTCACCCGAGCAGAGCGTCGACTGTACGCTCTTGTGCCGGATGAGAAGGATGTGGTCACGAAGGCACTCGCGGCATTCGTTGCAAGCCATGAAGCACTCGCTGTGACTCCGGATAACGAAGAACCACCTCCACAACGAAGATCACAAGATGCACCGATCGCTTTGCGCGGTGTCGCCGGTCCGGGTGCCTCCCCTGCGACGATCCGTCTGGAGGCCGAACAGGATTGGGACCCCATGGACCCGAATACCCACCGCGCATTCGGCACCACCATTCACACGGCCCTGGAAGAAACACGCGTTCCTGCTGATCTGGAAGTTGCACTACTCCGCGCCGTCCAGCGGGGCGAACTCGCCTCCTCGCAAGTCGCCCCCTTGCTCGCCCGGTTATTTCCGATGCTCCATTCCGACGCACTCGCCCCTTGGTTCGCCCCGCACTTGGATGTTCGGGCCGAATCCACATTGATCGATAAGGACGGACACAGTTTACGGCCCGACCGCTTGGTGTTCGATGGCGAGTGCGTGCGCGTGTTGGAATTCAAAACAGGAAAGCATGCTTCCGCTCACGAGGATCAAGTTCGGAGGTACCTGCATTTGCTTCGCGAACTAGGCCACTCGAACGTAGAGGGCGCCGTGTGGTATTTGTTCGATGATCGGCTTCACCCTGTATCCCCATGAAATTGAGTTGGACGATCAAACCCTTCGCGGAGATCAGCGTGCAGGAATGGCATGATCTACTTCGGTTGCGCGTCGACGTTTTCGTAGTGGAACAGAACTGCCCCTATGCCGAGTTGGATGGCCTGGACCCAACGGCCATGCACGTGTTCGCAACGGACGAGAAGGGCGATATCGTGGCATACGCACGCGTGCTTCCACCCGATGCGCATGGTCTGCCGCACATCGGCCGAGTGGTGGTGCGCAAGGATCTCAGGGGCCTTGGCATCGCAACTGAGGCCATGCAGCACGCACTTGAAGTCGTCAAGCGTTTGTTTGGTTCATACCGTTCAGCTCTTGCGGCACAAACGCACTTGGAAGTGTTCTATGCCAAGTTCGGGTTTCTCCGGACCGGGGAGGACTACATGTGGGACGGGATCCCGCATGTGGACATGATGCGCGAAGCGGAGTGAATGATCAGCGCAACAACGTGACCGTTCCACGGTACTCCTTGCTGTACGCGCCGTATTCCGCCACTTGGGCTTGGAAACTGTACACGCCTTGCGGTAGACCATCGCCGGACCATTGCGCCTTGGTGTCGTTGGTTCGGAATCGCTCCACACCCCACCGATCGAAGACGACCAACTCGTACAAGCGCGCACCTTGCACCGAAGGAGCCCATGTATCATTCAGTCCATCGCCATCCGGTGTGAAGGCCGTGGGTGCATAGAACAGATGGTCGGTAACATATACCGTGCGTGATATGGAATGCGTGCAATTCTCTCCGCTGATCACCGTCTGCGTGATCTCGAATGTCCCAGCATCATCGAACTCATAGATGAAATTCGGATCGTGGATGATGATCCCATCGATCGCATACTCCCATGCCTGTGCAAGGTGTGCGAAGTCCTGCACTTCGATGCGCGGATCCAACAGACTCACCTCATCCGGCTCCACTATGAAGGCAGCTTCCGGGATCGGGAAAACCTCCACCCAGTTGTTCAACACCAAATTGCTTTGGTCAATGCAGCCCGAATCGGTGGCGGCCGTGACCACGATGTCATAGACCCCCGGAAGCTCAAAGACATGGCTGACCATTTCCTCTGAAGCCGTGGTCCCATCACCAAAGTTCCACGCGTAACGCACGGCTGTCCATGCAATGCCCTCGGCCTCGAATGCGAAGAGCACACCTGCACATCCCGCGCGATCGGTGACCGCAGTCAATTGCGGACGTGGGTATACCACGACCGAGTCGGTATAGCTCTGTTCACAACCGAAATCAACGACCGAGACCGTGATCGGATGAGCACCCGTTTCGGCGAATTCCGTACTCACTATGTGCCCCAACGCACTTACCGGCGAAGCACCATCGCCGAAGTCCCAGGACACTGCGGCCGTATTCGTGAATATGCCTTGTACCACGAGTTCGGCCATCTCGTTCGTACACCGTATCGGAGGGCGCTCGAAGTACGGATCCAAGGGTGGATGGACCTCAAAGACAGAAGTGCTCGTATCCGCGCACGGCCATCCAGGGTTCGCGATCAACGTGATGACATACGACCCGGTGTCCGCATAGGTCCATGTTGGTGCGGTGAGATCGGAGGTATCATTCAACTGGGAATTCACTCCGAAATCCCAATGCCAGAATTGGCCATTGATGCTCTGGTTCTCCATTTCCACAGTGTAACCGGTGCAGAATTGCTGCTGCTCCTGAATGGAAGAGATCACCGTGACATTGCAGGGAACAACGTCGAAACGCAGATCTCGGATGGATTCGCTCAACTGCACCCCATTCCTGAACTCGCGGACACGCACTCCAACTGCGAACGAGCCCAATAAGGTCGGATGTACGGTGAGCTCACCGGTCGCCGGATCGATGGCCAAACCAGGTACCCCATCCATCGGCGAGGTACCCGCGTACCCCGATGCCCAAAGGATACCCGCGTATGGTGGTGGTGAAGCGAGCGGAGCAGGATCGAATTCATCACCGCCTGCAAAAGGGGTGTACAGATCATAAACGAGCACATCCCCGTCCGGGTCCGTTGCGGAATGATCAAAGGCCATATCCTGATCCAAACAAAGTACGATCGGCGGATACTCATTGAACCGTGGACTGCTGTTCGTTCCATTCGCAGCCGGCGGGACCTGTACCGTACAGGTGAGTCCTTGCAAAAGTCCGGTGGGAAGATTGATGATCGTTGGTGTTCGACAACACCGCTGGTAACTGATCACATAACCACTCGTGTTGGCCGGTAAGGTCAGGATCGCTTCGTACTCGGCCCACGATGCACAGATACCATCCGGTGCGGCCAGGCACGGGTTGTTCAATTCCACTGGAACACTTTCCTCTCCCGGAAAATTCGCTGTTTCCGTGAATTGCAGGATCCCATTGCCATCGTAAATGGCCAATTGAGCGCCCGTATCGAAACCTGTTCCATTCACATTGCCCGGTCCGCAATCGCGGTACAACTTCAAGGTGATGCGGTACTGATCCCCGGTCAAATGATCGTAATACATCTCGCCGCCCAATACATGCGTGGCCAAGGACCACGTCGAACTCAACAAAGCGAATATGGCAGCGATGTGTCGGATCATTGGTTGCCGTTGAAGCGATCCAGAGAGAGCGGTCCGTTGTTCATCACGGTTTTACCTCAGGAGTGTAAGGTGGCCGGTATAGGCACGGCCATCCGACAAGAGCAATTCGTAGTAGTATGTACCGTCAGGCACGTCTGCGGCCTTCCAGTTATTCCTGTAGTTGCTTGTTTCATAGACCACCATGCCCCAGCGGTTGAAGATCCGCAGCTCGTTCTTGTGTTGTTCGATGTTGCGGATCGAGAATTGCTCATTGAGACCATCACCGTTCGGCGTGAAGACGTTCGGTATGTCAATGGGCACTTCAATGATCTCATAAGGCAGCGCATAGGTAGCGGTGCAACCATCCGCACTCGATACGAGCAACATCAACTCGTACGTTCCGGGTAACGGCATCTCCCATTCAACCTCTTCACCGTTGCCGATCGCGGATCCGTTAGCGAACCAGCTCCATTGCACGATGGTGCCACCATTTCCGTTGGAGGCATTCTGAAGTCCCACGTCCGTACCAAAGGACTGCGGGGACGTTGGAGCAACCGTGAAAAAGGCAGTCGGCGGCGGGAAGGCTGCAACTTCTCCGGAAAAGGAACCTGTGCAGCCATGGTCCATCACCGTCAACGATACGTTCGTTGCCCCGAGCGTGGCGAATTGCGCGTTCACCGAGGGGGTGGTCGCCGTTGGGGGCAAGGTGTTCGCGCCGAGATCCCAGAAGTAGGTGGCATCCGGACCGAAGTTGCCTTCCGCTATCAGATCCGTGACCAATTCACTACACACCGGCCCAGGCACGGTGAAAGTGGGCCTTGGTCGAAGGTACACATCGAAGTTCGCTTCGGTCGTATCCGCACAAGACAGACCCGGATTGGCCGCCAAGGTGATCGTGTATGTCCCGGGAGCGCTGTAGGTCCAAGAGGGAGAATGGAGGCTGGAAGTATCCATGGTCGTGGACGGATCCCCGAAGTCCCAAGCCCACTGTTGACCCGATGGACTCGTGTTGCTGAATTCCACCGTCAGATCCTCGCAGAAAACCGTTTGCGGGGCGATGACCGCTGTAACAGCGCTTTCACATGGAACCACATCGAACCGGAAGTCCCTTCGCGTTTCCGACAGCAGTACGCCTCCACGGAATTCCTTCACACGGATCGCCACCGTATAGCTGGCCACCAGCGTGGGACGCAAGGTGAGTAGACCTGTGTTCGGATCGATGGCGATCGCCGGATCGCTGTCCATCGGGTATCCTTCGGAATAGCCAGGCCCCCATGGGATCTCCGTATAGGGTGGAGCACTTGGTGTTGGTATCGGGACAAGCGCGGTACCTCCGTTGAACGGAGTACACAGCTCATAGACCAATTCATCGCCATCCGGGTCCGTCGCCGAGTGATCGAAGGTGAGTGGTTCGTTCAAGCACAATGCGATGGGCGGGTACACCTCGAAGCGTGCCGCACTATTCGCTCTGTTGTCCGAACCCGGAACCCTTATCGTGCAGGTGAGGCCAAGATCACCAGCATTTGGAATATTGATGATGGTGGGTGTCCGGCAACAGCGTTGATAGGCCAGGTGATATCCATCGATCCGTGCTGGCAAAGTGAATACGCCCGTATAGACTGCCAATTGAACGCAGATCGATGGTGGCGCTGTAAGACACGCGTTGTCCAGAACTACCGGAACGGCATTCGCCCCTGGGAAGATCAAGTCTTGCACGAACAAATTGGTCCCGTCCCCTCCAAAAACCCCTATAGTGGCCGTGGCATCGTATTGGGTGTTATTCACGTTCCCAGGTCCGCAATCGCGATAGAGTTTCAGGTAGACCTGATACTGATCACCGCCTAAATAGTCGTAGTACAACTCGCCCCCGATGATATGCGTGGCATGCGAGGAGGTCGCTACCGTAAAGAGCCAGATGAGAGGGAGTAGACGGCGCATACGATCAGGACATCGGATCAGGGAACAACGTTGCCCGGTGAAAGCATGTGAAGATAAGCGACCGAGCCGACCCACACCAAAAAGTGGATCCTACAGGTCAGCCTGATCGCTGAGCTGGGCATGGGCGGCATCCCATTCCGAGATCGCTATCGGCAGGAATCGCCCATCCGCCCCCTCGATCATCTCCATGATCCGCACCTTCTCCGGATACGCAAGTGCATGGACCTCATGCCTTACCCAGCGACTCCCGATCCGTTGCAGTTCAACGAACCGATCCAAGGCATCGATCCGGTACAGATGATCCGCTCCGCTAAGTCGGCGGTAAGTAGGAAATCGATCCTTCATCCGTGGGCCATGTGTTGGCTATCTTCCCGCACTGCCATGCGTCCATTCCTGCAACGACTCGCCGAACTGATCCTTCAGCACCACCGGAACGAGATGGACCGGATCGCTGTGGTGCTCCCGAGCAAGCGGGCGGGCCTGCACCTGCGAAAGTACTTGGCGCAGGCCAACGGAGGGCCACTTTGGAGTCCGGAGATCCTGGATATCGGGGCCTTCATGCAACGCACCACCGGACTGAAGCAAGGATCTTCCTTGGAATTGTTGTTCCTCTTGTACGAAACCCATGTGCAGCAACTCGGTGTACGCGCAGACCCGTTCGCTGAATTCATGGAATGGGCACCGATCACCCTACGTGATATGAGCGAGGTGGATGCCCATTTGATCGACCTCGACCTCTTCTACCGGGACCTGCGAAGCTTCCATGAACTGGAGGACTGGAGTTTTCGGTTGGGCGAACTCAGCCCTGGGCAAGAGCGACTCAACGCGAATTGGCGAACGACCGGAGAACTGCATCGTGCCTTCATTCAACGCATGTCGACCACGGGTGTCGGCACTTCCGGGTTCGTGGCCCGACAATGTGCTTCACACCTCAGCAGCGAACAGTTCCAATTGCCGTGGACGATGGTCTGGTTCGCAGGGTTGAATGCGCTGGACCCGGCATCGACCGCGGTCATAGATGCTCTTCAAAAAGTGGATCATGCACGGATCGCTTGGGATGCCGATCAACACTATCTTCAGGACCCTGAACAAGAAGCCGGTCGATTCTTACGCCGATCCATCGCTGCCCTTGGTGCTGGCTTACTCCCTCCCGAAGCAGCCATCGACGAGCGCGAGCGTTTGGTCCGCAAAGTGGCCGCACCGCATGCCTTGGCCCAAGCCACCTATGCCGCTCAGCGACTGGCAGAACTGACCGAAGAAGATCGCGCACACTCCGTTGTGGTATTGGCAGATGAAAACCTCCTCCTGCCCTTCTTGGATCAACTTCCCCCGGATATCGGGCCGATGAACGTGACCATGGGCATGGCGTTGAACGCCCTTCCGGTCCATAGCCTTACCGAGGCGTTCCTGGAATTGATCGAACCTGTGGATGATCGGGGTTCCCTATCTCTGGACCTCTTCGAGCGATTCATTACTCATCCTTTCTTGAACAAGGCTACAGCCACGTTAAAGCTGATCGCGGCGTTGCGTCAGTTGCAGCGGACACGGATCAGCATTGACCTTCTCGAGGAGAAGGCATCGGTAGTAGAATTTCCGAACTCGGCGGAATTGGTCGATTGTCTCACTCCGAGAAGTGCGGGTGCGACCGGTATCGCCGCCCAACTTCAACGGTTGTTCGTCCTAGCGAAAGCTCGCGCCCCAGCGGACGTTTCCGTTCAAGAGCAACTCTTTCAAATGGCCCGATTCCAACAAAGTCTGGACCGTGTACTGGAGCATGTGGATATCGGTTCGATCGACACGCGCACCTACCGCACCATTCGCGAACGCCTGCTGCGCGAAGAACGCATCGCCTTCCGGGGAGAACCCTTGCAGGGCCTGCAAGTGATGGGCTTATTGGAGACCAGGACCTTGGACCATGATCGCCTACTGCTGCTCTCCATGAACGAAGGAGCCTTGCCACGCAGCGCGTCCCTTCAGAGTTGGATCCCGTTCGAACTTCGCAGGCATCATCAACTGCCTTTGCCGGCGGATGCTGAGGCCATTTCCGCTTACCACTTCAACCGGGCCATGCAACATGCCGGGCAGGTGGAATGGATCCATATTGCGAACGGCGAAGGCAACAACGGTGAGCCTTCACGCTTCATCGCACAATGGGAACAAGAGGTGCTTGGCCGAACGCGCACTACCGGATCGGCGATCTCCGTCGCCCCTACAACAACAGCGCGGAACGGGCGACCGATCCTGGTGGAGAAGGATGCGGCGATCATGCACCGGTTGCAAGCACTGTGTGAACGCGGCCTTTCTCCCTCGGCCATTGGAACATGGCTTCGCTGCCCGTTGGATTTCTACTTCCGGTACGTGCTTGGGATCCGGGACACCGAGGCGGTGGATGGGGATCTGGGCAGCGATGTGCTCGGCGAATCCGTGCATCACGTACTACAGTCCTTGTTCACCCCGACCATCGGCATTCCGTTGACGACCGAACAGGTTGCCACCATGGTCCCATTGGCGAGCGACGCGTTGACCGCACACTTGGCCCGAACCTTTCCACGCGATCTGCTCGATTTCGGGAACCACCGACTGCGTAGGGAGATGGCAAGTCGCGCCTTGGAGGATCACTTGCGTGCTGAGAGCGAACGTGTTGCATTGGTGACCACAACGGTATTGGCCTTGGAATTGGAGATGCAGGCCGAACTGCCCAACGGGGTGCTGTTGCGTGGGCGCGCCGATCGCATCGATGAGCGCGATGGCCTTTTGACCTTGCTGGATGTGAAGACCGGTTCGGTGCGCCCCGAGGACCTCAAACTACGCGATTTGAGCCGGGAGGCCATCACCCCGGATCGGCGTTACGCGTTGCAGCTACTGATCTATGCATGGATCCACATGGCGCAACATCCGGTGGAGCGGATCAGCGGCGGTGTGATCCCATTACAACGTCCCAAACACCCTGCGGATCCCTTATGGATCGAAGGATCCACCGTGCTTCAACGTGCACAGTTCACAGGCATTGGATCCTTGCTGAACACCTTGGTGAATGAGCTCCTGGATCCTTCAACGCCGTTCACGCATGATCCGGAAAGTCCATACTGCCGCTGCTGTGTGGCATGAAAAAGAGAAAGGAGACCGAAGCCTCCTTTCTCTAAGTCCTATTGAATCGGTTATCAGCGGTAGACCACTTTGTGTGTGCTGGTATTTCCACCACGCTTGATCTTCACGTAGTATGCACCTGCGCTTTGGGTGGTGAGGTCCAATTCATTCTTGTACGTGCCTTCCAATTCACGCACGGTCTCGTTGTAGACGGACTGCCCGATGCTATTCACGATCTCTACGGTGACGTCACCCTTCACTTCGTTGGAGAAACTCAGCATGAATCGACCGTTGTTCGGGTTCGGTTGGATCAGCACGCTGCCATCTTCGGCGCTGGCTGCCAAACCTTTGTAGATGACCCCGGTGCGATCGGCACCGCCGCAGGACACATAGAAGTTCGCATTGTTGTTGCGATCCGCAGTGTAGGCATCGTTCACCAATTCAAACTCCCCTTGACCGGTCACTGGAATGGTGGCGATCGTGTACTCCTCGCCTGCAAGCCAATTCACTCCTTGAGCGCTCATCGGGCTCATGCCAAAGCCGGCATACACCATGTAGCGGAAAGCACCGGCCTCGCGCACATTACCGGATTTCGCCACGCCCATATAAGCTGCCGTGCCTTCCTCTTGACCGATCGGCCCTAGACTTCCTCCGGAATTCGCATCCCAACGGATGGTGAATACCAACGAGGAGAAGATCCCCGAGAAGTCCGCTTCTGGTCTCACTTTGACCTCTAGCACACCATTGTTCTGAAACAGGCCAATGTCCACATTGGATTGCGCCATCGCTGCACCGGATAGGGTCAGCAGTGCGGTCGCGAGTAAGGAAGTGCGGAATGTACGTTTCATGGAAAGCGCGTTGATTTGAGGCTATTCGGTTCGTGCTTGACTATTCCTTGTGTCGATCCAATACGGATCAAGAGGCCGCAATATAACCCTCGGGACAACCTTTGGCAAGGTCGATCCTTCCGGAACTGCTTTGCTACAATGGCCATGGACCCAAAACCGAACAGGGGCCCTTTCGGACCCCTGCGCGGTAAACCTGCAAGGAATTATGGAACCAGAATAGGTCAGGAAGATAGACCTACCTGAAGTGAAGACGTGGGTGTTTTGAATTGGTTGCCAGCGCGATGAAAATTTCATGCGGTGAACTTGTACCCGACCCCCCGTACCGAGTGGAAGTGCCTAGGTTCCCGGGGGTCGAACTCAAAATACTTCCGAAATCCGACGATGAAGTTATCCACCGTTCGGGTGGTCGGGAACACGTTATAGCCCCATACCTTTTGAAGAATTTCTTCACGCGAAACCACTTCGCCCTCCCGCTCTACCAACAAACGCAGCAGCATCATTTCACGCTGACTCAAGGTGCGCACCTCCCCATTGTGGCCGCGTATCTCATACTTCTGGAAATCCACATGATTCGCCCCGAACGAATAGGAGGCCAGCACTGTGGAAGAAGGCAGTTTCCGAGACCGGTCCACCAACTTCGAAACGCGCAACAATAGTTCCTCAAGTTCGAAGGGCTTCGCCAAGTGGTCATCCCCGGCTTTCAGGCCACGGATCCGATCATCTGGTGCGGCCCTAGCGGTCAAGAACAGGACCGGGGTGCCGTTCCCCTCCAACCGAATGGTCTCCACCACCGTAAATCCATCCATTCCTGGAAGCATCACATCCATCACCACCGCATCGAATCGCGCACCGCGCAACTTCTCCAATCCATCCGGGCCGGTACTCACGGCTGTCACCTCGTACCCCTCCAACTCGAAGTTCAGGCGAAGGGCCGAACGCAGGGCCTCCTCGTCCTCTACGAGCAGTACGCGGGGCTTCTGCTGGTCCACTTCCATTCATGCAAAGATGGTCCAAGGCTAACTTTGGCCACCATGCAATTCACAAAGGACCAAGTAGAATTTGCTAATTCCATGCGCCCCAACACCTTGGTCGACCATCTCGACATCAGCTTTGGCCTGTCCCAACAAGGGCAATTGACCGCCTCCATGCCAGTGGACCATCGGACCCACCAATCCATGGGATTGCTTCATGGGGGAGCCACGGCGGCACTCGCTGAGACCCTCGGCAGCATGGGTTCAGCCCTATTGCTCGATCTGGAACGATGGGCCATTGTCGGCATGGAAGTGTCCGCCAACCACCTGCGAGGTGTTCGGGAAGGACGGGTGACGGCCACCGGAGAATTGGTGCATCAAGGCCGAACCACCCATGTGTGGGATATTCGAGTTCGCAATGAAGCTACCGAATTGTGCGCCATCTGCCGGATGACCAACTTGATCATCGAGAAACGAAAATGAGCAGCGAAAACGCCTTGCTGGAGGCCTTGCGGTACAGCATCGAACACCGGTTGACCTTCGCGGCCTTCCGCAACCCGGGCGGACAGGCTACCATGTGGGCGCAACAAACACCGGAGTTGGATCGGGTGGAGAATGGACTTTGGTGGGAATTGAACGACGTCTTCCTGCTGGCCCCGTACGACCTCCCTGAGCGCCTACCCTTGGTGCGATCGGATGTGGAGTTGACCTTCGGTGATGCCGAACCAGCATGGCATCGACTGATGGAATGCTGTGGAACAAGCCTAGACCAGGAGGCGCTCCCTACACCAGCGATGACGCGTCCGGCCTTCGAGGCCGCCGTACGCGATGCCCAGGAACGCTGCCTAAGCGGTGAATTGGAAAAGGCCGTGTTATCTCGAAGCATCGATCTGGATGTCAACGCATCGGACGCACCACACCTATTCCTTGAGGCTTTGCATCGCCGTCCTGAGGCCCTGGTTTGCCTCGTATCCACCCCGGAACACGGACTCTGGCTCGGCGCCTCGCCGGAACGCTTGATCCTTGCCGAGAACGATATCGTTCATGTGGATGCGTTGGCCGGCACCTTGCCGAGCAACTCTGCCCCTAGTGAACCTGCGGAATGGGGCGAAAAGGAGCGCCACGAGCAGAACGTGGTGACCCGAATGATCGCGGGAACCTTCATCGATCTGGGTACGCCATCCATCTTATTGGAAGGGCCCGAAGTGATGCACACGGGTAACGTCGCACACTTGAGGACCCGGATCACAGCAACCGTTGGTGGGCGATCCGTAGGGGAAGTCGTTCTTGCGTTACACCCCACTCCGGCCGTGTGCGGGGTCCCATTGGCGAACGCTAGACAGGTGATCCACGATCTTGAGGCCAGGGAGCGGGAACTGTATGCCGGTTTCTGGGGGCCATGGAGCGCCGACGGACGTATGGAACTATTCGTGAACATCCGCTGCATGCGTCTCTTCAGCGACAAAGCCCAACTCCACGTGGGTGCGGGGATCACTGCTGGGTCCGTCGCGGAACAGGAGTGGGAAGAAACGGAACACAAGGCGGATAGTTGGAGAAGCATGATCGATGCGCTGACCATGGCCCGGATATCTTAGGCACCCCGATGCCCACGAGTGACCAATTTGCTGCGGCTGAACTCGCGCGCTTATGCGCTGCCAAAGGCATCCGCCACGCGGTGATAAGCCCAGGGAGCCGGAGCGCGCCATTGGTCATCGCCTTCAGCAAACAGGAGGGCATCGAATGCCTTCAGGTGATCGACGAGCGCAGTGCCGCATTCTTCGCCTTGGGCATGGCCCAACAACTGCACGCACCCGTGGCCTTGATCTGCACCAGTGGAAGTGCAGTGCTCAACTATGGCCCAGCTATCGCAGAAGCGTTCTATCAACGCATTCCGATGTTGGTGATCACGGCGGACCGACCTGAGGAATGGGTGGATCAAGGAGAGGGACAGGCGATCCGGCAACAGAACGTTCTGGCCTTGCACATGAAGCGAAGTGTGCAATTGCCACGCTTGCTCGGCGATGATCTTGCGCAATGGCATTGTGGCCGACTGATCAACGAAGCCATCGATGCCACTTTGCTCCCCGTTCCCGGTCCGGTGCATGTGAACGTGCCATTCGCGGAGCCGCTCTATGGCATTACGGAAGAAACCGCGACCTCACGCTTCATCGCGCCGATCATGACGGAATCCTTCATCCTACCGGAACATGCACGGTGGTTGATCGGACAGTTGTCGGCTTGTAAGAAAGTGATGGTGCTCGCTGGCCAAGGTGTGTGGAGCGAAGGCTTGCGTGAGCAAATGCTTCACTTGGCCACCATGCCACAGGTGACGGTCCATACCGAAGCGACCAGCAATTTGGACGAACCGGCTTTCATCACTTGCATCGACCGGGTGATCGAAGCGGTCAACAACAAGAACGAGAAGGACCTTCGGCCGGACCTCTTGATCACATTCGGCGGTGCGGTGGTGAGCAAGCGCATCAAAGGTCTGCTACGGAAATGGAAACCAGCACAGCATTGGAACATCGATCTGGGCCAGCGGCATTACGATACGTACCAGAGCCTGACCCACGACATCGCAGTAAGTCCAGAGATCTTCTTCGCGCAGATCGCACCACAGGTGCAGCCCAACGAAAGCATCTACGGTGAAGTGTGGAAGATGATGGATGTGAGTACACGTGGCATGCACACCCGCTCGGTGGCCGATGCTCCATTCTGCGATCTCACTGTATTCAACACCTTACTGGACCGCATCCCTGGGGATAGCGCTGTTCATCTCGCGAACAGTACTCCAGCGCGTTATGTGCAACTCTTCGACCGGGTGCGTGGACATCGCTGGTTCAGCAACCGTGGCACGAGCGGCATTGATGGTTGTACGAGCACGGCCGTTGGCGCGGCTTTCGCGACGCAGCAACTCACCACCTTGATCACCGGTGATACGGCCTTCTGTTACGACAGCAATGCGTTCTGGAACAAACAGCTTTCACCATTGCTGAAGGTGATCGTGATCGACAACGACGGCGGGAACATCTTCCGCGTGATCGAAGGGCCGGATAAGGATCCCGAATTGTTGCCATGGTTCGATGCACCGCATGGACGCAATATCGAGCAACTCGTGCGATCGTTCAACCTATCCTACTATCACGCCAACGACCAGCACAGCTTGGAAGCCGGCATCGACAAGCTCTACACGCAGCATGAAGCACCGGCTGTTCTGCACATCAGCACCGATAGGTTCACCTCGCCGAAAGTGTTGCGGGAATACTTCAAACGGCTATCACAGTAAGGGCGAGAGGTTCCGGGTCAAGCCCGGAATGACAAAATGACCATGAGCAAAAGAAACTGGAAGACCATCAAGGCATACTCGGACATTCGTTTCGAGTTCTTCGAAGGGATCGCTAAGATCACGATCAACCGTCCGGAGGTGTACAACGCATTTCGCCCGGATACGAACACGCAAATGATCGAGGCCATGGACATGGCACGTGAGGACCCGGCCATCGGTGTGGTGGTCTTCACCGGCGAAGGTGACAAGGCCTTCTGCAGCGGCGGCGACCAGAACGTGAAAGGCCGTGGAGGCTACATCGGTACGGATGGTATCCCGCGCCTCAACGTGCTCGACCTGCACAAGCGGATCCGCGAAATACCCAAGCCAGTAGTAGCGATGGTGAACGGTTATGCCATCGGCGGTGGTCATGTACTGCACGTGGTATGCGACCTTACCATCGCTGCGGACCACGCACGCTTCGGGCAGACCGGCCCCAAGGTGGGCAGCTTCGATGCAGGATTCGGCAGCAACTACCTCGCTCGTCATGTGGGGCAGAAGAAGGCCCGCGAGATCTGGTTCCTGTGCAATCAATACAGCGCAAAGGAGGCCGAGGACATGGGCATGGTGAACAAGGTGGTCCCTCTTGCCGAGCTGGAGGACACGACCGTGGAGTGGTGTAAGACAATGATGCAGCGCAGCCCGCTCGCTCTACGGATGATCAAGCGCGGATTGAACGCTGAACTGGATGGGCAACGCGGCTTAATGGAGTTCGCTGGTGATGCCACCTTGATGTATTACCTAATGGACGAAGCGCAGGAAGGGCGCAATGCGTTCTTGGAGAAGCGCGCACCGGATTTCCAGAAGTTCCCGAAGTTCCCTTGAGCCGGTTCAACGCAGAGGCACAGAGGACGCAGAGTTTCGCAGAGTTCGATCCATGAAGCATTGGCTATCCGCCTTACGATTGCGCACTTTGCCTCTGGCGGTGAGCAGCATCATCGTCGGTAGTGCGTTGGCCCACATCGTGATCCGCCCATCCCTTGAGCGAGGATTCCGGTGGCCTGTGTTCGCACTGACACTAATTACCGCTGTACTTCTTCAAGTCCTTAGCAATCTCGCCAATGATCTCGGTGATCATCAGCACGGTACGGACAACCTAGACCGCGTGGGTCCGCAGCGTTCGGTTCAGAGCGGTACGATCTCACCTGCGCAAATGGAACGCGCGATGATCATTTGTGGTTTACTCGCATTCCTCAGCGGCTGCACCTTGATCGTATTCGCGCTCGGCTTCACGACGCAGACGTTGATCTTCCTGATCATCGGCCTAGTTGCGATCGGCGCTGCTGTGAAGTACACCTTCGGAAAGAACCCGTACGGCTATGCGGGACTGGGTGATATAAGTGTATTCCTGTTCTTCGGGATCGTGGGTGTATGCGGAACCTTCTATCTGCATACGCGCGCCTTCGCATGGCCTGTCCTGTTTCCTGCAATTTCCATGGGGTTGCTTAGTGCCGGTGTACTCAATGTGAACAACATGCGCGACATCGTGAACGATATGGCCAGTGGTAAACGAACGCTGGTCGTGCGCATGGGTAGCGCGAATGCTCGTGCGTACCACACTTTACTTATTACGGGCGGTGTACTTGGCTTTGTCGGCTTTGGTTTGCTGGCCGACCTCGGCTGGAGCATGTGGTTGTACTTGGTCCTAGTACCGGCTTTCATCTTCCATTTGCAGCGTGTTTGGTCTGCACCTGAGCCACGTGCACTGGACCCACAACTGAAAGTGCTCGCTCTCGGCACGTTAGTAATGTCGCTACTCTTCGCGTTGGGCGTTATCCTTGCGCTATGATCAACGCACGTTGGATCGAACATGTGCTTGAACCCCGGTTTGAACTTGGCACCTCGAAGGGCCCGATCAACGCGCGTACCGTGTGGTACTTGATCGCGTGGCAGGAGAATAAACCAGAGATCCAAGGCATCGGCGAGGCTGCGCTCTTCCCCGGTCACAGCAAGGAATTCCCGGCCGATGTGCGTACCAAATTGGTGGAGCTCTGCGCAAACACCGCTGATTGGCAGCAACGCTTGACGACCGACCTTGTTGATGTGCCCAGTGTGCGCTTCGCTGTGGAGCAATGCCTGCGCGATCTGAAAGTGAGCGGCACCAAGCAGCTCTTCCCTTCGCCCTTCACCTTGGGCAAGCAGACCATTCCGATCAATGGGTTGGTGTGGATGGGCGACAAGGCCACGATGAAGACCCGGATCCGTGAGCAGATCGACAAGGGTTTCACGACGGTGAAGATGAAGATCGGCGCGATCGGGATCGACGATGAACTGGAACTGCTCCGTTCGGTGCGAGCGGAATTCAGCGCTGCGGATATCACCCTGCGCGTGGATGCGAACGGTGCCTTCACTTCTCAGAACGCGATGAATGTGCTGGAGCGCTTGGCCGAGCTTTCGATCCACAGCATTGAACAACCTGTCGCTCCAGGGCTGTATGAGGTGATGGCTGAACTCTGTGAGCGTTCACCCCTACCGATCGGCTTGGACGAGGACCTGATCGGCCTCAACAACCATGACCTGAAAGTGGACCTGCTGAAGAACGTGAAGCCACCGTACATCGTGATCAAACCGAGCTTGGTGGGCGGTTGGGCGGCCACCAAGGAGTGGATCGACCTGGCCGAAGAGCGTGGTATCGGTTGGTGGATCACCAGCGCTTTGGAAAGCAGCATCGGGTTGAATGCCATCGCGCAATTCACTGCAACACTGAACGTGGAAATGCCGCAAGGGCTAGGCACCGGAAATGTGTACGCCAACAACATCCCATCGCCGCTGATCGCCGAAAACGGCGCACTGCGGTACAGACCCGAAAAGGCATGGGACCTTTCCTCGATCGGTTGAAATGGCCAAGCGCAAGACCTATGCGACGACCATGGAGACCGCATTCAAGCAGTTGACCTTGGACGGTGTGACGATGGATGCGTTCCATGCATTCAAGGCAGTGGATCGGTTCACCAAGCGGCGTTTCGCAAAGAAGCATGCGTGGCAGCAGTCCTTGTACGATACGGTCTTCAACCTCTGGATCTCCGGGCAAAAAGGAATGAATGCCCGCACGAGTGGCACGACCGGTCCGCCCAAGCACATCCGAATTCCACGTCGCGACCTTGTGAACAGCGCACGCCTCACCGCTGATACCTTCCATTTGGAAGCCGGTGATCGTGTGTTGCACTGCTTGCCAAGCGATTTCATTGCCGGTAAAATGATGATCGTGCGCGCCTTCGCCTTGGGTCTTGACCTGCACATCCAAGACCCGCGTGGTAGTGTGTTGGACAATTTGAGAACGACCGATCGGTTCAAGTTCACACCTATGGTACCCGTGCAATTGCATCGCGCCATACAGGAAGATCGAACGCGGGTGGAACGCCAATTCGAGACCATCCTACTCGGCGGTGGCCCAGTGAGTGAAGCCCTGATCGAAGACCTGCAAGGGTTATCTACGCACGTGTTCCAGAGCTATGGCAGCACAGAGACCGTGACCCATGTAGCGATGCGTCTGCTCAACGGCTTGGAAGCTCCGGATGAATTCCGAGCGCTGGGCAATGTCCATTTCGCGCGGGATCCACGCGGCTGCTTGGTGATCCACACACCGCACCTCAGCGTGAAACAGCACGTGACGAATGATCTGGTGGATCTCTTGGATGACGTTTCGTTCCGATGGCTGGGCCGCTGGGACTGCGTGATCCTGAGCGGTGGTAAGAAGATCTTCCCGGAACAATTGGAGGCCAAGACCGCGGGGCATGTGGCCTACCCGCACTACTTCAGCAGTGTACCCGATCCGGTGCTGGGCCAAGCTGTTATGCTCACCTTGGAAACGGACAAACCGGAAGCTGACGTACTTCCGGAAGTGATGGAGGTCATCATGGAAATGCTTCACCCCCACGAATGGCCACGCCGCGTGATCGCGTTGCGGAAGATCGAACGGACCAGCAGTGGGAAGGTGGTGCGGAGTGGTTGAGGTGAACTCAGCGCATTGTCGCCGGATCGAGATCCCGGGTCAGGCCCGGAATGACATCGCATCGGTCAAGTCGGGAATGACCGATCAGCAGGAAAGCCCGGAAAGCACTCACTTCATGTTGTTCACCGCCTCCTTGTCCAGGGGGGTATCATTGTCATCTTCATGCGCTGGTTTCCACGCGGTGTAGTGGCGCCATTTGTCCAGCACCGTTTGCATATCCTGTGGTAGTGGACTTTCGAAATGCATGCGCTCGCCAGTGATCGGGTGTGTGATGTCCAAGGTGCGAGCGTGCAAGGCTTGGCGCGGGATCATCTTGAAGCAATTCTCGACGAACTGCCTGTACTTCGTGAATGTCGTTCCCTTCAACACACGGTTGCCGCCATAGTTCGCATCGTTGAATAGCGGGTGTCCTTTCCACTGCATGTGGACGCGGATCTGGTGCGTACGGCCCGTCTCCAATTTGCATTCCACCATGGTGATGTAACGGAAGCGCTCGATCACCTTCCATCTCGTCAATGCGTGCTTGCCTTGGTCACCATTTGGAAAGACCGCTTGCACGGTGCGATCCTTCACCGATCGGCCGATGTGGCCTTCGATCTCGCCTTCATCCTCATCGAAATCACCCCAGACCAAGGCATTGTATCTGCGGTCGCTGGTGCGCTCGAAGAACTGACGGGCCAAGTGCGTGAGTGCCTCCTCCGTCTTGCCGATCACCATCACGCCCGTGGTGTCCTTGTCCAAGCGATGCACCAGACCAGGACGAGGTATCTCTGCACCCGGCGTGCTTGGCAGCTTGCCAAAATGGAATAGCAGTGCATTCACCAACGTACCGTACCAGTTGCCGTGACCCGGATGCACGACAAGACCAGCTTGCTTATCGATCACCAGGATATGATCGTCCTCGTAGAGCACGCTCAATGGAATGTCCTCCGGCTGGATCTCCGTATCGCGCTGCGGATAGGGCAGCACGATGCTGATGGCATCACCGGGTTTCACCTTCTGGCTCGGCTTCGCAGTCTTCTCGTTCACCAAGACATTGCCTGCCTTGGCCGCGACCTGTATACGGTTCCGTGAAGTATTCGCCAGCCGATCGAACAGGAATTTATCCAACCGGATCAACGATTGGTTGGGGTCGCAAACAATGCGATGATGTTCGAAGAGTTCTTGTTCCTCTCCTGCAACGTCGAGTTCGTTATCCATCAGTGTTGGACGATGAGCCGCCCTTGTGCCAAGGTGAAGCCGGTGGCATCTGATATCCTCACCACGTAGGGTCCGGGGGCCAAGTTACCCGTAGAAAGAGCAACACCTTCCGAAACCGGACTGCGAAGGATCGTTCGTCCTGTAACATCCACACATTCAAGCGTGGCCCTAGCTGGTATTCCATCCGGTAGCCGAACACGGAAATCTTCGGAAGCGGGATTTGGAAAGATGAGCAGTTGGGACCGCAGCGCCTGCTCTTCCACACTGGACCAAGGATCGGCTCCGGCCAGCATCACCGGCCGCATCATCAATGAACCGTTGAAGCTCGTGTTGTTGAAACTGTTCCCCGTCTTGTAGAAGATCTTGGTCTTGTTGTTCCGGTTCCGATCGAAGCCGATATTCATGGCCGCCGCATTGGTCTGCGTCCATCCCACATAGATGGTCCCTTCCACCCGGATGACCGAATCAAGCTCGTACTCCACGAACTTGTCGATCCCATCCAAACGATATTCGGGCGACGAGAACGAGTAATCCTGATGCTGGATCACCTCGGGGTTCAAACTCGTCCACACCGTGAGTAGGAACGAACCTTCATCCGGAGGCAAGGTCGGTGGCTGGTTCGCCATGGGGTTGAAGTACATGCGGATGGCACGCAAGGAATCCGGCCCGATGAGGTCGTAGCGGCAGGCCAATTTGGCTCCGGCAGCATTGAGCCTGTAACCGGCTTCTGCGCTGCCATCATCGTACGCATAGTAGTTGCTCAATTCTTGGCGCAGATGGATCGTGTCGTTGTAGCGGTTGATGTCCGGGGTGGCATTCGCCCAGAACTTCACATCCCAGAATGCGGCATCCGTGCTCGGCGAATTATCATACACGAAGCTGTTCGGCGCGCTGTTGATCGGGTGATCCACCGAGAGGATCGACGCGGCGTTCCCACTTGAATTCACGCCATTGGTGAAATTGTCGAGTGGCCCTCCGTCCTCATTCACCGCCGACATGCCGTAGGTGATGAAGCGATCGTTGATGTCGAGATTGCGCAATTTCTCCTGCACATTGAGCGCCATGGAACTTGCCGAAGCCTCGTTGAATCTCCGGAACGGCACCGAGGTATAGGTCTGGAGGATGCTCGCCTCCGGATAGATGTACGCCACATCCACCAACCGAACGTCATTGAAGGTGCGTTGCGCGGCGAGGCGCAAGTAGTCCAAATGCCAATGATCGAAGGAACCACTGAGTGTGGCGTAGTTCGCGAACCGGAACTGGAAACCCTCTTTGAGGAAACGCTCCTGCTTCACCGGGATCAGGATCTGTTGGAATGCCGCTTGATCCACGTACGGGATCCCCCAAACACGGTACCAGGATTGTTCCAGCGGTGCATAGAATTCCAGTAAAAGACTGTCTCCCAACTGCGGAATGGAATCACCACTGAGACCTTTCGCTTGGTAGAAGAAGCTGAGGTAGATGGAATCACTGGCTGGATACTCCAGGTCGATCGGCACCGAGGTCAGATGATCCGCTCGGCCATAGGCTGAATAGTTCTCGAAGTCGTACGGATAGCCCGTGCGAGAGAGCCCATCGAACGTGGCCACTCCGATGGTCGGTGGCTCCACCGGATACGTACCGTTGATGTAGACATCATCATCCTGCCACAGGATCAACGGCGTGGACACATCATTCATCATATACGTACCGCCAGCAGGGGCCACCACGTACACCAACAAGGAATCCTGTATCAGCGCTGGACTTGTTAAGAAGGTGGTGTCCGGCGGCGGTGCGATCAATGAATCCAAGATGTTGTACGCTGGCCATGCCTCGATCACTTGCGAAGTCACCGGGTACGTACTGAGGTCCCGCACCGTGACGAACACACTGGGCAACGGCGTACGGGTGGTCACTGGTGGTTCGGCACCATCCACTGTCCGCCTGAAGGTGGTATCCGTGGAATAGGCCATTTCTGGTGTGGAAACACCGGCCACCTCCAAGCGGTAAGCGATATGGTCCAGAGTGACATCCGTATCCGATGCTCGCGCATTTCGTTTACGTGTGCGGTCGATGGAGAAATCATCCATCAACGGAATGTCCTGCATGACGTACTCATAGACGAACACCCGGTCCACGCCATCCTTCTGGCGCACTTGTTCTCCGTTCGGGCGCGTGGATAAGGCACGCAACTCTTCGCCCTGACCCCATGCCACGGATGCGATGCAGAGCAAGGCGAGTATAAGTATGCTTCTACTGTTGATCATCCAAGCTGTCCGTTCCATGGTATTGCTTCGGGTCGTTCCAGTCCGTTCTGGGCTTCAATCCTGCCGTATCCGCCGTCAACCAGATATCGATGGTGCTACCCAAAGCGATCCGGTCCTTGCTATTCCCCGGAGGTGATTGCCGACGTACCCTCGCCAACGTGGAATCCGCTGCTGTATTGCAGCCTTGGCACTCCACCAGTACACCGAGGTTCAACGAAGCCATGTTCAGTACCATGGTCAATTCCGCATTGGTCAATCCAACAAGATCCGGAATAGGGACGCGTTCACCCTTGTCTCCGCTGCCTAGCACCAACGTGATGGCCTCACCTCGGCGTATGCGCTCGTCCGCAGCAATGGGTCTGCCCTCGTAGAGCTGCGCGATCACACAATCCACACACGGGTCGGGCTTGTACTGCAGTTCCTTCACCTTTAGCCCGATGATGTCCAGCACCGATATCGCTTGGCGCTTGGAGAGGTCCACCAGCTTCGGCATATCGATCATCTTCGGATGGTTGGCATTCAACACCACGTAGATCTTACGACCCGGTTTCACCTCTTGCCCCGCATCCGGGTCCTGATCCACCACACTGCCCTTGGGTTGGTCGTCCGTGTACACCGAATCGATCACCAAGGCGCTGAGTTGCCGCGACCCGAGCGCTGCTTGGGCCTCGTTCAGGCTCATGCCAGTGAGATCCGGAACCCGCATAGCGACCCCGTGCTTGGTGTAGGTCCGCAACCAGAACCAGCCACCGAACAGGAGGACCGCCGCCACCAAAAGGGGTAACAGGATGGAGATGAAGCGCTTCTTGAACATGCAACCTGCCTTGGAACGGGCGGCGCCAAAGATAGAGGCCGAGTGGCGGGACGGTTCCACACCGTCCGGTTCACACTTTGCTCAGGTCTTGGAACGTTGTTCCAACGAGTGCTTCGAGCTTTGCGCCTCAACCCATTTGTATGCAACGTCCGTTGATCGCCGTGATACGCGGTGGCTATACCGGTGAATCGGTGATCAGTCACCAAAGTGCGCAGTGCATCATCGAGGCGCTGGACGTCGTACGCTTCAACGCGTTCTACGTGACCATTACACGGGACGGCTGGAGCGGCGAACGGCCGGATGGGAGTCCGGTCCTATTCGATCGTGCGTTGTTCACCGTGGATCTTGGGCCTGGCCCGCAGCGCTTCGATGCCGCGTTGATCGCCATCCATGGCCCACCCGGTGAGGATGGAAAACTGCAAGGCTATCTGGATATGCTGAAGGTCCCGTACCAGACCGGCGATGTCCTGAACATGGCCCTCTCCTTCAGCAAATTTGCGACTTCGTCCTTCTTGCGCCAATGGGGCTTTCCGGTCTCGCCATCGGTGCTTTTGCGCAAGGGTATTCCCCTGCCAGAAGAGGAGATCACGGCTCTTGGACTTCCCGTTTTCGTGAAGCCCGACCAAAGCGGAAGCAGCTTGGGCGTTACCAAGGTGAAATCGCCCGATGCATTGGAAGCCGCATTGGAAGCGGCTTTCGCAGAAAGTGACACCGTGATGGCAGAGGCCGGAGTGAGCGGACGCGAGTTGACCTGTGGCGTTCTGCGGATCGGCGATGCCGTTCAGGCCTTGCCGATCTGTGAGATCCGCACCTCGCGCGAATTCTTCGACTACGAAGCGAAATACCATGCAGCCGACACGGAAGAGATCGTGCCCGCACCCCTTCCCGACGAGGTGACCGCCTTGGTGCAGCAACGCTCCGAAGCCATCTTCCGTGCGCTCAATTGCCGGGGCATGGTGCGCGTGGATCATTTCTGGACCGGCCAAGAGTTGATCACCATCGAGGTGAATACCACACCCGGATTCAGCCGTGCGAGCATCTATCCGAAGATGTTGAAGGCAGCAGGGATCGGTGTGGAAAAGGTGGTGAATGCGCTGGCCGAACACCTGGTTCAAGCCTCCAAATAAGCGAGGAATGTGCGCATGGCACGGCCTCGGTGACTGATGCTGTTCTTCTCTGCAGGCTTCATCTGGGCGAAGGTCAGCTCGCTCCCTTCGGGACGGAAGACCGGATCATACCCAAAGCCACCAGTGCCGATCGGAACCAGTGTGATTTCCCCATGCACCTCACCTTCGAAGGTGGTTTCACCACCGGCATCCACCAAGGCCAGGACCGTCCGAAAGCAAGCCTCGCGGTGGCCGCGACCTTCCAATTCCATCAATAATCTGGTCATGTTCGCGTGGGCATCCTTGGCCGGGCCGGCATAGCGCGCACTGAGCACGCCCGGAGCACCGCCAAGCGCCGCGACCTCCAGACCGGAATCATCCGCCAAACTCGGGATCCCCGTTGCACCAAATGCCACTCGGGCCTTTTGCAGGGCGTTCTCCGCGAATGTTTCCCCAGTTTCCGGTAGGTCAGTCGGCAATCCCACATCCGCCAGCGAAAGCAGCTCCACGCCTTTGGGTAGCAAGGCCCTCAATTCGACGACCTTGCCTTCGTTGCCGGTACAAAGCACAAGCCTTTCCATGCCGCAAGATGGGACATCCTCTTCAAGGCAACGAGGGGCTTCTGTGGATCGATCCCAGAACGATGGCGCATCCATTTCGCATTCCATACGTCATCGTGAGGTGGTGCCCGCTCGATCCGCCCGTACACATTGGCCTTGCGCCCACAGAGCTGCCGCGCGGATCGAGGGCTATCGCCTCTTATTTTCTGCGACCCCGCTGGGGTCGTTCTCCCATCGGGGGGCATTTTCTAATTTCTGTGACCCCGCTGGGGTCAGAACGCAGCACTGGTCATTCTCCTTGTGGGTTGACCCCAAAGGGGTCACAGAGCATAGAATTCAAGTCGGACGAACGTGTTCGACCCCAGCGGGGTCGCAGAAACAACAGACCTGGTGCGGAATGTATTTAGAGGCGATAGCCCTGCGCGCGGATCGGGGCACATCGACGAGTACGATTACATTTGACCGCCTTCAGAACGACCACGATCGAATGGGACCCACGCTGCTTGTGACCGGTGGAGCCGGTTTCGTCGGATCCAGCTTCGCCATCCATTGGAAGAAGCGTCATCCGCGATCCACGGTCATCGCACTCGACAACCTGAAACGCCGAGGAAGCGAATTGAACCTGCCTCGGTTGAAGCAGGTCGGCGTGCAGTTCGTGCATGGTGATGTACGTCAGGCAAGTGATCTGCTCGGCCTTCCCCACATCGATGCCTTGGTCGAATGCTCTGCTGAACCGTCCGTGTTGGCCGGATATGGCGCGGGTAGCAAGTACGTGGTGGATACCAACCTCGGTGGTACCGTACACTGCCTCGATCTCGTGGCACGCGACAAAGCGGATCTGGTATTCCTGAGCACAAGCCGGGTATATCCGATCGCGGCCATCAATGGCATCTGCCAACCGAGCGAAGATGGATTCCGGATCGATCCGAACGTATCCCTGAGTGGTGCATCTCAAGCGGGCATCGCGGAGGACTTCCCTTTGGACGGAGTACGGTCCTTGTACGGTGCAACGAAACTCGCGAGCGAATTGTTGATCACCGAATACGCGGACATGCATGGGATCCGAGCTGTGATCGATCGGTGCGGCGTCATTGCCGGTCCTTGGCAAATGGGGAAGACCGACCAAGGTTTCGTTCTGCTCTGGCTTGCCCGTCATCATTGGGACCTGCCGTTGCAGTACACCGGCTTCGGCGGTACGGGATCGCAGGTCCGCGATGTGCTCCACGTCGATGACCTCTGCGATCTGGTGACCCACCAATTGGAACACATGGACGAGGTGAAGGGCCGCACCTTCAATGCGGGCGGCGGACGGGCCAACAGCACCACACTTCGCGGATTCACTGAACTGGCCGAAAAGACCACCGGTCACAGCATACCGATCAGCGCAAGCTCCGAGGATCGGCAAGGCGACCTGAAACTCTATATCACCAACAACGCACGTATTCAACAAGCCACGGGCTGGGCACCGAAGCGTGATCTGAACACGGTCTTCAGCGACTCCTACACCTGGTTGAAGGAGCATGAGGAACTTTTGCGCCCCATTCTTACTTGAGGTCATGAGCACTGCCATCATCACCGGTTCCGGAGGACTTATCGGAGGAGCCGCTACCAACTATTTCGCCACCCACTTCGATCGGGTCATCGGCATCGATAACGATATGCGCAGTGTGTTCTTCGGAAAAGAGGCCAGCACCCGTTGGCACTTCGAGCAACTGCGCGAACGCATCCCCAACTACGTGCATCACGACATCGACATACGCGATCGGGTTGCGGTGGAGAAGCTCTTCAAAGAAAACGGAGCGGACATCGAGCTGGTCATCCATGCAGCCGCACAACCCAGCCATGACAAGGCCGCGGACATTCCGCATTTGGACTTCGAGGTGAATGCGAACGGTACATTGAACATGCTGGAGGCCACCCGCCAGTCCTGCCCCGAAGCGGTATTCATATTCACCAGCACCAACAAGGTGTATGGCGATACCCCGAACGACCTCCCACTTCTGGAGTTGGAAACGCGGTGGGAGATCGCCGCGGACCATGCCTACTTCGCCCAAGGGATCGATGAGCACATGAGCATCGACCAGACCAAGCACAGCTTGTTCGGTGCCTCCAAGGTGGCTGCCGATGTGATGGTGCAAGAGTATGGTCGCTACTTCGGCATGCGCACCGGGATCTTCCGTGGTGGATGCTTGACAGGCCCCAAGCACAGCGGCACCCAGTTGCACGGCTTCCTCTCGTACTTGATGAAATGCGCGATCAACCGGACACCCTATACCATCTTCGGGTACAAGGGCAAACAGGTGCGCGACAACATCCACAGCGATGACCTGGTGGCGATGTTCGATGCGTTCCGCCAAGCACCGCGTGTTGCTGAGGTGTACAATGCGGGTGGTGGACGCTTCGCCAACTGCTCCATGCTGGAGGCCATCGCATTGTGCGAGCGGATCACGGGCAACAAGATGAATTACTCCCTTTCCGACCAGAACCGGATCGGAGATCATATCTGGTACGTGAGCGACCTGTCCAAATTCAAGGCCCACTATCCGGGTTGGGCACCGCGCTTCGGGATCGAAGAAACCCTGTCGCAGATCTTCGACGAATTCAATACCCGGAACACATGATGGACCTCGACCGTATCTACGAATACCGTTTCCGCGATGTGGACCATGTGAAGCGTCGCATGGTGTGGGACGAGCTTGCCCGTTTCATGCACAAGAAACTGAAGAGTCCCAACATCCTTTTGGACCCTGCGGCTGGCATGTGCGAATTCATCAACGCCTCACCGGCCAAGGAAAAATGGGCGGTGGACCTGAATGAACCGTTCATTCGTGCCCATGCCGACAAGGACCTCCACATCGTGATCGGCGACACGCTTTCCGTGGACCTGCCCAAAGACCATTTCGAAGGCGTGTTCGTAAGCAACTTCCTAGAGCATTTGCACAGCCAAGAGGAAGTCGCCGCCTTCCTGCGCAAATTGTACGGGCACTTGAAGCCCGGTGGTCGCATCGCCATCATGGGCCCGAATTTCAAGTACGTGTACAAAGAGTATTTCGATTTCGCCGACCATACCGTGATCCTCTCGGAGCTCGGGGTTGCCGAACATCTGTACGGTGCGGGCTTCGAGGTGGAAGCCATTCATCCGCGTTTCCTTCCCCTTTCGTTCCGCGGGGGTCTGCCGGTGAACAAGTTCTTGGTGCGGACCTTCCTGTCCATGCCTTTCGCTTGGCGCTTCTTTGGTAAACAGTTCCTGTTGATCGGTAGGAAGTGAAGCTCAGCATCGTCATACCCGCGCACAACGAGGAGGGCAGTATCGAACCCACCTTGCGAAGCCTACAGGCCGTTCTGGAACGCGAGCAGATACCGCACGAGACTCTTGTGGTGAACGACCATTCCAGCGATTCAACGATCACCATTCTGGATCGACTGAAGACCGAATACCCGACGCTCCGCGTTGTGGAGAATGAAGGTGCCGGAGGATTCGGTTTCGCTGTTCGCAAAGGACTTGAGCATTTTCAAGGCGATTGCGTGGCGATCATGATGGCCGACCTGAGTGACAGCCCCGAGGACCTCGCCTTGTTCTACCGCAAAATGCAGGAAGGGTACGATTGTGTATTCGGTTCGCGCTGGTCCAAAGGCGGCACCGTGGTGGATTACCCGTGGGTGAAGAAGGTGATCAACCGTATCGCCAACAATGTGGTGCGGTTGGTGTTCGGCTTTCGCTACAACGATTGCACGAACGCCTTCAAACTCTACCGACGGTCCACCATCCAAGGGCTACAACCCTTGCTATCTCCGCATTTCAATCTGACCTTGGAGTTGCCACTGAAGGCGATCGTGCGCGGATACCGGTACGCTGTGATCCCCAATTCCTGGCACAACCGCAAGAGCGGCGTTTCCAAGTTGAAGATCAAGGAAATGGGGAGCCGTTACTTCTTCATCCTGCTGTACTGCCTCATCGAGAAGCACTTCTCACAAGGTGATTTCAACAAGCGAACCTGATGGAATTCTCCACGACCACCGACCGATCGGTCCGACCTTCCGAATGGACCATCCTGGCCTTCTTCATCGGCATAGCGTTCATCTTCTGGAAGACCGATTTCAATTTCTTCTGGAGGGATGACTGGAATTTCCTGGATCGCATGCGCCATTTCGATCTGGCCTACCTGTTCGAGAACCACGTGGGCCACATCACGCCCTTGTTCAAGCTGACGTACTACACACAACTCCAGATCTTCGGGACCAATTCGATCTTCTATTCCTACACCAACCTCGTGTTCTTCGGGCTGTGCAACTACGCGATATTCCGGCTCGCGCGGTCCATCATGTCCAACACCTCGGCATGGGTCGTCGCGATCGCACTGACCATCCATCCGCTCATGTTCAACCACCTGAGTTGGACCTTCGAGCAGTGCGTCACGCTCCACTTCCTGTTCCAAGTATTGGCCGTGGGCAGCTTCATGCGTTGGACCGCAACCGGTACGCAACGAGACCTTGGACTGACCTTCCTCTTCACGATCGTGCAGCACTTCTACTTCGGCAACGGCTTGTTCATCCCGCTGTTGTTCGCGGCTGGAACGGTCCTGTTCCGGAACGAAAGGTTGCACCGTGGGGCGTTCTTCGGATTCCTCGTAATGTTCCTGGGCTTCGCGATCCTGCAACTGTTGGTCGGCGGTACGCGAGGCACCAGTGCCGTGACCATCCAGGCTGTCCCGGACATGATCTATTACGGATTCCACTTCCTCGGACTGAGCACCTCACGGATCTTCATCCTTCGCGAGTGGGCCTTAGGATCCATCACACCGTGGTTGACCGGTGGAGCGTTCATCGCGCTTTGCTTGATGGCCGTATTGCGCAAGGACAGGGACCGGCGGTTGGCTTGGTTCCACGTGATCTGGTTCATCCTGACCTTCTGCTCCATCCCCATCGTCAAGCAAGAGGCACTGGCCAAGAACCCCTTACCACACTACTATTCGGCGCTGGCCTTGATCCCCTTGGTGTTCGTGATCGAACATGCTTTGGGTCGCCGCTCCTTCTGGTCCCTGGTCCCCAAACGGGTGATGGCCGTGGCCCTGATCCTGGTGGTCTCCGTGGTGTTCCTGATCGACCAACAACTGAAGGACACGGTCTCCTTCCGCAATTTCCGGAACAAGCAACAAATGGCGAAGGCCATGCTTGGCGGCACCCCGTACATCGGCTTCGATGAACCTTTCTTCACCGAGGACAATTACGCCGATCAGGACCCGGAGTACGATGTGACCGACCCCGTTGCCATTTACACGTATTGGCAGGCTCGTGATCGGTTCCACCTGTCCATGGGCTATGCGTATGATCTGAAGAATTGGGTGGAGAATGCGCTGGGGTCCAAGAAGAAGGACGCAGTGGACCAGACCGACAGCGAGCCATGATGCTGGGTTGGCGACTGGCCGATCACGATGAATGCTGGGCTCCGAAGTACCGTGGTCTTGACACTCTGGTGCTGAAGACGGTTGGACAAGTGAAGCACGAACGGCATTCATGCGACTGACCGGAAAGCACATCATCATCACAAGCAACGAAGCCTGGGGCGACGTCTGGTACTCCAAGCACAACTATGCGTACGAACTCTCCAAGCAGAACGAGGTCCTCTTCATTGATCCACCTGAAAGATGGACACCGCGCAACTTGGGTCGACCAGAGATAGGGATCCGCAACATCAGCGAAAGCCTGCGTGTACTCTCCTACACCAATTCCCTACCGGGCGCATTCGATCAGAGCTTTCGATGCAACAACACCATCGTATCCAACGCCATTCGAAAGCGACTGAAGGCCGAGGGTTGGCCGGTGGATCTCTTCCTCAGTTTCGATCCGGCACGGTTGTACGACCCGGCGCTCTTCGAGGCGGGCACCTCCCTTTTTATCGCGGTGGATGATTACGACCTGACCATGCGTGGCGAGCGACTACTGTTCAGCAAGGTGGACCACATCATCACCATCAGCGAACGGTTCAACGCCGTGTTCAAACCCTTCAAGGAACCGATCCTTACCATCGGACACGCCATATCCTCTGAGGAATTCGACGCTCCCGATCCGGATATCAACGTGACTGATTATGGTCTCTATGTCGGCACGATCGATACACGTGTGGAACTGGCAACGATCGAGCGTATGGTGCAGGACAACCCGACGGTACCCTTCGTTTTCATTGGTCGCTTCGCCCTCCAGGGAGTGGCCTTGGCCGAAGCGTTGTTCCTGCATGGGAAGTATGCGAACCTGCACTACTTGGGCATCAAGCCGTTCAAGGAATTGAAGTCCTACATCAAGGGTTCCCGGTTCTGCTTGGCACCGATGGATGTGCTGCGACCGGGCAACGCCATCTCCCACCACAAGGTGTTCCAATACCTCGCCTTTGGCAAACCGGTATTCTCCACCGTCTTCCACGAGTACCGGTCCATCGCACACCTGCTTTACATGCACAATGATCGGGAAGAACTCCTGCGCTTCTTAGCGGACTTTCTGGCCAACGGAGAATCGACCAGCCTGCGCGATGAGCGGATCGCCTTCGCACGCACTTGTACCTATGGATCCCTATTCGAGCGTATTGGACAAGCCATTCCATCATCCTGATCGGCTCGACCGGTCAAGCAGCTTGGTGACCGCAGTTGCCTTGGATGGACGGATCTCGCCTTGGAAAACATGAAGAAGCAGCGCATCCACGTCCTGCACACCTTCGCGAACAACGACGGGATCCCGTACATGACCTGGTTCATGGAACGCGCACGGCAGGAAGGTGATCTGCATTTCACCATCGTGCTGCTCTATCCCACGCGACCAGCCATGCTGGAAGAGATCAAGGCCTTCGGTTTCGATGGGATCTGGATCCCGTTCGATGACCGCGCACGGAAGCTGGGGATGCTGAAAGCCCTCCCGCGTCTGTGGTGGATCATGATGCGCCTGCGCCCAAGGGTCGTGCATTGCCACTTGTTCGACGACACGCTTCCCGGCGTTATTGCAGCCTTTCTTGCCGGCATCAAGACCCGCTTGGTATCTCGACAGGATACCGGGTTCCATTTGAATTACGCACCGAAGTGGGTGATCATGGATCGCTTCATCGCACGCTTGGCAACACGAGTGGCCACCATTTCACACAGTGCGCGCCAATTGATCATCGAGCGAGAAGGTACACCTGCCGAAAAGGTGCAGATGATCCACAACGGCATCCCACCGGATCGGTACTTGCAGGTGGACCTCGAAGTACAGGAGCGGCTGCGCACAAGGTTCCAATTGCACGATGCCTATCCGATCATCGGAACCGTGGCTCGCTTCATCGAATGGAAAGGGTATCGGCACATCGTGGATGCGGCAGCGCTGATCGTGAAGAACCACCCCAAGGCCCGGTTCCTCTTTTGTGGCAGCGGCCCACAATTGGAGGAAGTGCGCGGATGGGTGGAGCAGGCGGGTCTGAACGAGCACGTGATCATCACCGGTTGGGTGGCGCGGGATGAAATGCCTTCGCTTTACCGTCTGCTGAACATCTACCTCCATGCGGCGGACCACGAACCTTTCGGCTTGGTCTATCCGGAGGCCATGATGTCCGGTGTCCCCGTGGTGAGTACCGCAACAGGTGCCGTGCTGGATGCCATTCAAGACCCGAGCGAGGGTATTCTGGTGCCCGAACGCAGCGGGAGAGCGTTGGCCGACGGTGTGGAACAAGCCCTCCGTGCCGGACCGGAGCGCATCGGCGAAAGGGGTCGTGAAGTGGCCTTGCGGATGTTCACCTTCGACCACATGTGGGCAGGATACTCCGGGATCTACCGCCAAGCAGCACCATCCAACGGATAGGGAACTCGCAGATGCCAACTCGACACGCTCCATTCGCGAAGTACATGCGCGCCTCTTCATGGCAGAAAGAACATCGGATCCTGTTCCTTTGCCCATTCCGGAAAATGAACGCTTTCCACACTGCGTTTGGATCGACCACGGATATGCATGACCGTTCCCGCCTGTTCTCCTTCGCCACATTGAACGTATCGCTTTCGTGATTTGAGTTTCAAGCGCAGCATATTCTTCACGTTCCTGACGCAGGCCCCCACCCTGCTGCTTTACTTCGTGTCCAGCACCCTCCTCACCCGCTTGCTGGGCGATGTGGGTCGCGGGGAGTACGCGCTGCTCACGAACCAAGTGGCCTTGCTGGCCATGTTGGTCAGTTTCAACGTCGGGTTCGGTGTTACCTATTTCACTTCCCGAGCGGGGACCGCGGCGAAGAACGTCGTGGGCACAGCATCCACCATGCTGTGCATCAACATGGTGGCGGTTCCGATCATCCTACTTGGGTTCGCTACCACACCGAGGCTCACGGACCTTTTCATGCCCTCGACGCGAACAGACCTGTTCTACTGGGGCTTTGTCTACTTGAGCATCGTACTGAGTTTGCTGAATACCACCATCGCTGCGGTGCTGCTGGGCCTCAAACGTTTCAAGATCCTCAATTGGATGGGGATCCTGAACGCGGGCCTCAGTGCGGTGGCCTTCCTCGTGCTCTTCGTTATTCGGGACTCTTTGGGCACTGCGGATATCCTGCCGACGGTACTCGTGGTATCGGCCATTGCCATGTCGTTGAATACCGCAGCCTGGATCGCCTTGTACGTCGTCGAAGTGCGCATCCCACCGATCCCGATCTGGACCTGGTCCCTGTTGCGACCCATACTGGCCTTTTCCCTGATCGGCCACCTGAGCAACCTGATCAACCTGATCAACTACCGGTTCGACATCTGGGTGATCGGCGATATCCTAGGCGAATCGCAATTGGGTATCTACACCGTCGCCGTGGGTGTGGCCCAATTGCTCTTCTACATCCCCGATCCCTTCTCGCGTGTGGTGCAACCCTACTTGTTCGGTCAACTCAAGGATGAGATGCTGGACAAGTTCAAGACCGTTGCACGCGTGAACTTCACCGCTGTACTCGGCCTAGCGGTGCTCTTGGCCATTACGGCACACTGGTTACTCCCGCTGCTCTTCGGCGCTGTCTTCAGCGCCTCGGTGATGCCACTCTATCTGTTGCTGCCGGGGATCGTGTTGAGCAGTGCGACCAAGTTGCTGGTGCCTTTGGTTGTCCACGGCGGATACCAGCGTGTGAATCTCTATTCGATCTCGGCAGCAGCCGTGCTCACCATTGTACTGGACCTGCTGCTGATCCCTGAACTGGGGATCGAAGGGGCGGCGATCGCCACGTCCATTGCCTACTTGGTGATCATGCTCGCGCTGTTGTGGACCATCCGCTACAGGATGGGCGTATCGATCCATGACATGTTCTTCGTTCGGCCATCGGATATTCGGAACCTCAGCCTCCTGATCGCCGGTCCCGGTTCTGCCAAGCGCATGGTCCGGACCACCATCATACCAGGACGTAAGAAGCGGGTGCTCTGCGTGGTCGGGTGGTGGCCCACTGGAGCCGATGTCACCGGCGTGTTCATCAAGGAACACATTCAAGCCATTGCACGGGAGCACGCTGTCGAGGTGTTGTACGTAAAGGTGGTCAAAGGGCGGGTGGCTTGGCCTTCTACTACACTGACCACTGACATGGAGGACGGCTTACTGGTCCACCGTGCCACCATACTGACCCCGTTGCGTCGCTTCGAATTGGCAGAGAGGCTTGTTCGCTCCTATTACAAACGGGTGATCCCCGCTTGGCACAAAGAGGATCCCTTCGACCTGATCCATGTGCATGTACGCACCGAAGTGACCGAGCACGTGCTCGCCACTGCGAAGACCCTGGATCTTCCTGTGGTGGTAACGGAGCATAATTCCTTCTACCACTTGGGGATCCGGCAACTGCCCCCGGCGATGGAACAGCAGCAACGCATCGCGATCCGGCAGTGGTTCAAGCACCCCAACATCCGGATGGTGATGCCTGTGTCCAAGGACCTTGCACGCGTGTTGCACGATGACTTCGAGGTACCGCAAGAGAAATTGTCCGTGATCCACAATGTGGCCGCCGATGCATTCAAACCCACCACGCCACCTGCGGATGAACCGTTCCGGATGATGCTAGCGGCCGTTTGGCGCCCACCGAAGGACCACGATGTATTCATCAAGGCGATCGCCCTGTTGCCCACCGAGTTGGCCCGGCGCTGCGTGATCGAATGGGTCGGCTATGGGCCGGATTACGCCCTGATCATGGACCGCTGCCAAAAGGAACTGGCACATGTGGATGTCCGTTTCCCAGGCTATCAGGACAAACAGGAGATGGCCCACCTGATGCAACAAAGTCACCTCTTCGTGCTTCCTACGCATGCGGACAACCTTCCGTGCGTGGTGATCGAAAGCTTGTGTTGTGGAACGCCAGTGGTCTCCATGAACGTGAACGGTGTACCCGAGCTGATCGATGCCACCAACGGCATTCTCGTGCCAGCCAGTGATCCGCAGGCACTCGCCGATGCATTGATGGAGTGTATGCGCTCCGGTGATCGTTTCGACCGCCATGCCATCGCGGAAGCGGCCGCACCGAAGTTCTCGGCCGCAGCGATCAGCGAGAAGATCACGGGCATCTATGCCCAAGTCACTACGGTTTGAACCGGTTCTAGCCACATGAACAGCCCACTGATCTCCATCGTCATTCCCGCTTACAACGCGGAGCGGTGGATCATTCAGGCCATCCACTCCGTTCAGGCACAGACCGAGCAGGACTGGGAATTGATCGTGGTGAACGACGGATCCAAGGACGAGACCTCGACCGTGGTACGCAGCGCGGAGGATCCGCGCATCACCGTGATCGACAAGGCCAACGCCGGAGTCAGTGCTGCGCGGAACACCGGTATCGAACTTGCGAAGGGAACGTACATCGCCTTTCTGGATGCGGACGATGCCATGCTCGCCCCGAAAAGCCTGCACACCAAACTGGAGGTGATGCGCACGGCACAGGTGGATTGGGTATTCAGCGATATGTGGCAGTGTGATGCGGAAATGCATCCTGTGTTGCACGAGCAAGGCACGGATGGCGATGTGGTGCGGACCATCCTTTCCGGAAGGGGGATCGGCATCCCGGGGATCAGCAGCAACATCATGGCCCATCGCCGTTGTTTCGATGCCGGCGTTCGTTTCGACGTACACCTTTCGAACGCCGCGGACCAGGACATCGCACTGAGCTTGGCCAGTGCATTCACGTACCGTCGTGTGCCGGAGCCATTGAATGGATACCGTGTTCTGGCAGGCAGTATGAGTCGGAACATCGCGCTCTATGAAAAGGACCACTTGTACCTGTTCGCCAAAGCGGAACGGAACGGAATGCTGACCGACCGCGCGTTTCGCCGCTACGCACTTGCGAATGCTTTCTGGGCTATTGGCGGTAGCTGGTGGAAGAAGGCCCGGAAACCGATGAAGGCCATTCCGTGGTTCATGCGCGCTTTGATCAGACGGCCGGCCCTGTTGCTCCGCCCTTTCCTTCGCACGATCTGATCGTTCACTGCCCCTCTTGGGCGAGTTGCTGTTCCCACTTCCATGCCGAGGCCATCATCTCGTGCAGGTCGCGTTGCGCTTTCCAACCGAGCACATCACGTGAGCGCTTCGTATCCGAATAGATCGCCCCAACGTCTCCCTCGCGCCGTGGACCAACGGTATAGTTCAGACGTACCCCACTCGCGGACTCGAAAGCGGCAATGGCCTCCAGTACACTCACTCCTTCTCCCGTACCCAAGTTGAAGACGGCATGCGATCCGGTCATTCCCTGCTTCGCGTGGTCCAATGCGCGCACATGGGCCGAAGCGATGTCCGACACGTGCACGTAATCCCGAATGCAAGATCCATCGCGTGTGGCGTAGTCGCTGCCATGCACCACCATACCGGAGCGTTTTCCGATCGCGGTACGTGTGATGACGGGGACCAAACTGCTGGGCGGATTCAAAGGGGCTTCTCCGTTCAAGCCCGAGGCGTGGGCACCCACAGGATTGAAATAACGCAAGGCAATGAACCGCATGGCCGGATGATTGCGCGCATAGTCCTCGATGATGCGTTCACCGATCTGTTTGGTGTACCCATAAGGCGATTCAGCCTTGCCCAATGCGCTGTCCTCTCCAACGGGCAGTTGATCGATATTCCCGTAGACCGAACACGAGGAGGAGAAGATGAACCGCCCGATGCCGTGGGCGATACAACCCTCCAACAAGGCGAGCAACGAAGCGATGTTGTTGTGGTAGTACTTGTGCGGATCAGCCACGGATTCGGGGACGGACTTGAAGGCGGCGAAGTGGATCACACCGGTGATCCCCGGCTCCTTTTCCAGCATCCGTAGGACCGCATCCGGGTCGCAGAGATCAAGCTCGTGGTTGCGCACTTGGCGGCCCGTGATCTTGGCGACGCGATCGAAGGCCGAGCGATCCGCGTTGGAGAAATTGTCCACGGAGACCACTTCGGCATCGGTATGCTCCAAGAGCTCGATGATGGTGTGCGAACCGATATAGCCCGCGCCACCGGTCACCAAGACCTTATTCCGTTCTTCCATAGATGCTTGAATATGCTGTTTCGGCAATGCGAAAGTGGCGATACTTTTCCGCAACAGGTCGGATGCGTTCGTACAACGCCTGCCGGGTGTTCTGCGCCAACAAGGCATCGATCTCCCGAATAGCACGCTCGTACGCTTGCTGTGTGTTCCCAACGAGCACACTACCGATCCCCAGGCGCTGGATCAGTTCCGAATCGTCCGAGATCCCCGGGGTGATGACCACCGGTAGACCAAGCGCCCAGTATTCACCATCCTTGATCGGGGTGCAGTACCTCTTGGTGGGCACCGGGCGAACAGGCGTCAATGCCACATCGCCCAAACCCATGTGATCCGGGACCTCGGCATGCGGCACGCGTTGGATCGTGAACAGCTCCCGTGGCAATCCGGCACGCTCCATGAAGGGCATCAGCTCCTTTTCGGAATGTCCGGTGAGCAGGAGTACATGCAACTGCTCCCCCCACTGATCATGTGCTACGCGAATGAAGTCGAACACTTCTTGGTCCCAATAGATGCCGCCGAACTTCCCCGCATAAACGAGCACTCGTTTCCCATGCAGGCCGAACCGTTCCACGAGGTCCGTACGCTTCACATTCGCCGAGCCGAACTTCTCCAGATCGACACAAGCGGGCTTCACGTGGAATTCCTTCGGGACGTGGCCATACACCCGGAGCGCATAGTCGCGCATGCCCGATGCCGCTGCTAGCACCGCTCGTGCCCGGCGCGTTTGTAGGCGCTCGAATAGGAAGAGCGTTCGGAAGGCGATCCCTCGGCGGGTCCACGTACCGTTCTCCACCATGGCCTCCGCGTGGGGTTCGTAACTGTCGATCACCAAGGGCCGTCCGGTGAGTACCGAAACGAGGTAGCCGATCATGCCTGCCGGGGTACACCAGCAATGCACTGTATCCACCTTGTAGGCCCTTGCCAGCGCGATCGAACGCCACACCAAGATCGCGATCATCCGCATGCCGCGCACACCGAATGGTTCGTACCGAAAAGCATGACCCACAATGCCCGGCTCCCGGACTTGCGCACCTGCGGTGAATGCGCCTTTCTCCAAGGTGACCACATGAATGGTACTGCCCGCTGGCAACACCTTCAACATGATGCGCAAATAGGGAAGCGTGTAGGCTTGGATCAAGGCATCGTCCCAGCTCCAATACGTGAGTACAAGGATCCGCCTAGGCTGCGGAGCTTGAAGGGGTGTTTCATTTCCTGTTCCCTCTTCCATTCCGTTGCCGTTGCTTCTCTGGACCGGTGCCGGACTTCTCCTCCTCCAGCAAGAACGCAGTGCCCATCCGGTATCCTTTTAAGTCGAACCGTAGCCCCTGATTCAACCGCTTGCGTTTCAATTTGGCGAGGTAGATGATGATGAACAGCGAACTGATGTAGAACGGTACCATGGGGATCTTGAACCGGACCAGCGCCCCGAAGTTCGGTGTGGTAACACCCACCATGAATGCGAAGAACAGGGCGAAGGAGATCGACATCATCAGGATCGGAATGCCCAAACTGGCACGGATGAAGAACCGGGGTCCGGCAACGTAGAGGGTGTAGAGGCTCAAGCCCAACACCCACAAATTCTCCAAACCGCTCAACGCCATCACGAAGTTGTTGGACTCCCAGATGTAGGGCCTGAACAATGCCGCATTGGTGGCCACGGGGAACTTGGACAGCACGGAGGTCCACGAACCATCGATCTGCCCCACATCAAAAGAGTTGGTCCCGTACCGTGTCGCGTTGACCATGTCCCCTTGCGTGACCTGAATGGTCTCCAAGGCTCCGTCCAGTGCGAATTTGTCCAGTGAGGACCCCAAGCGCATCAACACGAAGAAGGATATGGAGATCACCAGTACCGCCGCGAGCGGCACGATCACGAATTTCACCAGAGCGTTCCGCAACCGCACCACGCGGAAGTACATCAGCCATAGAATGGTCATGGGGAACATGATCATGAAGATGTACGGTTTCATGGCGATCATGACCAGGGTACTGACGATCACGGCGAACCACATGCTCACCGCACCTCGTCGTTTGAAGAAGAGCTCATCGATGGAATGGACCCACCAACACACTGCGCTGAAGGTGAAGGTGTCCTTCAGGATCGCTGAACCCCAGAAGATCGATGACGGCATGTACAGGAATCCAATGGCCAGCTTCCCAGCCAACTGGGGGAAGTAGCTCACGTAGGTCCGGTAACACGCCCAGATCCCGAAGTACGACAAGCTGGCGATCATCAGGTTGCTGATCAAGAAGCTGTTGAAGGTCAGCAGTGCCAGCACGCTCGATGCCCGGATGACCGCGAAGGTGCGATCATCGAAGAAGACGTACTTGAATGGTTTGGCCGTTTCATAGGTATAGGCGGACCAGCTTTGGAAGGAGTTGTCCCCGAGCATCTGCCGGAGGTATTCGATCGGATCGATCAACGCCAAGTTCCGCATCGCCACACCCCCGAGGAAGAAGGTGAGCGCATCGCCGCCTTGGTAGTAGTAGAAGTAGACCAAGCTGAAGGCCAAACCGCCCAGCATCTTGGCCATCAGACCCAAGATGTAGTACCTGTACTCCGGCGCTTCTTTCAAGCGCATGTTCTTGTGGCGGGTGAAGTACAAGTAGAAATACAGCAAGTACAACAGGGAAAGCATGTACTCCCAATACTTGATCCCTACATCGCCGTGATACTGAACGTAGAAGAGCGGGATCATGAGGGGGCCGACCAAATGCTGTGTCCGTTGCTGCTCCGAGGTGGAGAAGGGACAAAGGTCAGGTTTCGAAAAGTTCCTTCCGCCTTTGGGCTTTGGGTCCACTCCGGTTGCTCAAGCTGGCTCCTTCGTTCCATCGCTTTCTTCCGACCTCGTCCCTCGACCGGTCCACAGTCCATGAATGGCCACTGCCAAGAGGATCAACAGAACGAACCGTACCGAAGTGGTGTACCGGGCTTGGATGGTGAATGGCACATGCAGCACACCAAAGTACAGCAGGTACGCCACAAGCGGCCACGAGGTGCGCAAGGTCAACACGCCTTTTCTGTAGGCCCATGGCAATAGCACGATGCCGAGTAGGAATACCGCGGCCGTGCTCGCCGTGGCATAGATCATTTGTAGCCTCCCCATGAGGGAAGCCCGCTTGAAGTCTTCCCGCTGAATGCCGATGACCCACAGGCGGACCGCCGAATAACTCTTGTAGGCCAGCACATACAACGGATCCTTCCTGTAGTGTTCCATGGTACTTTGGAAAAGCAGCCGTTCGCGCGCCAACGTATATGCCGTGCTGTAGGTCCCTTCTACGGGATGTGGCATGTTCGGTCGTGCAGCCAGCATGGCACTGTCCTTGGCGGTGAACAGCGGATCCAACTGCGCCTTGAACTCCCCCCACTCCCGTTCGTATTCCCTGATATGTGACGGTATCGAATCCTCCGGTGTGAAGCGCACGACCTCATCGCCCATGAAGTTCTGTAGGTAGAACCGATCGGTATATCCCGGGATCTTCCCGGCCCAATAGCCGATGTGCATGTAGCTGCCTGCACCTTCCAACGGGGTGGCCTTGAACACGCCGTGGTTGCTCCAGTTCCACAGGGCATAGGGCAGCACCGTTGCGCCAAAGACGGCGAGCATGATCCCATTCGCACGAAGTTCCTTGCGCGAGCGATCGAACCAGAAGGAAAGCACCACATAGCCCACCGGGAACAGCAGGAAGATCGGTTTGCACTGGTAGATGAAGCCGAACAGCAAGCCCAAGACCAGCGGATCATACCACTTCCGCAGGCCGGGCCGTGTGATGATCAGCAACGTGCAGGCGATCGCGGCCAACACCGGGATCTCCGTGTAGAGTTGACCGATGTAGTACGGCACATTGATCATCGGGATCAGCAGCAACAGAACGAGGTTGCCCGCGACCCGGCCGGGGTCGAACCGCTTCACCACTTCCAACGTCAAGTACAGGGCGATCCAATAGAGCAGGAATTGCACAACCAAAGTGGACTTCCACGAGCCGAAGAGGGTGATGCACACCGCAATGAACAACGGGTAGCCCGGCGTTCGGAACGTGTCCGGGTAGTCCATATCCAAGGGCCACCACATGCTGAACTCCCCGTGCAGGATCCCCTCCGCGAGACCCAGGTACGACCACGTATCCGACAGAACCGTGTGGCGTGATGCCCATATGATCGCACAGGAAACCAACACATTCACGCCCACGAGAACAAAGGTGGTTCTGCGGTGGTCCAGGATCCGGTGGAGGCGCTCAGAGACGGTCGACATGGGGAGATGGATCGGTTGCGACGAGGACCTCAACCGGTTCAAGTCATCGCGAAAATGCGGATAATCCGCTTGTACCTCACCCCATGGTCGTCCCATATCCGGATTTCGCTGGTTAGTCCTTCCTCCACGGACGACTATCTTGGGCCTCCATTCCGACCCGTGAGCACTACCCGACCTTCTCCGCGCACGTTCAAGGTATGCATCGTGCTCCCCTGTTACAACGAAGAAGGGGTGATCGGGCATACCGTCCGTGTGCTGCTTGGCGAGTTGGACCAAATGGCACAGAACGGCTTGGTGTCCACGGATAGCTACCTGTGCTGTGTGGACGATGGTAGCCGCGATGGTACGTGGGAGGAGATCCTGCACTCGGCGCAGGCGGACCAACGGGTACGGGGCATCAAGTTCAGCGCCAACTTCGGCCATCCGAATGCCCTGATGGCCGGACTGCTGAATAACCACCACGAGGCCGAGATCCTGGTGACCATCGATGCGGACCTACAGGACGACGTCTCGGTGATCGCCGAGATGATCCGGCAGCACCAACTAGGAAAGCGTGTGGTCTATGGTGTGCGGTTGGAGCGGCATGTCGACGTACTCCCCAAGCGCATCGCCGCACATTTGTTCTACAAGGCAATGCGCGCCATGAATGGACGCACCATTCGGGGCCATGCCGATTTCCGCAGTGCCGATGCACGAGTGATCGCCGATCTGGAAAGATTCCATGAGGTGAACGTCTACCTCCGGGGTCTGTTCCCGTTGATCGGTTATGCAAGCTCCGAGGTCCACTTTACCCGATTGGAACGCCACGCGGGCACCTCGAAATACTCGTACGGAAAGCTCATGAGCCTGGCTTGGGAAGGGATCACTTCCTTCACCACCACCCCGCTGCGCTTGGTATTCTACACCGGCCTGATCATGTTCGTTGTGGCCAGCGGCGTCGGTGTGTGGATCATTTGGGCAGCGTGGTGGGACAATCCCATCCAAGGTTGGGCCAGCATGGCGCTGATGCTGACCACCTTCTCGGCCATCAACATGATCAGCTTAGGAGTGATCGGCGAGTACATCGGGAAGATCTACAAGGAGGTGAAGCACCGCCCGAGGTATATCATCGAGACGACCACCGGACATGGCGAGTAAGCCGGAAACCGCCTTCGACCACGAACAATTCGACACCATCTATCCGGAAGGTGTGGAACGGCATTACTGGAATCGCTGCCGGAACCAGGTCATCGCCGAACACTTGCGCAGGATCAGGGCTGAAGGCCCGCTTCTGGAAGTGGGTTGCGGAAAAGGCCTGGTGGTGCATGCCCTGCGCAACGCAGGTTTCGCGATCACTGGGGTCGAGCTCGCGGCCGTTCGACCGATACTTGAGGCCGCTCCATACGTTCGCACGGCCACGGATGCACGGCAGTTGGAAGTGGCGCAGAGGAACGAGGTGCGCACCATCCTGCTGTTGGATGTGATCGAGCATTTGGAGGATCCGGTAGCCTTCCTCGCTGAATTGCGCAGCCACTTCCCCGCGTTGCGGCACTTGCTCTTAACCGTTCCTGCGCGGCAGGAGTTGTTCAGCAACTACGACGAATTCAATGGGCACTTCAGGCGATACGACCCGGCGCTCCTGCGCGAACACACGACCCTGCCCGGTGATCGGTATTTAGGCAGTACGTACTTCTTCCACGCACTCTATCCAGCGGCACGTCTCCAATTGAAATTCCGTGGAGCGCGCACGGTCGGTTTCTCGGTACCGACACTTGGCCCTGCGACATGGCTGCATGCCTTGCTTGGTCGTGTCTTCTTTTGGGAACATCGGCTTCTTCCCGCTTCGTGGAAAGGCACTTCCTTGATCGGCGCGGTCCACGTTGGGGGCGATGCTCCGTAGTACCTTGAACCACGCTATGGACCCACATGGCCCTGAGAGCATACCCCACTTGGCGCTGATCGCCCCTTGCTTCAATGAAGGGGATGTTGCCGTGCGATTCGTACACGAATTGAACGATACGCTGGCCGGTCTGGCTGCAACATGGACCTTCGTTCTGGTGGATGACGGAAGTACGGATGACACGCTGGAGCGCCTTCGTTCCTTGGCCCCGATCGCCCCCAACATCCAATTGGAATTGCTTGCGCTGCCTTTCAACATGGGCCACCAACGAGCCATTCTACAGGGCCTGTTGCACGCCTCTTCTTCCAAGGCCGAACGTTTCGTGGTGATGGATGCCGATGGAGAGGACGACCCACACGCATTGCACGAATTGATCGACGGTACCCAACCGCCGATCGTGCTGGTGGCCCGGGGAGCACGGTCGGGTTCCTTCCTCTTCAAACTGGGCTATCGCTTCTATCGCATTCTCTTCGCGACCGTTACAGGCAAACGCATGATCTTCGGGAATTACTCCATGATCGACCGAACGGTCCTTCACGCCGTGCTGAGCAAAGGATTCGTCCACTATGCGGCCTGCCTTTCCAAACTGCAGAACCCCACACGGATCATCACCTATGATCGTCGCCCACGATTCGATGGGGATTCGAAGATGGACCTGCGCAGCCTCTCGCTGCATGCCTTCCGCTCCCTGATCGAGTACAGCGAGGAGGTGCTGGCGTTCTTCTTGAAAGCCTTCTTGATCCTGACGCTGATCTTCAGTGCTTCCATGGTCACCATCGTGTGCATCAAACTCTTCACCGAAAACGCCATTCCGGGTTGGGCCAGCACCTTGTGCCTCTCGTTGTTCAACTCCATGCTCGTGTGTCTCGGTTTCTTCGCCGTAGGCCTGCTGCTGGTGAATTCGTCCTTGCGCCGGGGCGATCAAAGCCAGCGGCTGTACCGCGTGGTCCGGTGATCGCCATTTGAAGGATGCAGTACGTGGGAAAGGAGCTCGAACTCTTCGCACAGGCCACGAACTGGAAGCGCTATTGGGCTTCGAAGTTGCGGCCCTATGTGCGCGGCAGGGTCTTGGACGTGGGTTGCGGCATGGGCACGAATGCGCAGTACTTGGACCATGCGGGGGTCAGCGCGTACACCTTCCTTGAACCCGATGCCGATCTGCTGGAGCAGATCCCCAAGCATATTCCTATGCAGTTACTTCCGCGAAGTGAACGGATCCAAGGAACCACGATCGACCTTTCCGGACGTCAGTTCGACACGATCCTCTACCTGGATGTGATCGAACACATCGCCGACAGCTCGGTGGAGTTGGCCCGTGCGTTCGCCTTGCTCGCTCCGGGCGGGCACCTCCTGATCCTGGCCCCGGCCCATACGTTCCTCTGGAGTCCGTTGGACGATGCCGTGGGCCATTACCGGCGCTATACGAAAGCCGTTCTTCGCAGTGAATTGCCCGCTGGCGCCCAAGAAGTGCGCCTTTTCCACTTGGATGCGTTGGGCATGGCCCTTTCCCTGGGCAACCGCTTCGTAACGGCCCGCTCCTTGCCTACGGAGGGCCAGATCAGGTTCTGGGATCGGTGGGTGGTCCGTCCTTCGCAGGTATTGGATCCGCTGGTCGGCTACCGATTCGGTCGGTCGTTGGTCGGCATTGTGCGCCGCCCTGCTCAATGATGGTACGGACTGCCTTGCAGGATGGTAGCTGCGCGGTACAACTGCTCCGCGAAAAGGACCCGCACGAGTTGATGTGGGAAGATCATGGCGGAGAGGGCGAGGACCAGATCCGCACGGTCGCGCACAGCATCCGTCATGCCATACGCCCCTCCGATCACGAAGGCCACCTGCCGAACGCCCTGATCTCGCCACGTACCCAACTGCTGCGCGAACGCTGGGCTGGTGAGGGCTTTTCCCCGTTCATCCAGGACCACCACCCGCTCACCGGGTTTCAGGGCAGCCAGGATCCGCTCGCTTTCCACGCGTTGTTGATAACTGGCCTGACCTTTGCCCGCTTCCGGCAATACCACCAGCTCCACGGGGAACATCCGTCCGAGTCGACCCACGTAATGCTCCAACCCCTCGGTGACCCACCCGCGCTCGCTTCGTCCTACCAGCAACAAACGCACCTTCATCCGCGTAAACTTGTTCGTAACTCCATAGGCATCAGGGCCTCAACTTGGCCCGGTATTTGCCAAATTTCGGAACAAATGAAGCACGTGATCAACCGAATGTTCCTCGCCTTGGTGGTAATGGCCTGCTCGCTGGGTGTTTCCGCGCAAGACGACGTGAAAGAAAAGGTGGTGCAAGCCATGCGTACGGGTAACTCCAAGGACTTGGCGGTGCATTTCATCCCGAACATCGACCTCACCGTCAAGGAAACGGCCGAAGTCTATAGCCGGGCACAAGCCGAACAGATCATCCGCAAGTTCTTCAACGACAACCCGCCGGTGGATCTGGTGATCGAACACTCCGGGGTAAGTAAATTGGGTGATAAGTACTTCATCGGGATCCTACGGACCAGCACCGGATACTTCCGGGTCACCTTCTTCCTGAAGAAGACGGAAACCGTCTACCAGGTGAAGCAGTTGCGCATCGAAAACAGCAAGAACGACTTCTGACCGTGCTTCCACCAGGCAGTGAAGAGCTTATCGCACGGGCCTTCAGCGAGGATATCGGCGATGGAGACCACACCTCCCTGAGCACCATTCCCGCTGATGCCAAAGGTGCCGCACGTCTGCTTGTGAAGGCGGATGGTGTACTGGCTGGTGTGGAAATGGCCCAAGCCGTCACCGCCTATTTCGACCCCGCGATCACCTTGCGGATCTATTTGGAAGATGGTGCCGCCGTGAAGGAAGGAGACATTGCCTTCAACCTCATGGGGCCCACTCGAAGCATCCTTCAGGTGGAGCGCATCCTGTTGAATTTCATGCAGCGCATGAGTGGGATCGCCACGCTCACCCACCGTTTCGTGGATGCTGTGGAGGGCACGGGTTGCCGCGTGTTGGATACCCGAAAGACCACTCCGGGACTCCGTGCGATCGAGAAGTGGGCCGTTCGCCTCGGAGGTGGCCACAACCACCGCATGGGCTTGTATGACATGATCATGATCAAGGACAACCACCACGATTTCGCTGGTGGTATTCCGAAGGCCATCCAAGCCGCACGCGCCTATCTGGCCAGCACAGGCAAGGACCTGCCGATCGAAGTGGAGACACGAGATCTGGACGAGGTGGAACAGGTGTTGGCCACGGGTGGCGTTCAACGGATCATGTTGGACAATTTCACACCGAAGCTAATGCGTCAAGCGGTGGAGCGGATCGATCGCCGGTACGAGACCGAAGCCTCCGGGGGCATCACGCTGGCAACCGCACGTTCATTCGCTGAGACCGGCGTAGATTTCATTTCCGTCGGGGCCTTGACCCATTCCGTGCCAAGCCTGGACCTCAGCCTGAAGGCCTTGTGACCCATGATCGAGCGGCTGAAACGCAAGTTGCTGTACGCGAGTGGAACTCGTCGCCTGATCAAATGGGCAAGACGGATCGTGCTGCCTGGATTCGAGCGCTTCAACGTGTATGAGATCTCGCGGTTCTTCGTCAAGGCCCTTACCCAAGGGAACTTGGTCACGCGGGCATCGGCCATCTCCTTCAAGGTGTTCATCGCTTTCTTCCCGGCCGTGATCGTGCTGCTAACGATGATCCCGTACATCCCGATCAACGACTTCCAGACCAAATTGCTTCTGGCCTTCCACGACATGCTCCCGTTGGAAGTGTACAAGTTCGTGGAATCCACCTTGCATGACCTGTTGGTGAAGAAACACGGAACCTTGCTGTCCGTGAGTTTTCTGGTGGGTGTGTTCCTCGCTAGCAACAGCATCGATGCCATCCTGGCGGGCTTCAGCGGAAGCACCAACCACGCCAGTTGGCATTCCCCTTTGAAGCAACGCCTATTGAGTATCGGGCTATTGATCGCCCTTACCATCCTGACCTTGATCGCGATCCCGATGCTTACCCTCAGTGGCATCGTCATCTACAAGCTGGATTCCATCAGTTTCTTCTCCAGCTACTTCCAAGTGGCCGCGCTCTTCCTAATGAAATGGGTGGTCACCGTGTTTGTGGTATTCATGTTCGTTTCGTTGTTGTACTACGCAGGCGACCCATCGGCGACCCGATTCCATTTGTTCACCCCCGGTTCCATCCTCGCGGTCTTCTTGGTGCTGCTGGTGTCCCAGGGCCTGGCCTTCGTCTTTTCCAATATCACGGATTACAATGCCCTGTACGGATCCATTGGTGCCATCCTTGCGGTTCAGCTCTGGATCTACATGAACATGATCGTGCTGCTGGTGGGTTATGAGTTGAACACCAGCATCATGCGCGCCCGCCGTTTGCGGATCGAGCACTTGAAGGCTCCCGCCGCGAAGCACAGATGAGCGGATCCGAATAACTTGGTGCCGCGTCCCATGCGGAATATCCTCATCCTCTGTTCGGTCTGTGCCTGGATCGGTGCTATGGCCCAGCCTTTCGATGCCAAGCATCCACCGAACACCTATCGGAATGCCGACAATCCATACTACTGGAAGAACCGGCCACCGCGCCCCGGCTACTGGCAACAGGATGTACACTACGTGATCAAGGCGCGATTGGATGATACCACCGACCAATTGCATGCGAACCTGGCGCTCACCTACGTGAACAATTCACCGGATACGCTGGAATACGTTTTCTTCCATTTACCCCAAGAGGCGTTCGTACAAGGATCCTATTTGGATGCCAAGGAAGGCGGACTGCGGAAGACCAAGAACGGCGCTATCGCTTACGCTGGTACCCGGATAGATGCGCTTACGGAAGAGGATATCCCGCTGAGGCTGGAGCAGGACAATACCGTGCTGAAAGTGTGGCTGAAACAACCGCTGCCACCGAACGAACGGACCAACTTGCGCATCGACTTCACCACCCACTGGACCATGGATGTGTACCGCCGGATGAAGCTCTTTCAAGCATGGGGTGGCAAGCATTACGATGGGGTACACTGGTATCCGCGCATGGCGGTGTACGACGAACGTTTCGGCTGGGACACGCAGCAACATCTTGGTAGCGAATTCTACGGTGACTTCGGCACCTTCGATGTGGATCTCGACTTTCCGCACCACTACATCCTGGACGCTACCGGGTGGTTGCAGAACGAGAACGAAATGCTCCCACCGGAACTAAAGGCCAAATTGGCGATCAGCAATTTCAAGGACAAACCGTGGAACGAGGCACCATCGGTGATCATCGCTCCAGAACCCGGAAAGCGCAAGGTGTGGCGATTCCATGCGGAGAACGTACACGACTTCGCCTTCACGGCCGATCCGAATTACCGCATCGGCGAAGTGGTAGTGACCGATGGCCCAGCGAAAGGGGTCAAGTGCGTGGCACTGGTCCAAGAACCGCATGCCAGCGGCTGGCAGAATGCTGCTGAATACACGGCCAAGATCATCGCTTGCTTCAGCCGCGACTTCGGCGTGTACGCTTACCCGAAGATGATCGTGGCCGACGCGCGCGATGGGATGGAGTACCCCATGCTCACCTTGGACAGTGGCAACGAGCCGAACTACCGTGGCTTGTTCGTACACGAAATAGGACACAACTGGTTCTTCGGCATGGTCGGCAACAACGAGACCTATCGTGCTTTCTTGGATGAAGGCTTCACGCAATTCCTGACCGCATGGGGACTGGAACACATCGATGGCGACACCGCTGTGGTGGAACCACCAACTACCCGCTACGAGGCGCGATTCACCAGTCCGGTACGACCGCGAGAGGATGACGTGTACTACGGTTACCAACGCGATGCGGTGCGCGACCGACTCCCTCCCATCAATACGCACAGCGACGAGTTCGGTCTTCTGAAAGGCCAAACCGGAGGATACCGACACGTGTATTCCAAGACCGCCACTATGCTATACAATTTGCAATACGTGCTTGGCGACTCGCTCTTCCTAGCGGCGATGCAACAGTACGTGGTGCAGTGGCGGATGTGCCATCCTTACCCGGAGGACATGCGCGCCAGTTTCATCCGATCCACCAAAGTGGACTTGAACTGGTTCTTCGACCAATGGATCGATACGGACAAGCGCATCGATTATGCTGTGAAAGGGGTTTCCAAAAGGCATCTGGATGCCGGACAGACCATCCACCTGCGCCGCAAGGACGACATGCACATGCCGATCGACCTACGCATCGAGGCACGCGATGGAACGATCCACGACTTCTACATCCCGAACACCTGGTTCGAGAAGAGGACCGATGCCACCGTATTACCGCGCTGGATCGGCTACGATGAATTGCAACGTGACCATATCGCACACGTGGACATTCCGACGGGGATCGCGCAGGTCACCATCGACCCCACGGACCGTTTGGCGGATTCGTACAAGATCAACGACCATCTGGTGATGCCGATCGAGGTGGGTTTCGATCACCACGTACGCCAGCGTCCGGATCGTCGGGCCTACCAAGCCTTCGTGCGCCCGGACCTGTGGTGGAATGGCTTTGATGGCACCAAGGTGGGCGTACACTTGAACAGCTCGTATATGAAGTACAAGCACCGCATCCACTTCACCGGATGGCTGAATACCGGAATGGGCCAATACCTGCCACCGAACAACCCGAGTACGCAGAACGATTCCATTCCAGGGAACAAGGACACCAGTTATGATCCCTTCTCCTTCAACTTCCGGTACGAGAACGGCACAGAGAAGATCCTGAAGGGTTCTTCGGTTTTCGTGCATGCCCGGATGCTGGATGGACTACAACGATACGGCGGCGGTTGGCATTGGGACCTGCCCAACAACAAGACGGAAGCCGAGGTGGAACTCCACTATTTCTTGCGCCGAGATAGTGCGGACCTCACCTATTTGCTCTACCCGAACGAGTGGGAGCTGGATCGTTTGAATGGAGCGATGGACCTTCGCGTGCGACACAAGTACTCCTATGGCCGTAGTCGTGGCGATGTGAGGATCGAATTGCGTTCCAGCGCTGTAGGCTCCGCTTCGCACTATGCGCAACTCCGGATCACGGCCGTGAACACCAACGAGTTGGGGAAGCTTCAACTCCGTACGCGTGCCTTCGGGCAATACGGAACGGGGAGCACACCGCGTGAAAGTGCGCTCTTCCTTGCAGGTGCATCACCGGAGGAAATGATGGAGGACAAATATGTGCGCAGTGTTGGCTTCGTACCCTATGACTGGTTGGGGTACGGCGCAGGCGTTCAGCCATTCCAACAAGGAGGTGGACTCGGACTGCGTGGCTACGCGGGCTATCTCGCTCCGGATCTGGATGCGGACGGCGCTTTGATCGTCAACTACCGCAGCAATACCGGGATCTCCGCCTCGGGCGAATTGGATCTGGATGGTCTGGTGCGCTTCAAACCAGGCAAGTTCGGAGACTACGTTCACCTCGATGTCTACCTCTTCGGTGATGTCGGCATGATGGGCTATCGTACGATCTCCGCTACCGGCGAACAGCTGCACTTCGCTGAACCACGCGCGGATGCCGGCTTCGGAAGTGCCGTCACCATCAAGAAATGGGGGCCGTTAGTGGATCTGAAGCCCCTCACGATCCGTTTCGATATGCCGCTGCTTCTCTCTGCGCTTCCCGCAACGGAGCAGGACAACTTGGCGTTCCGTTACGTCGTGGGCATCGGACGCACTTTCTGATCGATGCGAGCGTCCATTCTGTTATTCTCCCTGTGCTTCGCTTTTGGTTCCGTTGCGCAGGACATCACCGGCCGATGGATCACAGTGAACGATGAGACCGGCGCCCAACGATCCGTGGTAGAGATCACGGTGAAGAATGGAGTGGCTTCTGCACACGTCAAAGAACTGTTCCGTACACCGGATCAGGAGCAGGATCCCGTATGCACCAAGTGTACCGATCATCGCAAAGGCCAGAAGATCATTGGCATGCAGATCATGCGCAACATGAAGCAGGATGAGGATGAATGGAGCGGCGGCACCATCATGGATCCCGAGAACGGCAGGAGTTACGACTGCAAGATCTGGGTGGAGGACGGCGAACTCAAGGTCCGCGGTTACATCGCGTTCTTCTATCGCACCCAGACCTGGGTCCGCGAGAAGCGTTGATCAACGCAGGAGCGTAACGTGCCCGCGCTCACTCACGAGTGTACCATTCGCCGTACACTGATCCTGGTAGTGTACCGTGTAGACATACACACCTGGAGGGGCAGGCTGCCCACCTACTGTACCATCCCAGCCTTTGAATGGATCCAATGAGCTGTGGATCTGAAGGCCCCATCGATCATGAATGACGAGTTCGAAATCGCCCCTCTCCGGCCCCATGACCAGGAAGTGATCATTGAAGCCATCGCCATTCGGTGTGAAGCTGTTCGGGATGAAGACCAAGCCATCGGCCTCTGACAGGATACGGACCTCCACAAGATCCGCGTGCTCACATCCGTAGATGTCCGTAGCCTCGTATCCGTATGCACCTTCACCGACGGTAATGGTGGGCACGGTGTCTCCAGTGGTCCAGCGGGTCTCGATCAACTCGCCTTGTGGGTCCAATTCCACTTTGGCTCCGGGACAGAGTTCGATATCCGCGATCGGTACGACGGGAATGGCGAACGAAATGCGCACGCTATCTGTCGTGTTGCCACAATAGCGCATGACCGAAGCAACGTACCATCCCGTTCGTGTTGCATCGTATGTGGCACCCACGGAGTTGTCCTGCCAATGCGCATCCGCGAAGCCCGCATCCAAGGTGATCACCGGTGCGTTGCAGATCGCGGTATCCGGCCCAAGATCCACCACGACCAATTGATCATAGCCCACTACCAAGGTGTCCGAGGTCGTGCAGCCATTCTGTAGGCCGTCCACGAATATGCTTCCGGGCGCTGTCACCAAGAAGGTGTTCGCGGTGCTTCCATCGGACCACGTGAGCGCGGCACCCGATCCCGAAAGGTCGAGCAGCAAACTATCCGTTCCACACAACACCGTATCCGGTCCCAAGCTGATGGCCAACGGATCCATAAGCGTGATCGAGATCGAATCGGTGGTGCTTCCGCAAGCATTGGTCACTGTCAAGGAAAACATCCCGCTCTCCGCGACAACCAACTGGTCCGCCGTGGAGCCATCCGACCAAAGGAGCGCATCCACGTTGATCAATACAGGATCCAATGTGATGCCTGTGCCATCGCAGACCACCGTATCCGGACCGAGATCGAGCATGGGCGGTTCCAAGCCATCCACCAGCAGGGTATCGGTGAGGATGCATCCGTCCAGTCCGGCATCCAGCCAGTAGATGCCCGGAGTCGTGATCGTGAAGGTCTGGCCTTGTGATCCATCGGACCACGCCCATTCCCAATCCTCGACCTCTGCGGTCAGTACCAATTCTTCTCCCCCACACAGGATGGTGTCCGGCCCGAGGTCAACAATGATCGGTTCCACGATGGTTATCTGAATGTCATCCATCACATTGCCGCATTCGTTGCTTCCGGTGACCGTGATGGACGCGCTGGAATCGACCTGCAAGGTGAGCCCCGTGGATCCATCACTCCACAACAGTTCCTCGATGTCCGAACCGCTGGGGTTCAACAGGATGCCTCCACCATCGCATGTGACCGTGTCATTCCCCAAGGAGATGGTCGGAAAAGACAGCGCATCCACGACGATGCTATCGCGTGCCGTGCATGGGCCATCGGTGGCTTCCACCCAATAGATCCCGGCATCGTACACGATGTGTTCCGCATCGTCGGTTCCGTCCTCCCACGTAAAGGTCCACGAACCAAGCGGCGGTTGGAGCACAAGCTGTTCACTTGCGCAAAGCGTGGTATCCGGCCCGAGGTCGATGTTCGCCAATGCGCCAAGGTCCACCACAATGGTGTCCGAACCGATGCAACAACCCACCGAGACCAGTACCCAATACGTGCCCGAGGCCGTGACCTCCAAGGTTTGATCGGCGCTTCCATCGGACCACTCGTACGTGGCATTCACCACACCAGCATCCAGCGTGAGTTGGCCACAAAGCGTGGTATCAGCACCCAACTGCACGACCACTTCACAATCGTTCAATACACCGGCATCGCCAACGACAGGCTGATCCGGATCCTGCATCACGACAATGGGTTCCAGGCCAACCACGGAAACGAAGGATTGCGTCGGAAGCACGGTGGTAATGGCTGATCGATCGTTCACTGCATCGCAGAAGAGAAGGCCATCTTCATCGGTGCGGATCAACAGAATGTCGCGATCACCGGTCTGGTTGGTATAGCCGGTGAGCAGGTAACCGTTGCCCATATCGGCCACATTGAACGCATACGGTTCAGCCAGTGTTTGCTCCTGCAATGCGGGACCGTAGGACTTGTACCAAATGCCGGATCCCGCATTGGAAATGGACATGAGGAAGAGCTTGTTCGGGGCTGTGGTGGTGGTATGCCCGGCCAACACGTATCCCGTGGCGGTCGCGAGCAGTCTCGTACTCTGTTCCTGACCGCTGCCTGCCAAATTGAAGTCGCGCGCCCAAGCGATGTTCCCCATGGTGTCGCATCGGATCAACCCCACGGTCCAATTTCCGGAGGACCCGTTGATATCGCCGTAATAGGCAATGGTCAACGAATCGTCCTTCGCCACGATGTCCGTTGGATAGATCCGCCGATCGACGTTGTTCGGATAGACCAAGTAATGCGTTTCCACATGCTGTCCGAAGGCATCGAACTTGGAAAGTGCGGCCCGACGACCAGAAAGCGCGAGTTGAGCCGTGGCGATCGATGATACGCCGTAATGCTGGGTCCCGATCGTTGCCACACCCCGGATCTCATCGAAGTAGGACAACGTGTTGTACAGGTCCATCCGGTCCGTGGTCCCGATCAGATCGCCGGTACCTGCATCCACCAACGCATTGACCAAGTCACTGAACGTTGGCACCGTTGCATCGGAAACACCGCCAAAAACGATGTACGCGCCCGGGTCGGAAACCACGATGCGTCGGGCAAAGATCGTCGGGTCCTCCCAAGATCGGACCCACAAGAAATTCCCAGCGGCATCGAATCGGAAATAGAATCCCTCTGCCAACTCCTGCGTTCCGGTGATCCCCGATCCGCAGCCGATCAACGTGCCATCTGGTGCATCCGCGAGGTGCAGTACCATCTTCGGGAACTGACCGGTCGTACGGAATGCACGCGACCACAACACGCTTCCGTCGTCGTCCATGCGCATCACCACCGCACTGTCCCCAACGCTTCCTCCCAAATAGGTATCACCCGCCGCCGAGCGATGCAACACATGGCCAGCCTCATTGCGGAAAGGCGTACCGATCACATTCAGAAAGGTCTGTGACCAGAGCTCACCACCGATCAGGAATGCGATGAGTACGACGAGGTATCGGAGAATATTCATCCTGCAAAGGTCCGATTCCGATCGAAGATGTCCCGACCATCGAAACACTGCAGCTTCGCATCAAGGATGGTATGGATGATGAACAAGTGCAGGATCTCCACAAGGCCATAGCTCTCACTGGCCACATGGAAGTTGAGATCGCCCTTGGAACGAAGTGGATTATCGGAAGTGAATCCGCTGAAGGTGATCAGTCGACAACCGGCACGGCGAGCCATATCGGCCGCATTCAGGATGTTCTTCGAGGAGCCGCTGCTGCTGATCGCGAAGACGATGTCCTCCGGATCCGCGAAGCGTTCAAGGGGTGCGCTGAACACCTCCTCGAAGCTGAGGTCGTTGCTGATGCACGTGAGCAAACTGGCATCGTTGAAGGCGATCGCTCGCACACCACCGTTCTTCCAATAGTCCACGGCTTGATGGCTGGCGATGCCGGCGCTACCCCCGTTACCCACCATGATCACCTTGCGGTTGGCGGCTTGTGCAACACGCACCAATTCGACCGCATGCTCAATGGCCTGTACGTATGCCAATGGTCCATTCGCATTGCTGGCGGTGACACCGTCGATCAGGGCATGCATTGATCCGGTGTAGCGGTCGATGAATTCGGGGATGGAAGGAGTGCTCATTTCAACAGGTGCTTCACGAACTTCAAGAGGTCCTTCTTGTACACGGGGTGTTCGTTTCCGATGATCTCGACGGCCAAGGCTCCGGTGCAGTTGCCCACGAATCCGATCACTGCTGGATCAAGCCCGGCCTTGGCGCAAAGCGCGGTCACGCTCAACACCGCGTCGCCCGCGCCCACACTGTCTTTGATACGGGTCGCGAAGGCTGGCGTTAGTGACTGGTCACGGCCTTTTCGGTAGATGCTGCCCTTCTGCCCCAAGGTGATCTGCACCTCGTTCGCGTGGCTGATCGCCTGCAACCGGTCGATCAACCCATCCAAAGGTTCGCGCTTGGCACCAAAGGGCAAACGCAGCTCCGCTTCGTCGATGCTGATGTAGTCGGCACGGGTGTATTTCGTGATGTAGTTGTATCCGTAGTTGTTGCTGTTCGTCTGCGCATTCACCACGAGGTACTTGCCGCTCTTCTGTAGTAGGTCGATGATCGCCGGACTCATCATCCCGTGCCCGAAATCGGCAACGACGACGAGATCACAGGCAGGAAGTTTCATCTTAAGTGTTTCGATGATCGACGTTTCCAACGCACCGCCCACCGGCTCGTCGTTCATGAAGGTGACCTCGAAGAGTTTGATGCTGAGGTAGTGATCCAAGTAGCGGCGTTTGATCGGAGTAGGTCCATCAGGCCGAACGAAATACGTGCGTTCCACGCTGGAACTCAACTTCTCCTCGATCATCTCGCGGCGTTCGTCCTTCGCACCCAAGCAAGTGAGAAGGTCCACACTTCCGGCGAATTGCTCCAAGTGATTGGCGATGGCGAGCACACCACCGGCATAGGCTTCTTCGCGTAGGAGAATGCTGCTGATCGTGGGTGACTTGCTACTCTTTCCCAACGGGCGGCAATAGTGGTACTCGTCGATGATGGTATCGCCGATCACGAGCACTTTCAATTCCTTTAGCGCTTCCAGATCAGCGATGATCGCATCGGCATCGAAGCGTTTTCGAAAATCGGCCAGGAAACCTTGAACGCTATCGTCCAACGGACTGAAGTGCGCATTGATCAAGGAGCTGCTGCTGAACTGGATCTCTTCGGTGAAGTGCAATTTCCCTCCCACAGCGATCGCGGCGGCTTCTTCCTTCGCGATCATGCCGGTCACGTCCTTCGTACGGTCCTTGTAGTCCTGTCCCTTCACATAGAGATCGGGCTTCAAGAGCTTGATCGTTTCGATGGCCGTTTCCCACTTATTGAGACCCACATGATCCACAGCTCCCAAGGCAGCGATGGCTTCCATGCGTAAGGCCTCGGTGAAGACTGGGCGGCCTGGGCCTTTGTTCACGAAACGATCGGGAGTAACGGTTACGACCAAGACATCGGCATCAGCTTTCGCTGCTTCGAAATGCTTCATGTGACCCAAGTGCAACAAGTCAAAGCAGCCATGGCACAGGGCAACGCGCTTGCCGTCCGCCTTGTGCTTCGCGATCACGGAAGCGAGGTCGTCGAGAGGAAGGATCTTGCTCATGTGGAATGGAACGCGGGATGGAACGCAGATGACACGGATACTGCAGATGAACGCTGATAACCCGTGGAATGCAGGAATGCGAGAGGGAACGCGGATGACGCAGCCGGGCGCAGATGAATAAATGATAATGCCATGCGGTTCACCATCCTCCTTCCTTCTGATCTGCGTTCATCATAACCATCCGCGTCATCAGCGTGCCGATCTTCATCCGAGGTATTTGAACCAATCCTTCGTTGCTTCTGCGATGGTGCCGGGTTCCCAGATCGGAGCTTCGCGCCAGTAATCGATGTTCGCGAGCATGGTCTTCACGCCGTCTTCGAACTTCACTTTCGGTTTCCAGCCCAATACGCGTTGGATCTTCGCGGTATCGGCAAAGGTCTGGTCGGGTTCGCCGGGGCGCTTCGGGATGTACACCTTCTCTCCACCAAGCAGATCGCAGAGCAGGTTCACGCTGTACGTGCTTCCGCTGCCCACATTGAAGATCTCGCCGGTCACATCATCGCGTTCACTTGCCGTTACACAAGCATCGGCCACATCGCTTACGAAGGTGAAGTCGCGTGTTTGTTCGCCATCTCCCACGACCGTGAATGGTTTGCCCGCGAGCTTCTGCGCAAGGAACACACCGAACACTGCTCCGTACGTGCCACTTGTACGCGAGCGTGGACCATACACGTTGAAGAAGCGCATGCTCGTGATGTTCATCTTGTAGACACTCGCCCAATACATCGCGTACTCTTCTCCCAAGTACTTCGTGACCGCATAGGGATACTGGCAACGGATCGGCGCGGTCTCTGGCGTCGGGTACACATCCGGGATCCCATAGCAACTTGACGAGGCTGCATAGATCACACGCTTCACGCCGTGCTTGCGACAGGCCTCCAGGACACTTACCGTTCCGTTGACGTTCGAGTGATGGTACTTCAACGGTTGTTCGATGCTCGGCACGATGTCCGCCAAAGCCGCTAGGTGAAAGACCTTCCCTACACCAGCGAACAAGGGTTCGATCTTCTGGTGATCCGCGATATCAGCGATGTGGACATGCAACTGCTTGTTCCCTTTCAAATGGTCGAGGTTCCTCGCATGGCCGCTGCTGAGGTTGTCTATCACGTGTACTTCATGTCCATCGTTCAACAGCCGTTCCACCAACCAGGATCCAATGAATCCACAACCTCCTGTCACCAATGTTCTCATGCCTTCCCTTTCAATTTGCGCAAGGTCCGTTTGAATCCGCCGCCGGTCAAGGTATCCACATCCACCACGGCTTGGTCCACCCGTTGTTTCCAGGTACGTGTCCGTGATGCGATGACCTCCGGATGTGCCTTTCGCCAGATGCGTGGGATGCCGTGGATCTCCACATCGTTGATGACGTGCGCCCGGTACTCGAGGTCGAAGCCATTCGCTATGAGGTGCGACTCCACATCGAAATTGTCCGTGGGCTTCCAAGTGTACGCGTGGTCGCGGATGTAGAAGGCACCACCCGGTTTCAACACACGTTTGAATTCGCCGATCATGTGGCGCACCAACCGACTGTTCAATTCAGGCAGCACTTGCACACACATCACCAGATCGACGGATGCATCCGGAATGAGATCGCTGCGCCAAGTGGGCACGTGTTGAATTCCTGACCTGATCGGATCAAGCTTGAAAGGCTCCGGTATGTCGATATAGTCCGTGAACGGCACACCGAGCCCCTTGTAATACAGGTGTTGCAAGCAGTACGAATTCACGATGGCGTCCATGCCGATGTAGCAAAGGTCCGCATCCTGACCGGTCCAGAGATTCGCTTGCCGCCCGTAACCAGCACCGAAGTCCAGCACGGTTCGGATCCGAGCACGTTCCGGCACGGGATAGGCCTGTGCAAGTACGTGGTCGTGCGCGTTGTTCAAGCCCACGCGCTTGTCGTAGACCGCTGCATCCAACTGTAGGCCCATGGATCGCACCACGCGTTCATCGTTCGCTTTGCTCGCTTCAACCAAAGCGGTGATCCGAGCATCATTGATGTAATCCGGATAGTCGTTCCGGAACCAACTCATCCACTTCAATAGATCCTCTGCACCGCCGAAACGGAAGAAATCGCTGACCACGCCATCCTCGTATGTGCGCTTCCGCTTCTTCAACCCTTCTTGGTAGTCCCAACGTGTCATCCACTCCGGCGCACGTTGGTGATCACGTGCCAAAGCATCGTGGAAGCGTTGTTCGAGAGCGGTTTCCTCAGGACGCATCAGGCAGGATCCGTAGTGATGCGGACGGTGAATGTCTTCGTGGGCCAACCGACCTCCGGATAGCTCGACTTCACTGCCTCTGGCAGATAGATCGCGCACAGAGTGTTGCTCACGTGGAAGATCCGCTTGCGGTGTTCATCACTCGGCGCACCATCGAGGATCCCGCGGAATACTTGCCAGTTGGGTTTCTCATAGCCGAGGCCATAGTCGTGCCAAACGATGATCGACTTCTCATCCTTCAGTAAGGTGAAGGCGTTCCGCGTGTCGATGGTCACACCGGGGTATTGGTGATCGGCATCCACGAAGATGAGGTCGCAAGTGCCTTTGAACTGGCTGAAATCGTAGGTCTGCGTGTTGTGTTCGATGATGCGGATGTTGGGCAACGCCTTGCTGTACATGTGTGCAGCGCGCACCGCTGGTTCCGGAGCACCTATCTTCTTCATGTCCGCTTGCCCGAAGCTCATGGCGATGATCTCCTTCATCAGCGGTGCCACATTCGCCAAGCTCTCCCCTCTCCAACTTCCGAATTCGATATAACGCCCTTGCGGATAGCGTTTCGCCAAAGCACGCAACAACGCAAAGTCGGTGACGCGACTAGTGCCATCCAAGTACGTGTAGTGCGTGATGGTGTCGTCCAAATTCGGTGCGATGTCGCGAATGTCGATCGTCGGCAAACCCTTGGACAGACCATAGGTATCGACCACATGCTTGCGACAATCCTCTTCCATCGTGAAATGGAACAACCCTTTCAACACACGCTTCGGTCGTGTGATGCACAACTTCAAGAACGGTCCTGCCAAATGCCAATTGCCCATCAGTTGGTTCGGTAGAATTCAGTGATGGATGCAATGACATGCTTCACTTGCTCGTCGCTCAGTTCCGCGAAGACCGGTAGGCTGAGGATGGTCTCACACTGCTTTTCGGTAACCGGAAAGTCGCCGCGCTTGTACCCGAGATAAGCAGCGGCTTCCTGCAAGTGGATAGGCACCGGGTAGTGGATCTTGGTATCGATGCCGAGACCTTCGAGGAATGACTTCAACGCATCGCGCTTGGCGGTCTGGATGATGAAGGTGTGGTACACCGCACGCTCGCCGTTCGCATCGTTCGGGACCAAGAGATCGCCTACTCCGGACAAACCTCTTTGATACATCGCGGCGATGACCCGGCGTCGTTCCGTCCAACGCGAGAGTTCGCGCAGCTTCACGTTCAACACCGCTGCCTGTAGGTTGTCCAAGCGTGAGTTGTAACTGAAGAAGGCACTGTGGTCGCGGTCGCGCATGCCGTGGTTGCGCGCCTTCATCAGGTGTGCATGGACCGCTGCATCGTTCGTGGTGATCACGCCGCCATCGCCCGCTGCGGCAAGGTTCTTCAACGGGTGTAGGCTGAAGCAACCTGTCGTTCCGAAGGACCCAACATGCTGACCGTTCAACGTAGCGCCGATGGCCTGGGCGCAATCTTCAACCACCTTCAGGCCGTGTTCCTGAGCGACGGCCAGTAGCTCGTCCATCCGCGCCGGACGACCAGTAAGATGCACAGCGATGATCGCTTTCGTCTTCGGCGTGATCGACTTGCGCACCGCTTCCGGATCCAGGTTCATATCATCCAGGACATCAGCGAAAACAGGAGTGGCACCAGCTAGCGCGATGCTGGATCCGCTGGCGAGGTAGCTATTCGGCGCGGTGATGACCTCGTCGTCCTTGCCGATGCCGAGCGCCATCAAGCTCAAGAACAACGCATCCGTTCCGTTCGCGACACCGATGGCGTATTTCGTACCGCACAGTTCTGCGAACGACTTCTCGAAGGTGGCCAACTCTTCGCCCATGATGAAGGCACCGCTGTCCAACAAGGCACCGATGCGATCGAGCACTTCTTGTTTGATGCCTGTGTACTGCGCACCGAGATCGACGTAGGGCACTCGCAAGTGCGTCGTGGTCGCCATCAATTCAAATGGATGCGCTGCATCCGCTTCACGTTGAAGTACAGATCATTGGTAAGGCTGTCGGGAATGGCACCTGCGTCGAAAGCCTTCTTGAGGTCGCGCACCGCATCTTCCAAGCTGTGTGTCGCCACGAAGCCGATGTCGTTCTTGATCTTCTCGCTGCTCACGTGGTAGCTCCGCAGATCATCGGTGGGCGTGGTGACGATCTTCACATGTTCGCCGATCACGTTGCGTACCATGCCTGCGATCTCGGCGATGGTGAAGTTGTCGTAGCCCGCATTCCAGATCTTCCCGGCGATGCGCTCCTTGGGCAGTTCCAGCAACTGCACGTACAGGTCCGTCATGTCCTCGATGTGGATGTTCGGGCGCTTCTGCGTGCCACCGAACACCGTGATCTCGCCTTTGTTCACAGCGAGGTTCGTGAGGATGTTGACGCTGAGATCCAACCGCAATCGCTTGCCGTAGCCGCATACCGTAGCCGGACGGATGGTGACCGTGGTGAAGTCATCGCTCTGGAATCGATCGAGGATCTCTTCGCATTGCGCCTTGAACTTGGAGTAGTCCGTGAGCGGCTCCAGCACCATGTCCTCCGTCACGTTCGGTTCTTCCTTGATGCCGTACACGCTACTGCTACTCGCATAGATGAAGCGCCCTATGCCGCTTTCCTTGCTGATACGCACCAGCGGTTCGAAGGCATCGAGGTTGATGCTCTTGCCCAGATCCGGGTTCAGCTCGAAGCTTGGGTCGTTGCTGATGCACGCCAAATGGATCACGGCATCGTGCCCGGGAAGCAACTTCTTCAACAAGGCCTGATCGCGGATATCGCCCTTCACCGCGTTGAGCCGCTCGTGCTTGGGCAGCACCTCCTCGCCGTAGATCATGAGATCGAGCACGGTCACGCTGTAGCCTTTGTCCAAGAGCTTCGGCACGAGCACCGAGCCAACGTATCCGGCACCGCCGGTGATGAAGATGTTCTTTGAGGTCATGGTAATGACTGGGTTCCAAGCGCAATTTTACGGCTAATAGACGGTTCTGTCGGTAGTTTGTACAACCCGGAAACTTCAGTTCAGGTAAGCATGAAACTGTAGTTTTGTTACAGGTGACTTGTTGTCATCCATAGATGTGCACAATCCCTTCCATCTGTTGGTACCATGCAACCGTCGGACTACTTGTCCTTCAGGCTCAAGAGTCTTCGGCGCAAACGTTCTTCAAGACGATCGGCCTACCTGGAACGGACGAGACCGCTCAATGCCTTCAGGCTACAAATGACGGCAATTTCGTGATTGGAGGATCGAAAGGGGACAGTGCTTTGGTCACGATGGTCGACGGAAATGGGACCGTCCTCTGGTCGCGTGCCTTTCAAGCCATCACTGGGTACCAGAATGTTGTCTATCAGATCGCGACTACTCCTGAAGGAGATCTAGTAGGGACGGGGAATTGCTATTCATCCAACCCCTACCCCCACTTCACATTTCTTTTCAAATGCGACCTCTTAGGCAACCTTCTCTGGCATACCATTTCCGATGACGATCGGCCTATCTGGACAAATCGGATCATCCCGAACTCGGCGGCTGAATACATGGTCCTGCCGTGCATTTACAACTTGAACAGCCCAACTCTATCCGACCTCTGCGCGGGAAAGGTTGATGCGAATACAGGAGCGATGCTTTCAATGGGTCCGAGAACTGACTTCACCCCGGTGAACCCAGGTCTGGACGAACATTTTTCGGCAGCGATCGCTCCGGACCAATCCGTCTATGCGTGCGGTCGAGTCTTCCTTGGTGGAAATGCGATCGGCTCCATGCGCCCACATGTCTCTCACTACACCCCTTCCGGCCAACTCCTATGGGCCAGGAGCTTCGTGTTCCCAGTGATCGAGACCGCACGGATCTACGCTATCGACATGATCTACAACGATGACTCTCTTACGGTATGCTACTTCGGCAATATCGACGGAGCAGCATCGACGTACAATGTCGGCCTCATTCGTATGGACACGGCGGGAAATGTTGCCTGGACAAAGGATTATGACCTAACGGCATACACCTCTGACCTTTCGTACAAAGTGCTTCGGATGCCGTACGGATATGCGATCAGTGGTTATGGTGTAGCTCCGGACCGTGATCTCTTCATCCTCGCAGTAGATCTTGATGGTGAAGTTCTATGGGCAAATTCCTATGGAACTCCTGGAGCAGCAGAATTCCTAACAAGAACTGTGACACCGAACGCGGTGGCCATAGGGAGTCACATACTCTTCACGGGGACCCAAGAGATCACGGGTGACCAGAATATCATTGTTGCGCGCGTTGATGCGACCGGCAGCATGGATTGCGATGTTGTATCGCCGATCGATGTCGTCGTGACATCTATCGCTCCGTTCTCCATGTCTTTGGCACCAATGGAATACCCGGATGACGTACCATTCATCGCCGGACCGATAGAGACCAACACAGTGCTTCTCGTGGACGCTTGTATGAGTTTAGCACCGAACCTAGGTCCCGATACAATGACATGTGAACCTTATACACTCAGCGCCTTTCTGCAGGGTGCCACATACCTGTGGTCCACCGGAGCGAGTGGGTCGGATATCATCGTCACTGAGCCGGATACGATCTGGGTGAGGTTGACAATGGGATGCTGTACGGGAGCGGACACGGTGATCATCAGCGGCGGAATGATGCCAGAGGCGATCATTTCTGCGACCGTCCCTTCGTGCGGTGATCTCGTCCAATTGGCTTCACTTTCGACCGGGGCGACAGAGTTGATCTGGGAACTGGGTGATGGTACATTCCAAACGGAACTGGAATTCGACCATTTATATCCCGGACCTGGATCATACTCGATCTATTTGATGGCATCGAACTCATGTGGTTCTGACACGACGCTTCAGGTCATCTCGTTCCCCGAAAGACCATTCTTCACGATAACTGGTCCCAGTGTGATCTGTGATGAAGCGCCTGTCACACTTTCAATGTCGTACGGTGGAATCGACGAACTGCATACCCTCTGGTCCACTGGTGACACAACAAGCTCGATCACAATAGCACCCGTTGATGGAACACTGATCGAATTGAACGGATCAGATGATCAAGGATGCGAATTCCACGCCGAATACCTCATCACCCTTGCCACGAATGATGTGATTGCTGCGGCAAATGTGCCTAACGTATTCACACCAAATCGTGATGGGAGTAATGATTTCTTCGGACCGATGATCACTTCTGGTTTTAAGGAAATGGTCATATACAACCGCTGGGGACAGGTCGTATACGAAACCATTGAACCGAACAAACCGTGGCAGGGTGACTGTGAGGGAACACCTTCTCCAGACGGGACATATTTCTACATCATCCGTTGGGAAAACGAATGTGGAGGCATTCCCGGTGAACACTTCGGACACGTTACGCTACTGCGCTAATCTGCCAAGCCTTTCAACACTTTCGCCGGCACCCCGACCGCAGTCACTCTGGACGGTACGTCCTTATGGACCATCGCCCCAGCTCCGATCTTTGAATACGCGCCGATCGTCTTCTTTTCGAGGACCGTGGCATTGGTCCCGATCAAGACACCCTCTTCCAATGTTACATCCCCCGATATGTTCGCTCCTGGATTGATGGTGCTGTATGCGCCGATCTTCGAATAGTGCCCGATCGTGCATGCGAGATTCACGATGACATGCGCTCCGATCTGCACATTCGTCGTGATGATGTTCCCCGCCGTAACAACTGTTCCCTCGGCAATAATGGACGTGTCGGAGATGATCACAGAAGGATGGATACCTGTGGCAAAACGAGCACCCTTTGCTTTCATCTTCGGTACAACAACGCTCCTTGCTTTTGGACTACCTATGACACAGACGAACCAGTAGTCGCCCACATGCTGTTGGTCCAACCACTCTATGGCGCCTAGAACAGGGACGCCGTTCCGCACCTGCCCATGCAATGAATCATCATCGTCCAAAAAGCCTACAACATCCCATTCGGCATTCCCCTTTGCCATGTCGATGTCACGAAATAGCTGAACGATCTCGTCACCGAAGTTGGACGCTCCGAATAGGATGAGTTTCTTCTTTCCCATTGCTACTTGCCCGAGTGGACTGCTTCATAGAACGCGATCAGCCGACGCGTGTTCTCTTTCAAAGATAGCCTTACCCTAGCTCGTTCGACGTTCCACGGATCCGATGCGTTGTTCAGCACTCTTAAGCGTTCAGCGAGAAGAGCAATATCCTCCCGTTCAATTGCAATTCCAGCGTGATGTCGCGTGATCATCCAGGCTTGAAAATCGAGATTCACCGATGAGATCACCTGAATTCCAGCTTCCAAAAAGTTGAACAACTTCAGGGTCGTGCAGAGCCGATACTTCGCCGTGGATTGTTGGTGGTCCCCATCGTTGACAAAGCCCAAATGGAAACCAAAATGATACCGCCCCAACTCCTCTGCCAACTTCTCCTGCCCCACCGGTTCGTGGTAGTGGAAGCGCAGGTTGGTCTTGGCTAGGGCTTCGTACTCGGTGCGGTCCGCGGCGAGTGTTGTTGGACTGGGATAGATGTGCAGATGCAGATCTTGCTTGGTGAGCGTTTCGATCAAGCCGAAGAACTGGATGTTGCCGAAGTAGCGCGGATCTCGGTGCGAGCCTGCTACACCACCGGCGTACACAAGATGCGTTTCGGTGGCCGAGATCTTGGGCATCGTGACGAAGCGATCATCATCGCAATAGAGTGGGAAGAAGAGGGTGCGCGGTCGGGTGCGGTGAGGTATGCCGTAGCGACGGAATCCTTCGGCGGGCTCTAGACTGTGCGCGATCACGCCGTCGGCTTCGGCCATGCAGGCACGTTCGTGCGGGAGCTCGGCACGGAGCCAACGCTTGGTGGGTGTGGTGCCGTAGTAGACTACCAGAGTGTCCTGCAGGTCGTGGATATAGGGCACGTTCGGCAATGCGCGTCGCGCGACATCCGGATAGTGGCTCTTGGGGGCGAAGCCATGCACGATCCACGGGGTTGGCATGGTGCGTAACAACCGGCGCAAGTGCCAAGCATTGCGGTAGAGCAGCACCGCCGCGAATCCTTCACCGGCGAACTCAGGGATGTAGCCTTCGCGGTGGCAGAAGAGCACCACCTTTCTTCCACTCTGCCGGGTGACCCACTTCGCCATGCGACCGGCACGCGCCATGAGCAACTCAGCGACATAGAAGAGCGCATTATCCACCTTGGCCGTTGCAGGAATGCTAGGCGGAACGTGCAGCGCATACAACACCGCATCGATCACTGCACTGCCGCGAACCCGCAACTCGCGCGCGATCTTCACTTTCCATGTGCGCCAGACCAATGCGTTCATGACTTGTTCCGAATGCGACCCAACACCATGTGTACCTGATCGCTGAGGTCGGGCGCCAAACGCAGGTAATAGACCGCAGGCCAGAACACCAGCGTGACAACACTTGCGCGGATGATGAAGTCCAGCCAGATCCCGCCAAATTGCGGTAGCATCAAAAGCACGATCGCGAGTGCGAGACCGAGTACCATGGTGATCACGGTGCGTGCATCGAAGGGCCAGAGTCCGTGCTTACGCTTCAAGAAAACGATGCGCCAAGCAAGTATCGACGTGAAGGCCACCAACGACGACCACGCGGCACCTACCATCCCGAAGGCCTTGATGAAGGCGAAGTCCAACACCACGTTCAGGATCACCAGCACGGCACCACTGAGTGCATCGAACCAGTACGAGCGCGATGTCGCGACGATGCCTCCACTCAAGCCACCCGCCAAGTTGATGACGTTGACGAAGCCGAGTATGAGCATGGCATTCTTCGCGATGGAATAGCCCGGTTTCATCAGGGAGAAGAGGACATCGGCGCCGGCCCACAAACAGAGGAAGAGGTAGGCCCCGATGACCAATTGGATCGCGGCCGAGCGCCGGTAGATCATATCGATCTTCGCATGCTCGCGCTTCTTCCACGCTTCGGCAAGGATGGGCATGCTCGGCAGCACCAAGGCCCGCGCAGGGATCAATATCACCGATGCGATGTAGAAGGCCACGGCGTAATACGCCACGTTGTCCAAGCCGTCCTTCAGCATTACACCGACCATGAGTTGATCGACGTTGCCCAATGCGATGGTGGCCATCCCGCTGCCGAACGTGAACAGGCCGTAGCGCATCATGCTCCGCCCAAGCCTTCGCGGTAGTCGCAGTTTGGCGATACCGAAGGTCAGGTTGCCGCTGCGCCAGAGGTCGAATACCAAGCCCGCCGTGCTGATGAGGAAGGTGCCGACATACAGCAGCATGAAGACGCGCAGGTCGAAGTGCCACCAGGCCTGCGCCAGGATCAGCGCCATTTGCAATACGCGCAACAGGAATTCCCGCGTGAAGGTGGGTGCGATGCTGCGGTGGATGGATCGGCTGTATGCGCGGAACAGAAAGAAGTACACCTCCGACAAGACCAGTGGCAATACCACCAAGCCGTACTCGGCATACAAGCCATCGGCCGCGCCGAACCACAGTGCGAATTGACCGTGAAAGAGCCACAGCACCAACATGGCGAGCAAGCCGCCAACGGTGCCAATGCTAAGCACCAAGGCGAGCAGGCCGTTGTGCTTGCGCGTGGCATCACGGAAATAGGGGAAGTAGCGGATCACGGTATTATCCAAACCCAGCTGCGCCATTTGCGCGGCGATGGCGGCAATGGACACCAATACCCGGGTAAGGCCGAATTCATCGGCAGGGAGGATGCGTGGATACAGCAGCACCACATTCACGAAACCCAAGGCCAGCCCCACGTAGGCCAACGCCGCATTCCAGCCAGCTTGGCGAGCTAGGATGCCCATGGCTTGGGTACAGAGTGATGTGGGAGGACGCGCACGGCGCGAAAGTAGCGGCACTGCACGTGGACGAAGCTCGAATTCTCTGCGTTTGGTTCAACGACCCATCGTTCTTAGCGGGGGCGCAACGTGGAACAGAACAGAGTTCCAACTGGAATGACCGCCAACCCAATTGTGAACATTGCCGCCGTCCGTGGTGCAGAACGATTAGATTCAACATCCCCAACCTGTCCCATGTCCCTCGGCACCAACGACCCATGCAGCCCTATGAACCGCGTGTTCGGCCGGTACATCGCCTTTATGGTCACTCTGACATTGGGTATATCGTTGGCCGCCCAACCCGCCATCGACTGGCAGCACGTCTATGGGGGCAGTGGATTCGATCGTGCGTATAGCATCGACCGAACAAGCGACGGTGGTTTCATCGTGGTTGGGGAAACCTCATCCACCGATGGTGATGTTACGGGGATCCATGGACCATCCAACCAAGATGCCTGGGTGATCCGGTTGGATGCTGAGGGCGCCTTGCTTTGGCAAAGAGCTTTGGGTGGCTCGGGATGGGAAGTAGGTCGCGATGTGCGGCAGACCATGGATGGCGGATTCATCATGACCGGCCTGACCAATTCTAATGACGGTGACGTAGCTGAACTCGTAGGTGGTCAGGATATCTGGGTAGTAAAGCTCGACGCAGATGGCACCATTCTCTGGGAACATACCTACGGTGGATCATCCGGTGAATCTCCTTGGGCGCTCGAGGAATTGGCCAATGGGGACCTCTTAGTGGCTGGCGAAACCACCTCGACCGACGTGAATATGCAGGGCTGTAGTGAAAGTTCAGACTTTTGGTTGTCGAGACTCTCCGCAACCGGTGAACTTCTTTGGTCCAACTGTTTCGGCGGTTCTCAATTCGATGCGGTACGTGACATGGCCGTATTGCCCGATGGGTCGTTCGTGCTCGTTGGTTGGACGCGCTCCAACGATGGCGATGTAAGTGGGTTACACGGATCAGGCTTCCCTCCACAACCCGACGCATGGGTGATCAAAACAACCATAGATGGCGAAATGGAATGGCAAACCTGTTTGGGTGGATCCGACAATGATGCAGGATGGGCGATCGAAGCGACACCGAATGGTAAGATCTATGTGGCGTCGACAGCGATCTCCAGTGATGGCGATGTTAGCACACAGTTGGGTGGAGGTGACTACTGGGTCGCACGTTTAGCTGACGATGGCACCTTGGAAATGGAACATTCCTTCGGAGGCACAAGTGGCGATGCACCTTGGGGAATGTTC